>Ga0208545_1001319_pt1 | contig 11124 bp, 26 predicted proteins | sample DEB08_DNA_12_FD_185498 | JGI IMG/M metagenome (GOLD analysis project Ga0208545, IMG submission 185498) | Aqueous microbial communities from the Delaware River and Bay under freshwater to marine salinity gradient to study organic matter... | ecosystem: Environmental > Aquatic > Marine > Coastal ... | reverse complement strand
ACAAACCTTCAATTGACACGGCCACCGTAGATAAAATGTACAAAATTATATTAAGTTCTTTTGATGAGTTTGATATTCAAGACTATGAGCCTGAATACGAGTTTGAATTAACTTATGACGGACGAATAAGCGTTTCGAGAGTGGACTTTGGTGGTTTTGAAGGGCTCCTGGATCAACTGCATGATAGACTAATAGAAGAATTTAATGTAACAAACATAGAACAAAACAATGACTAAACAAGAACTATTAACAACCGCAGTAAAAAAAATGAGTAAAAAAGATAAACTAATAGCGTTTCCACCAATCGAGCGAAAAAACTTTGTAGTAAGATCTTCATGGTACGGAAGAGGGCAAATAATAACTTTCAACACTAAAGCAACAACAACTAAACCTTCGCAAAAAGTTACCTATAATCACGATGAAGTATTAGAAAAAATGCTACCTAAATTAAAGTTGATGCCTTGCTGGATTAAAAGAGGATACTGGTCTCAGAGTACAGATATGCCTACGAATGTGCGAGAATTGAGTAAACGAGAAACTATTGAAATTGAAGATATAGAAGTGGTATTAGATTATATAGACACGGAAACAAAAGCGGAATCATGTTAAGAATAGCCTTATACGAATTTATTATATATATACTTATGTTTGCTTGGATGGCATTATTTTTAAAGTAATCTACAAAAGTAATACGGTTAGTATAAGATTAGTGCGAATAAATTACTACGCTAACAGATAATAACAAAACAATGAGTAAAGAACAGAACTTAGAAGATAAAGACAAGGCATTACATATAGCTGATGTTGTGGGGCAAAGCGAACAGTTGTGCGAACATCCAAGAATTGAACGTTCGTACATAGGACAGAATATGCTAAGATGCAATAAGTGTGGTAAAGAATTTAGTTAGCACAATTGCCTACAACGCTTACGGCTATGGTGGCAAATTATAACGATAATATAATTGAATAACAAATAACAATACTATTATGAACGGTGAACTAATAGAACCTAAAGTACAAGAAATAAGACGGTATATATACAACGAAACCGGTATCGATATTGTGAATATAAATTTACAAACACACGAAGATATATTAAAATTAAACTGGGCTTATGAATTCGTACTAAATAATAAAACTAATATATGATAGTAATAAATAAAAATACAAGGCAAGATGTAACAACGTTTTTCTTACAATACATGGAAGGTAAACTAACTAAAGCAGAATTCGAAGTGATTGCTGGAGTAACTAAAAAAACTATATAAAATGCTATACAAAGACATAAAATACCGAGCAACTGAAGTCAAAGATTACAAAGGTAATATGAATACACATTTTTTGTGTGAAGATAAAACATTATTTAGTGGGTTAGACACAAGTTCAAGAACCGCGTTGACTTTAGACGGAATGCATGAAATAATTGATTTCTTTATTAACAACAAAAAGAATTTATTAGCGGATAAAAAGTTAAACAATAGAGCTTTAGAGGAATGGTATAATAATAAAACTAAAATATAAAAAATAAAGCTATGATGACAATGAAAGATGCTATACATGCACAAAAACAATTAAGACTTTTACAATTTGAAGAGCACAGAGCTTTACACCGTGGCATGAATGAAATACGTGGGTTTACTCAAGACGAATGGGACCAGCAAGTTACTCTGATGAAAAGTTCTTATGGCGCAAAAGGTAAAAAGCACTCTCATACAAAACTATGGGCTCACTATAATGTAACGGTAGAAACATTATAATATTACAAACATAATACGATTACAATTCGATAATATAATAAACAAAAACAATATGTTAGCAATAAAAGTACAACGAGGAACAAACAAAATTAAAATAAACGATACAACTTTCAAGCCTTATGAAGTTGGTAGTTTGCCCCCATCATTTGCGTTTATATATAATGAAGATGATGAAAATTTCGGAACAACAAAATGGTTTAACTATAAAGGATTAACATATATAAAAGAATAATTATGACAGAAACAAAACAAACATTAAAGGAAATAGCAGAAGGTATTGCAGAAGTAACAAGAGAGATGATAGAAGACAATGTACATTGGCAATTGTCTGTTGAAAAGTATGACGGTGAATCTGAGCCTGACAACTATAATGCTATACACAAACAAGTAGTTGATATGTCTATTGCAATTCTGTTTAATAATAATTTATAGGCGATGCAAGCCTTAGTAGTAAGTTCCGTAGATTAAAGATAAACAATAGTACGCCTGAGAATTACAGGAGTGAAACAAATAATACTATAGACTGTACCAGCAGTTGTGTTTATTGTAGATGTGTTTAAAGATTGCACGCAGTCTAGTTGGATTAAAGAACGTGCGCCAACAAAGCACCCCATAACTGAAATTTGGGCTATGGAATTTATTATGATTTTACAAAAACAATACGAACAATAAACGATAATAAAAACATAAAATAAATGGTTATACATAATCCAACAGGAACAACAAGCAACGACATACAAAAAGTAGAACATATTTGGAACGAAAAAAGCGATAGATGGCTTTATGTTGAGAGAAACATTGCAAGCGAGATAATTGGTGTAAACTTTATGCAAGGCAATGATTACAACTATTTTAAACAACATGGGTGTATTACACATGTAAGATTAACAAGGTTTCACAATTACATGGGAGGAGCTTTTAAACTCGAAGCAAATAACCACATGCAAGTAACCTTCCTAAATATGTGTATTGATGCTTATCTTAAAGCGAGATCTCAATAAAAAATAAATAGATAAATATGGAATTTAACCTGGATAAAATACAAGAATTTCTACAGGAAAGCGTAGATGAATGTGGTTACGAAATAGAGCTCGACCACACAGACGAGGAATTAAAAGAATGGGGTAAAGTAGAAGCCCTAGATTACCTAATTGAATATTTAGAATTTGAGCGAACAGCTTGGAAAAATAAATAAAAATATGAGTGTGTGCCTTGTATGGGCTATGATTTAGTAACATGTGCAATTACTAATAAAAATATATAGGTTGTGTAATAAGACGTTTTTACAATCACTGTATTGCAGGCTCGATACCTGACACACTTGCTAAAAAATAAATAATTATGAAAACAGTAACAGAATTTCTTGGCGTAGTTTATTCTATTGGGTACGGACAATATGCAGATAGCGGAAGTATCGAAAAGTTAGCAAAAAACGAGGAAGCAATAATAAACTTGGTAAAAAATGATGAATATGTACACGCAGGAAAAGGTGTTACAGAAGTTACAGTTGATTTTGTAGACGAGAAAGTTTATTATGACTATAAAGACTGGGACGATGAAATTGAACAAGGTGTTTTATACTTAACTAAATTTGAAGTGGTTGGGTAATCACTACCACTACAATAATTGACAAACATAATACGAACAACAAAAGATAATATAACTGTAATAAACTAAATATAATAATTATGGAATACAACGGATGGAATAACTATGAAACATGGAAAATACACTTAGAGATATTAAGTGATATTAACTTTGATGAACCTACAAATAAATACGAACTTAAAGATATAGTTGACGATGCGGTATTCAACAACTCTGTGCAAAAAGACTGTTTAGCAGCAAATTATGCGAGAGCTTTTATAAGCAACGTTGATTTTGAAGAAATAGCGAGAACTATAAACGAAGATATGAAAACTGATTTTATAAACGCAATACGATACTTTGGGACCAATATATAATTGAACATAAAAACAAACATAATGACAAAAGTAGAATTAGAAACAAAAGTAAATGAATTAGAGTTAACCTTAAATTCATTAGAATTAAATGCCAAAGTAATTAAAGACGACTTAGCCGAAGCAAACACGAAGTTAGCTAACGTTAATAAGCCTGTAATTGATGATTTAGTGGTAGACAAAATGTACGAAGTTATATCAAGATTCTTTGAAGACTTTGATGTTAACGACTATGACCCCCATTACGAGTTTGATATTGATTATGACGGTAGAATAAATGTTAGCTCAGTGGAATTAAACGACGCACATTCGTTTACGGATGAGTTACAAAACAGAATACTACAAGAATTTAATATAGTAAACGAATAATATATGTACAATACTTATCACGAACGTGCTCTCGACAAAGCCTACTCAAGAATTGAAATGCTAAAAATAAAAGTACGAGATGCTATACACAACATCGAAACCGATTCTACTGGAGCTATAACCAAAGAAGAATGGCAATTACTAAAAACAGGTTACGACCTGGATTTAAAAACCTGGAATTATATAATGCACTTAATAGAAGCAAACGAACAATAACAAGATGGAAATAAATACAGACAATCATATTAAATTGCAAACATAATACGAACAACAAACGATAATATAATAAATTAAAAACAATGGCAGATATATCAATGTGCGCAAGTGAAGATTGTGAAGTTAAAGAAACTTGCTACCGTTTCAAAGCAACACCAAATAAATACAGCCAATCATATATAAGACCTGATATTCAAAAAGGGGTTTGCAATCATTATTGGAATTTACAAAAATAAAACGAACGAGTAACGATAATATTAATGAACTAAAAATAATTAAAACTATGAATATATTTTATTTATCACATTGCCCAAAATTAGCCGCTGAATATCAATACAATAAACACGTTGTTAAGATGATATTAGAAACTGCTCAACTATTATGCACGGCTCATCATGAATTAGGTACAACCGTAGATATACCTTACAAAGCTACGCATAAAAATCATCCATCTGCAATATGGGTTAGATCTTCTGCCGAAGCATATATGTGGGCTTACGAACATATGTTAGCTCTAGGAGCTGAGTATACACGTCGATATAACAAAGAGCACTTAACTATCTTTAAATGTCGAGAAGTGCTATACACTTTGCCTTCTAATATATCTGACGCTGAATATGTTCAACCTCCTCAGTGTATGCCTGACGAATATAAAGTTGCAAACGACTCTGTATCAGCGTATTGGAATTACTACGAAAATGAAAAGCACACTGTAAAAAATGCAAACGAAGAATTAATAAAAAGACCTATTTAAGTATGACAGACAAAGAAATTGAAAAGCTAGCGGACATTGTAGCTAAAAAAGTAATTGAAGTAATGGAGGCTAAACAAAAAGAATGGGATGAAGCGTTTGCAAAAGAGATGCAAGAACAACAAGATGCAAATGAAGCAGCTATTAACAACTGGAAAGTCCCCTCTCCTACGTGGGTTACTGATCGTGCAGATATTGGAGGATGGGAAATTAATGAAAGTAAATTTATCGATTTAGAAACGATAGCTGCAGAAGAAAAACTAAGGTTGCAAGAAGATTTAAAAGAACACAGGGAGATCTTAAAGAAAGCTCTAGAAGCACAAGAGTATGAACATTGTCGAATAATTGATAAAAAAATTATTGAAATTTGCGAAAAATTAAACAAATTAATCAAATAAACGAAGCATAATAGTTGACAAACATAATACGAATACCAATCGATAATAATAGTATACTATTATATTAGTACATTAAAATTAATACAATACTATTATATTAGTGCGTTTAAAACAAAAAATAAAAATCAATAAATATGAATAAATTAATTTTACCTCATCAAGCAATAAACGTAAATTCATCAGCTATTAAATCAGCAGGATATATTTACAGTAGTTATACATTAAAAATTGATTATGCAAATGGCAATGTTTACATGTATGATGGCGTGCCTAATCATGTATTTGAAGGTTTGAGAACCTCTGAATCTAAAGGCAAGTTTATAAACAAATATGTACTAGGACAATATAAATTTAAAAGAGTATCAATCTAAAATAAAATTATGAGTAGAAAACTTTACAACCATTTGATAACAACTAATTATCAAAACATGAATACTAAAATAAGAAAACAAATTAAACCATTCAAAACTAATACTAAAAAGCGTGACAATAGCTTATAGTATATAATAATAAGGGGCTAATGTCGCACATTGAAAGAAATATAAACTTCCTGGTTAAACATAAAGTCATATACAGACGAAATCCAATTAAAGATGTACCTACTGAAACGTTTGACTGGGGAGAATATTATGAACAAGGTACTTATGAATGCTATACACTTTTTAATTCTAAAGCTAAAATAAATACTTTTAAATCATTGAAATGGCATTTGTATACCTTATGGTATTTAAACCCTCAGCTAAACCCTGATAACTTTACAAATATAACACGATTTATATGCGATAATAAAAACGGATTTGTTACTTTTTCTATATCAGAACAATTGATGCAAAGCATGATATACGATGTATCTTTACAAGATTTAGAAAGACCACCTCCAAATAAATTACGCAAAATAATATTTAAAGATTATTGTGGATTAGATGTGAGAGAAAAACTCTCTATAGTAGGTCAAATGATTGGGCGTAAGAAATTATCTGAGTCTGAAATATATGAAGCAATGCTTATGTTGCATGATAACTGTGAAAAAATAACTATGGCAAGGCTAGCGTTATATATAGATTGTTCTATTAGAACAGTACATAGAAACATGAGTAACGAACTTAAAAAAGAAAAATCATTATTAAACCAACAATTATGAAAAACGTAGCACAAGACTTTAATGAATGGATGGCTAACATGGGCAATATCCATTATACTAACGACGAACGAATGGCAAAAGCATTTGAAATAATAGAGACATATGAAAAAGTATAACATTCAAAACTATTTAAGATACAAGGAAGACTTAAAAGAATCTATGCCTCCTATTTATAGCTATCACGAATATACTAGAGATGAACTTATAATTAGGTTTATGCCCCTGGTAGAAAACTTAGCTAGAAAATTTTCAACGTCTCAACAAGCTTCAGGAGTATTAAGTATTAATGATTTAATACAAGAAGGTAACTGTGGGTTAATAAAAGCTGTAGATAGATTAGATTGGAGTCAATTAGATGCGTCTGATGATGTAGAAAAAACTTTGAAGTCATTCTTTAGTAAAAGAATTAAAGGAGCAATAAGAAGAGCTATAGATATAAATAGAGGCGATATTAAGATCCCAGAACATAAGCTAACTGAGATACGTAAAAATCCCGAGGATAGCAAAATGGTATCGTTATTCTTTAATAGTATGTTTTCAAGTTATGATGAAGATCCAGCTAATGAAGAAAACTTCGCTTATCAATTGCCTGATAATTCTAAACCTTATAGTATTGATTTATTAAATTCTTACTTACTAGGTATAATGAAAAAACATTTAACTATAAAACAATATGATGTAGTAAGATTGTTTTATGGTTTGGATTGTGAAAAACAATCTGCAAAACAAATCGCAGAATATGTGGGTATAACGGCTCCGACTGCAACTGTAATTGTTTCTCAAATTAAAAAAGAAGCAATTGATTATTTAATCGCTAACGTTACAGAGGATCAAGTGATTGATTGTCTTTAAGTTAAGCAAAAAATACGTAATTATAAATAAGTAACTAAATGAAACTAAACGAAAAATTAGCTACAATTCAAACAAAGTTTAAGTCTAAAAAATCTAGATTTAATGCCTTTGGAAAGTATAATTTCCGATCTGCGGAAGATATACTAGAAGCGACAAAGCCCTTCTTACTAGAATTAGGGGTATCTGTAATAGTCAGTGAAAGACTAATTGAATCAAACCAAGATTTTCCCATAATGGAGAGCAAAGCAACTGTATCGGATGGCACAGATGCTATACATGCAACAGCGGTTGTTGGTATTGACTTAGCTCAAAAAGGTATGCAAATGCCTCAAAAGTTCGGTAGTGCTTCGAGTTATGGAAAAAAATATGCTCTTGGAAATTTGTTTTTAATTGACGATACGCAGGATAGCGACGCGAATAACAATCATTCTGGTAAATCTGCCAAACCAAAGTTAGAAGGAGCAGCATTAACAAAAGCTAAAAGTTTTATAAAATCAGGAGGTAGTATAGATGCTATTAAAGCAAAATATGATATACCAGCCGACGTATTAAAAACACTTTAGACAATTGAAAGTATATGAAAGAAAAGTTTAGTAAAAAAGATTTAGAAAAATTAAAAGAAGACAAGCATTATTATGGAGCTCATGGTAAAAAGTTTCTTTCTAATTCAGATATTTCAACATTATTAACAAATCCTTTGGCGCTAGGGGAATCCATGAAACCGATTCCCCCTTTTTTAATTGGTGGTTATTTTCACACTGCAATTCTAGAGCCTGAAAAGCTAAAGAATTTTAAAGTGATTGATGCTACTACTAGAAATACAAAAGTGTACAAAGAGGCTTCAGGCGGAGAATTATGCCTGTTAAAAAGCGAAAAAGAAGCAACTGACATATTAGTTGAAACTATGATGTCTAATGACTTCTGTAGGTCTATGATCCGAGGTAAGAATGTAGAGTATGAAGTACCTGGTATTGCTGAGATATACGGAAAACTTTGGAAAGGTAAAGCTGATATTATAAATCACGACGAAAAATTAATTATTGATTTAAAAACCACAGCAGATATTACTAAGTTTAAGTATTCAGCAACAAAGTACAACTATAATAGTCAAGCTTATATCTATCAAGAATTATTTGGATATGAAATGGTATTTATGGTAATAGATAAAACTACTAAACAGATAGGAGTATATGATTGCTCTGAAAAGTTTTTATCATTTGGAGAAGAGAAAGTTAAATCAGCTGTAGTGGCACACAAATTATTTTATAACAATCCGAATTTTAAATCGGAAAACTATTTTATTAATCAAACTTTGTAGAATAAACGAAACATTATAGTTTACAAACAAAATACGATTGCAAAACGATTATATAACAAATTAATATTAACAAGTAAATCAATTAAATTATGGCAAGTATTATTAAAGGGAGTATCAATTTAGACATGATAGACAAATCTAAGATCTATGTTGGAAAGAAGGGTAAGTATTTACCAGTTACAATTACATTAAATGACGAGGTTGATCCTTACGGAAATCAAGGACCAATGATAATTGAACAAACAAAAGAAGAGCGAGAGGCTAAAACAGCTAAGACTTATTTAGGTAATGTAAAAGTTGTATGGACAAACGGGGATAATGTTGCAGCGGCTCCAAGAGAAGGGCAGCAAGCTCCAGCTCAGTCATTAGCACCACAAACAGATGATTTGCCTTTTTAATGGATCAGTGTGAAATGTGCGGAGAAGTTATGACTAAGTGTGACTTTGATTACTGCGATATGTGTCGCGATTGCTTAGACGGAGAATAATTAATTAAATTAAATTAAATGCAAACAACAGAGATCAATGGATTTGTGATTGATGAATTCAATTCACATAAGCTTGACGAAGGTAATAAGCAGGGCATATGTCCTATTTGTTCTCCTGATAGAAAACCTAAGAATCAGAAAGCAAAGTGTGCTTCTTATGATTGGGATCGGGGTCTCGGTACTTGCCACAACTGTGATACTAGTTTTCAATTGCATACTTACAAGCGTAAAGGCGAAGCTGAAAAGGTTTATGTTAAGCCAGCTCAGCCAAGTGCTATACACAATGTAAGTACTAAAGTTGAAGATTGGTTTAAAACTAGAGGAATATCCAGACAGACTCTTACCGATTTAAAAGTTGGTGAGGGTCCTGAATGGATGCCTCAAACACAGAAATCAGAAAATGTTATAAAGTTTAATTACTTTATGGGTGGTGAGTTATTAAACGTCAAATATCGAGACGGTAAAAAAAACTTCAAACTATTTAAAGGAGCTGAAAAAGTATTCTATAATATAGATTCTATAGTGGGACATGACTATTGTGTTATAGTTGAAGGTGAAATGGATGTTTTAGCATTGCATGAAGCAGGTATAAGTAATGCTATATCAGTGCCTAATGGTGCAACATTAAAAACTAACAACTTAGATTATTTAGATTCTTGTATTGATTATTTCGAGAATATGAATAACATAATTATTGCTACAGATACTGATGATGCTGGGTTAGCTTTGCAAACAGAGCTAATTAGAAGACTTGGTTCCGAAGTTTGTTTAACAGCTACATTTAAAGATTGTAAAGACGCTAATGAGTATTTGCTTAAGTATGGTAAAGAAGAATTAGTTAGAAGAATAACAGGAGCAAAGCCTGTGCCTCTTGAAAATGTAACAACTTTCATGGATCATGAGAATGAAGTTATTGATTTTGTTGAAAATGGATTTAAACCAGGTTTTCAGATTGGTTTAGATAACTTTGATGATATATTCTCTACATACACAGGGCAATTTATAACAGTAACAGGTATACCTTCATCTGGTAAGTCTGACTTTGTAGATCAAATGTGCGTCGGTTATAATAATAATTACGGGTGGAAAACAGCGTTTGCATCTCCTGAAAACAAACCTAATTTTTTACATGCTCATAAGTTAATGAGAAAAGTTTGGGGAGGAATGCCACAGAAAACTGATGTCCATACAGAAAGATGGAATCAAGTTGCTGATCACGTTAATAGCAATTTTTATCATGTTGATATGGATCGTTATAGCTTAGAATCTGTGTTAGCTAAAGGAGCCGAACTAGTTAAACGTAAGGGAATAAAATGTTTAGTAATTGATCCTTTCAACAAGGTAAGAGCTACATCAGCCAACGATAGCGATATTAATAAATACACAATGGAATATTTAATGCAGATAGAAACGTTTGCAAAAAAGTACGATGTATTAGTTATTATTGTTGCGCACCCTACTAAGATGTACAAGAATGACAAAGGAGTAATAGAAGTTCCTACAATGTATAATATCAAAGGTGGTGGGGAATGGTATGATGCTTCTTATCATGGATTAGTTGTGCATAGAAACTATTTAAACAAAACTGTAATGGTTAAAGTTTTAAAGGTTAAGTTTCAAAATTTAGGAGAGAACGGAGCAGAAGCGCATTTTAAATGGAACCCCGATTCAGGAGGCTATATTCCACACGAGCAAGTTTCATTAGAAGGAACAAAGATGCCATGGGAGTAAAAAAGAAAGCCTGTGATATGGGTAAACCTCCATTTAATGAAGAGCTATGGGAAGCTCAACGTTGGTGTATCAGAAATGATATAGCTATAGCTCCAAAAGCCAAGAACGATACAGCTTGGTATATAACAATATCAAATAAAGGT
>Ga0208545_1001317_pt1 | contig 11129 bp, 10 predicted proteins | sample DEB08_DNA_12_FD_185498 | JGI IMG/M metagenome (GOLD analysis project Ga0208545, IMG submission 185498) | Aqueous microbial communities from the Delaware River and Bay under freshwater to marine salinity gradient to study organic matter... | ecosystem: Environmental > Aquatic > Marine > Coastal ... | reverse complement strand
TTGTTTGAGCCATTCGTCGTAATGATCTCCAAGTAAAACCCATTTCATAAGTGTGGAGTCTACTTTTTTCCTATCCCAGATTATCCATGCATATGCAATCATACCACCTATTTGATCATCTTTTTCAACTGGCTCTACATGCTCATTATTGAATTTAATGCGATCAGAAAAAACTATAATTTGTGAAGGAGGGTGTTGATCAAAAAGAACTTTTCTTTTCTTGCCTTCAAGAAATGTAATTCTCACAAGCATTGCAACATAGTCATATTCCGAAATTGCCTTAGTAGCAATTTTATGAGGAAGATTTTTATGATATGGTGGATTAGTTACAAAGCCCGTATAGCCTTGAGGTTTTTCTAGTGTTAACACATCAATACCAGTCTGAATTGGCAGTAATGCTTGAGAGTATTCGTTTAAATCATAACAAAGAACATTATGTCCATTGCGAATTAATTCTATTGCAATATTGCCATATCCAGCACATGCCTCTACTACATTAAGAGGTACTGTGGAGTGTTTACATAGGATATATGTTGCAAGGGGAGGGGTTCGATATAAATCATTTTCATTTCGATTTGCATCTGCTTTATTTACACCGACATAAATGTCAGTTAAATTTTTTGCCATAGTTTCACCTTTCATAATATAATACTATTTATATAGATTTGCGGTCCAATACAATAAAATTGATGCCTGCTTCTATAAAAAGTTTTTCTGATTTTTGGCACGACGTTACCCAATGATCAGGCAAAGGTTTTGGATAGCACATAACAATGCGACCAATTCCAGATTGTACTAACATCTTTCCACAATCCGAGCAAACAGGAAGCCCATAAACGTAAATTGTGGCGTCTTTTACAGGCACTCCACTTTGTAAACAGTTGACAAGGGCATTCATTTCTGCGTGAATAATAATAGGATATTTTTTTTCTCTATCATCAAGTCTCGAATCATCTGCAATTCTACTTGGGAAACCGTTATAACCAGTACCAAGTATTCTACGATCATCATTTACGATGACAGCACCAATTTGCGTGCTGGGATCTTTAGACCAAGTAGAAATTTCTTTTGCCAACCTAGCAAAACGAATATCCCATTTATTAGATATCATAATCAAATCTCACATGTTGTTCTTTTTCACGAGGAAGAGGTTCACCGTAAGAGTTACGAATTTCCTGATTTCGAATTGCAACTTCACGCAGAACACTTAAATCAGTACCTTGATCCTTTGCAAAATTGATAAATGCAGGAATATCTTTTGCAAAGCACGCAGAACCATATCCTTTTCTGCCATCGTGTCCTGGAACCATTGTATGCGACGCGCCAATACGGGAATCTGTTCCTATTGCTTTCATTATAACAGAATAATTAGAACCATATTGATTTACTATATCATGGAATTGATTAAACCACAATACTTTACTTGCTAGAAAACTATTCATTCCATATTTAATAAATGATGCCTCAATATGATTTACATGATAGACAGGACAAGGTTTGCATGCACTAAAAGTTTCATATATGTGCTGTAAATAATCAGTTTGTTCTCTATTGCCACCAAAAACATGCATAAAAGGATTTACAAAATCTTCCTTTGCTGTTTTTTCAGTAAGAAATTCCGGATTATAAACTACACGTTCGCTTATTGATGCAAGTGAATCAATTATAGAAGGAATTACTGTTGATTTAATTACGATCAATCCATTTGTATTGTTAGCTGCTTTAATTACAGTATCAATTAGAATCGAAGCATCAATACTTGCATCTTGTCCCATAGGAGTGGGGACACAAATAAATGTTACCTTAATATCTTTTCCAGAAAGATCATCTACGGAATTTCCATATTTTGGATCTATAATAGTTTTGCTGCAGTTGGTATCAGGGAAACCATAATCAACTGCGGCTCCCACAAATCCATGACCTACGATTGCTAGTTTCAAATTACTCATCTTTCCATCCATTCTCTTTAAGTTTAGCAATATATTCATCTAAATTTCTTTTATATATCCATCCGAGGTCATGTGTTTTATCTGACATTACCTTTGCAGTCATGCGATTACCCTTACGTTCCGGCAGCATTTCAATTTTGCCACCAAACAGTTCGGCAACTTCCTTTACAGAATATGCAGTAGGATTTCCTATACCATATTCATCACCTTTACCATATTTAGCAACCAGAATAATAGCATCAACGATATCATCTACGTGAGTAAAATTACGTTCTTGTTTGCCTGGTAAAACAACAGTAAGTGGTTCTCCGTTGGCCATTTTTTCTTTAAATTTTGCAATCAATGTAGCATATTTACCAGATTTGATCTCACGTTTGCCGTAAACATTATAAAAATACGTAATAGCATAATCAATGCCGAACCATTCGGCATATTGCTTTACAAATTCAGTATTGGAAGCCTTTGACCATGTGTATGGGCTTGGGACATATCCATCATAATGATCAGCATATTTTGTAGATGACCCTGCATAGATGAGTTTTGCATCTGTATTTTTCACATAATTTAGAACTTCATATGTCCCCAATTTATTAAACTTCCAAACAAGATCAATATCTTCAAAGCTCTGTTCTACTCTTGAATATTCTCCAAGATGAAAAACACAATCAAACGCTTCATCTTGGAAAATAGAACAAATATCTTCTGTAGATCCCTTGACATATCGCACACCATCCACATGATTATTTTCAGAACCGGTAAAATAATTGTCAAGTGATGTTACGGTAATCCCATCAGATATTAGCCTTTCTGCTAGGTGGCTGCCTACAAATCCGGCGGCGCCGGTAATTAGTACATTATTATACATGAAAATTTTTCCTGCCTTTCGGATATTCGGTTTCAGAAAATGAAGGATCTAGACGTATTTCGCTGGTACCGTAGTTTCGATATAGATCCATACCGTAATTATCCACGCCATTTATAATTTTAGCATCTTTTTTCAAAATTAGCTTATTTTGTCTTGCAGACATGCCGGTTTTCTTGTTGATGATCTTATCAAGGTTAACGGAGTGATGAGCTCTACCGTAACGTTCAATCAATTCTACACAATCTGGATGCATTTCATATAGCATTTTTGACTTGTTGTATGCAGAATCGTCCTTGTAACCATTGTAGATTTCATCTGTGTTTCCACCCTTTACGGTGCCAGTCTTTAGTTTTCCGCACAAGAATGCATATAAAAGCATCGTAACGTAACCTTCTTTCATGGCACGAATTGAAAGATCAACGTCTTCATTATACTTTCCGCGCCAGCGTAGATCTACATCATTATCAATTAAGAAACAGGACATGATGCGAGTATTTAGAATATAAGGCGGGTACGCACAATCGTCTACTGCAAAAAATTTGTATTGTAGACCAGCAAATGCAACATTTTCAAATCTGTCAACAAAATCTTCTGTTGATCTGAAAATACCCGAACCCTTTGCAACTCGATAGCGCTTATTTTTATGTAGACGATAAAATTCTTGGAGATTATCATCCATTAGCCAATGGCGTTTAAAACCTGCAGCTTTAGAGTGTTCCCAACACCAGTTTCTTGCAGGACCCGACCCAAGCCCGTGATTACTGAATGGCAGTACTAAAATTTGATCTTCTCGGATATAGGGAGATTTTACGTATGCATCATAATCTTGAGGTTCAATTACAATTTTAAAATCAACGCCCATTGTATGCAGGGTCTTGGCGGTGTGTGGACCATATTCTGCCCTGCCTTTTGAAATAATGTAAATATCATATCTTGGTTGTTTTTCATTCATCAAATTGTTCCTCTGCATCATCGTCTTCTTCAATATTTTCGTCAACTGAATTAAACATATCCTGTGTAATGCCTTGTTCTACATATCTACTCATCATATTAGGATCACGATCCTTTTTAGGATACCATGTAGCAAATGTCTTATCAGTCAATCTAAATTCCAATAGATCACTGAAATATTGTCTATCTTCTTTTGTGCGAAATTTTATGGTAATTTGTTTCCAAGGATCCATTACTTGTTGATTGTAAGCAGGCATGCCTGCTGCCCACCACTGCAAATAAGGATCACGCCAATTTTCTTGAAGTTCCTCTACTGTATCAACATTCCCGTTGCCAAATAAAGTTCTTTTCATTCATCATCTCCAATAAACGAGAAAATATTTTTACTTGTTCCTGGGCGCTCATAAATTAATGTCTTAATTTTAGGACCAGGTTTATTTCCAATTTTTTCCATAAATTCGGCATAATCTTCAAAACATCCCAAATTGATGATTATACGTTGCCAATCTTCTGGGAAGTCTGGATCTTTTTGTTTTACTTTTACTTGAGGTTTGTATTCCTCTACGATACCGATAAATTGAGCAAGTGAACCTTTGTTTGCATTTTCTTCAGCAACATAGTCCATCATATGTTCATAATCTTCGGCTGTATTTTTGATAGAATCGGTCATGATTTAATATCCTTAAAATTAATACTAATGTTATTTAGAACTATAATACATCATTGATCTAAAAATGTCAACAAAAATTTTAGATTTGCCATTAATTTCCAATCGTTGATGATTCAAATACACGATTGTGGGTATCATTACAGCGAACGAAAGTTGTGCATTTTGAAAGTTGTTTTAGATTTGATGCGCCAACATAAGTGCAAGTTGAACGGATTCCGCCTAAAATATCCTGTATAGTCATATTAACATCACCTTTGTATTTTGTCAACACAGTTCTTCCTTCGGATGAACGATAAGTTTTTAAACCACCAAAGTGTTTATCATTGGCAGAAGTTGAACTCATTCCATAGAATTGTACAAACTGTTTTGCTTCATTTATATACTGACTATTTAAATTGTCGTCAATATAATATTCGTTTGTCTGGTAGTATTTAGTAATGACTTTGCCGCCACCTTGATCATGACCGGCAAGCATACCACCAAGCATTACAAAATCAGCGCCAGCAGCAAATGCTTTAGCTACATCCCCAGGCGTTGAACAACCACCATCAGCAATGATATGGCCGCCAAGACCGTGAGCAGCATCGGCACACTCGATAACTGCTGATAGTTGTGGATAACCCACCCCTGTTTGAATACGAGTAGTACACACAGACCCAGGGCCAATTCCAACTTTAACGATGTCTGCTCCATTTAAGATTAACTCCTGCGTTTGATCTGCAGTAACTACATTACCAGCGATGATTATGAGTTCTGGAAATGATTTTCTTACTTTAGCAACATGTTCCACAAAATGCTGGGAATATCCATTAGCAATATCCATGCAAACATATTTCAAATTTGATTGAACCTTTTCATAAACACTAACAAGCTTATCAAAATCTGCTTGACTTGTTCCGATGCTCATAGCAACATTGCCTGATCGGTGTTCAGTGTCTTGTTGAAAATATTCTATTAGTTCTACATCACTATATGTTTTGACTAAACATGTAAACAAACCTTGTTCTGCAAGGGCATCAGCCATTTCAAATGTCCCGATGCCGTCCATATTTGCAGCCATAATTGGAATACCAATATAATGAGGTACATCATCAGAAGTACAGTTTGCGAATGTAAAATTGCGATCTAAAATGACTTCACTTCGGCTTTTAAGTGTGCTGCGCTTTGGTCGAATAAGAACATCTTTGTAGTCTAGCTTAATGTCAGTTTCAATTAACATCATTTAGTCTTTCTGAAAGTGCAGACTCTAGCGCAACAATCTCATCTTTAATTGCTAGTTTTTCTACTTTAGCTTTCTGTATTGCTTTTTCTGGGGCCTTTTCAGCCTCAAGAACTTCCACTATAGAATGGTGCCTTTTATGTTTTGCCTTTAGTAGTTTAATTCTGTGTTTTGTATTTTCGATATTCATATTCTATTCTCCATTACATAAAAAAGTTTTCAATAGAGTCTACTTTTTCCGCAGACCATCCGATAGCGCTGAGAAGGTTATCGATGGGACTAAGAAAGACTTTATTAAATTGCGTTTCGTAGTCGATGTATTTTTCAAGTCCAAATTCGCTTGGAAGAATATTTGGGAATGAAATCATATTTTCTTTGATGGGATTAGGAGATTTAAGATAGACAAATTTGATTTTGTCTCCAGACTTAATGCTCTCGTATTTTTTATCAAGGCCTTTTTCTTTAAGAAAGTTATTATAGAGTATGCATCCACGAACATGCATAGGGCAACCTTTTTTATAAGAACCGGTTTTCTTGTCAATGTATTTTTCAATATCATCGGTACCAGAGATTTTAGCAACTTGCTCAGCTGGTAGTTCAAAAAATTCATTTCTAAAATCACCAATGAACTTTTGTGTATTTATTTCATCGGACGTCATGATAACTTTGAATGATTGCTTAAGTTTTTCACGGCAAATTTCAGGAGTTGAAGAACGAACAGACTCGAGTCCAGTCACACTAATCTTTGGTTCTTCGTAGTGAACACCTTCGCTATTTAGTGCATTCATTACATAACGCTTCTTTGCAACAAACACGGATTTATCTGTAATCTTTTCTCGTTTCATTGCCATAGCATTACGATATGCGCCCATCTTTTCAGCAAGTTCTACATAACCTTCTTCAATAATTTTTTCAATCTTTTCTTTACATACCTTATCTAGGAATTCTTCACCGGTTTTCTTGTCTATATCTACTGTTCCAAATACCTTTTCAATAACTGGCGCCATATCGACATAGATAGAGTCAGTATCAATATAGACGATGTAATCCAGGTTTTCAGTTTTCATAAACTTGTTGAGATAATCATTTACAGATTTTTCAGCATATCGAATAGAAAGTTGCCCAGATGTCGTAATAGCTTCAGCCATTGCTGCAATATAGTATAGAAAGTAAATATTCGCAGTTGCGCCGTAAAGACTGTTCATAGCAATTTTAATAGCCATCTGTGAATTGTGTAGTTGAGTAATTTCTTTCTTAAGAGCTTTTTTCTTATTTGGATCGGTCTCTGTTTCATCGGCTTGTTCTACGGCGAGCATGTTCTTTTTAATTACGGAACGATTGCCATAGTATTCTTCAATGATCTCAGGAATGACACCAAGTCGAGAATTTGAAAAGCAAACACCATTTGCACAGACAGAATAAGATGGATCATCATTATGGAATTCATCTTTCAAAACCATCTCTTGAGTCACATACTTACGAGTATCTTCCATATAAGTCTCTGGAGACATGTTATATTGAAGCATAAGGTGAGGATATAGAGAGTTCAAATCGAAAGAAACAATCCAAGGATGCATACCAACTCTTGGATCTTTTACATACCCACCAACAAGTTCACCAGCGCGTTCGCCAGGTGAGCCTTTCAGAAACGGAACCACATTTTGGCTCATTAGCTTGCGATAAAGAGTGGTTTCCCAGATGCCAACAGTTCCAAATGCTTCTGTATAATTTACACCACCACCATAAGCAACAGTAAGAACAAGTGAAAGAAGTGCAGACTCTTCTTCCATTCTTTCTACGAGAAGTGTATCCTTCAAGTTATAGTCGAGATACAATTGTGGGTTTTGTTCGTAGAGAGTAGTAAGGTTGCCATATTCTGAGTAATCCAATTTCTTTTCACCAAGCACAGCATAAGCAATATGATCCAACTTATAACTTTCTTGCGGGCCATATTTGTAACCAAACTTCTTAAAGGCATCCATATAGTCAACAACGGAAATGCCAGAAATATCATAAGTAGATTGATCTTTGTTGAAAATCTTTCTCGTACGTTTACGAATGCCTTTCCAAGGTGATAGTTCTTTTGCTTTATCTTCTCCAAAAAGTCGCATAATACGTGTTACGATATATTGAATGTCAAAATATTCAACGTTCCATCCAGTAACTACGTCAGGATAATCATTAGTCCAAATTTGAATAAATCGACGAAGCAAAGATTTTTCATCATCAAATTTCATAAACTGAATATTGTCTGGATTAATACCAGTTAATGTTTTAGTCTTGTCATAATCTTTTCTACCTAGAAGATGATATGTATCGCTTTTTGAAGACTTATAAGAAATGGATGTAATTTCTTTATCTGCTTCTTCAATGTTAGCATATCCGTCACTAATATCAACTTCAATATCGAACATTGCAATATTGATTAGGTTCATATCGAATTTGATTTTCCCCGAATAATTCTCTTGAATGAACTGAGCAACATAGTTTGTGTTGCCTGCAATTTCAAAACCGCTGACGTCACGATAACGTTCGATAAAATCTTTTGTGTCACCCATAGATTCAAATTTCTTTGGGGCAACTGGTTTTTGACCAATTAGTGTTTTAAATTGTGTTTCAGTTTTCGTTGGAAGAAAAAGCGTAGGCTGAAACTTTACTCGTTTCATAAATTGCCTACCGTTCTCATATCCACGCCAAAGAATACTATTGCCATATCGTTCGACGTTTGTGTAAAATGGTGCCATTCAAATACCTTTCATTTTAGTGCTCATATAAGCACATCATATTTTATAATATACTAAAACTGGAAAATGTCAACAACTAAGCAGCAAGCTGGCTGAAGTTCTTAACCTTTTCAAATCGTATGTGCGACTCAAATTTGTCCCCAAATGATTCACCTCTATGGCTAATGACAAAAATATTATCGTTAGAGTTCAAATTATGTAGTGTGTCTATAAGATTTTCAACACCAATACTATCCATAGCACCATCTAAAGTTTCATCCAGTATCAAAAGATTAGTAGATACTGAGTTACGAAGTTTAGCAACAGCTCTCCATGAAAGCATAATCGAAAGTGTAATACGCAACTTTTCACCTTCTGAGAAAGAAGAATACGAGAATGTATCACGGAAACGAGACTTGATAATTTCGTTGAAGTTTTCATCTAGTTGAAAGTCCACGAAAAGATCAAAAGCAGCAAGATACTTATTAATCAATTTGTTCATAACTGGAATGTATTGTCTTATGATACGAGTTTTGATACCACCATCTTTCAGCATAGCGCCAGCAACACCAAAAATTTCACGTTGATCAAATAGTTCTGTTTGGCTTTTCTCTAACTGTTTTAGGTTCTTAATATGTTCTTGAACTTTAGAAGTATCAATTTCTTCAACTTCCTTTTCGGCACTATCAAGATCTTTCTTATAAGAATTCATAGCATTCATAGAAATTTTTACTTGAGCTCGATGTTCACCAATCTGAAGATTATGATTTTGCATTACATCTTCAACTAAAGATATTTCATTAATTCGAGCTTCAATTTCTTTTATTTTAGCATCAATCTGAAGTATGCCATCTTCTATTTCTATCTTTTTTGCCGATTTTTCATTTACAGTTTTGGTTTTAAAGTCGTGATCAATACCTTGTTTGCATGTTGGGCAATTGTCATGATCGTGATAAAAGATAAGTTCTTTTTCAAAGTTTCTTCGAGTGCTTTCTAAATCTAAACGTATTGATTTAGCCTTTTCCAGTTTCTTTTTCTGAGAAGCTTTATCTTGTATTGTCGCAATGAGAGCTGAAATTTGTTCTTCAATCTTTTCAATTTCAGTCTTTTCACTTACTACCTTGTCTATATGCTCTTGCATTTTTTCGCGTATTTTATCTACTTCTATCTGCTTAATTTTAAGTATTGATTCACTATGTTCCTTTGCAGATTCTATTTTAGATTTAACAAGCTGTATCTCATAGTTATTTTCAGAAATTTGTGTTTTGTTGTCTGATATTTTCTCTTTCAGCAAAATGTTCATGGTGCTAAAAACTTGAATATCTAAAAGATCTTCGATAATCTCGCGTCTTGCGCCCGCTGAAAGTTCCATGAAGGGAACATAAGTTGCACTTCCAAGTATAACAATCTGATTGAATGACTTATAATTGAGTTTGAGAATATTCTTTTCTAAGTATTCTTGGTAATCACGAGATGCTGCATCCTGGTTTATCATTTCGCCATTTTTCCAAATTTCGAATATACCTGGGCGCATACCTCTTTTTACTATAAAATCATTCACTCCAACAGAAAATTCTATTTCTACTAACAATTCTTTTTGATTGATAGTGTTCATCAGCTGTGGTTTGTTTATTTTCCTAAATGGCTTTCCGTATAGCGCAAAGACAATGGCATCCAACATAGTAGATTTACCACTGCCATTTGAACCACTCACCAATGTAGTCTTACTTTTGTCTAAAATTATTTCATTAAACACATTACCAGTCGACAAAATGTTTTTGTAACGTATCTTTTTAAATTGAACTATCATTGTATTGAAGAAGCCTCCAAGTAGAGATCATCTATAATAACTTTAACTTTCTTTTTGTCAATAGCAGTTTCTATAGAGTCAATGTAATTATGTAATATTTCTTTTGTATCTTTAGTTTCGTCGAGTATTTCTTCTACTCCTGAAGATTCGAGATTAAGAGAATCTTCTATAGACTTTACATCTGTTGCTCCGGAATCAGATAGCTTATTTAGAAATAGATCATATAGATAATGATTAGATCTATTCTTTATAATAACTTTAATGTAAGTATCTTTTAGTACATCAGATTCAATAGCCGCAATATCTTCAATTGTCATATCAGAGTCATCATATTCAATTTTATGAAATACACGATAAGGATTTGCAATAAACTCAATGTCACGAGTTTCGCTGTCAAATATATGAAATCCACGTTTTCCAGCATAGTCTGACCAAGTCATTTCATACGGAGCACCTAAGTATCTGATGTTATCATACTCAGATGGATGGTGGAAGTGACCAGAATAAACTGACTCAAAACCTTTAAAAGCTTCTTTTTCCATACCGTGATCGCATATAGAACCCTTCAGCATTTCAAAGCCTTTAATTTCAAAATGCCCCATAAGAACATGAGCCTTTGAAGATGACATCATATCTACACAAATTTGTGCGTTATTTTTAGTTATCCACGGTACCATCATAACACGAGATGAACCAAATGTCAACTCAATAGGCTCGTGTTCGTAAACATGAAAATTTCTATACTCTGGTAGTAATAAATTCATAGAATTTACTTCATTCGTGTTGGTAAAATAAACGCTGTGATTTCCAACTACGGCATGATACTCTATATTTCTTTTATCAAGTTGGTCAAAGAAAAAATCTTTTGCTCGTTTTAGTGTTACATAGTTGATATATTTTCTTCTATCAAAAGTGTCGCCTAAATCTAAAACTATTTTAATC
>Ga0208545_1001313_pt1 | contig 11137 bp, 13 predicted proteins | sample DEB08_DNA_12_FD_185498 | JGI IMG/M metagenome (GOLD analysis project Ga0208545, IMG submission 185498) | Aqueous microbial communities from the Delaware River and Bay under freshwater to marine salinity gradient to study organic matter... | ecosystem: Environmental > Aquatic > Marine > Coastal ... | reverse complement strand
TCAAAGCCAAGGGTATGGCAATGGGCGGCAAGGTAAAGTCCAAAGGTTACGCTATGGGTGGCCGAGTTAAGTCTAAGGGCATGGCAATGGGCGGCAAGGTCAACACTAAAGGCATGGCAATGGGCGGCAAGGTTCAGGGCTTCAAACATGGTGGCGCAGTGATGGTTAAGACCAACCAGAAACCACATATGAGTTAAGGCCATGACAGTATCAGGATCCAGGGACTTCAACCTCGATGTCGGTGAGGTTATCGAAGAAGCATACGAACGCTGCGGGATTGAAGTTCGCACTGGGTATGATGCTCGTACCGCTCGTAGATCGTTAAACCTTATGTTCGCTGATTGGGCGAACAGGGGCATTAACATGTGGACGGTCAAATCGGAAACGGTAACTTTAACGCAAGGGACTAGCGCAATAACGTTGGCCGCGGACGTTGTTGATGTCTTAGAGATTGTGTTGCGCCGCGATGGAACAGACTTTGAGATTACAAGAATTAGCCGCGGAGAGTATGTCACTCTTCCCGACAAGACTACTCAGGGTCGGCCCAGCCAGTTTTATTTTGATCGTCAGATTACGCCTATCTTAAATCTTTGGGCAACACCTGAAAACTCTACAGATCAACTGGTTTATCATTATGTTCGCCGCATTGATGATGCAGATACGCTGGTTAATACAACGGACATGCCTTTTAGGTTTTACCCATGTATGGTTGCTGGATTGGCGTATTACATCGCAATGAAGAGAACGCCAGATCGTATTCAAATGCTAAAGACTGTCTATGAGGAAGAGTTCCAACGAGCGTCTGATGAGGATGAGGCAAGAGTTCCATTAAAACTACAGCCTAGCTTTCAATACTTGAGGGTCTAGCATGGCATATGCTTCGGACAAAAACGCTTATGGAATATCTGATCGATCCGGGTTTCGGTATCGTTTAAAAGACATGCGCGTTGAGTGGACCGGAGCTAAGGTAGGTAAGGACGAGTTTGAAACAAAGCATCCGCAGCTCTTTCCCCCTCGGGTTGGACCCGATCCTCAAGCATTAAAAAACCCACGGCCTGAGTCTAATCTAGAAGAGCAAAGAAACTTTCAATATGGGTGGAACCCTGTCGGTGGTATTGGGGATGGAATCTTAACACCCAATACTTTTATTCTTAAAGGTGAAGTCGGGAATATCACTATAACCATAAGCCCTAGTCAAGAAGATGTTGCCAATGTCGTAGGTGTTTATGGCACTGGCGCTTTAGGTTCTGTCACCATACCCTCAGCTTCAGCACCAAGATTTGACAGCACATCTATTACACTAGACTCAACAACCGATACTTTTGATGAGGGATAAGACATGACTTTACAAAGCGTAGGAATAGGAAGCAGTGCAAATGATGGCAATGGGGACACCCTTCGTTCTGGTGCCACTAAAATAAATGCGAACTTCACTGAGATATATGCCGCTCTTGGAAACGGATCTGCGCTTACAGATATAATAGACGGTAACGGTCTTATTGATGTAAGTTCTGGAGCCAATAAGATAGTTTTCTATTATGCTAATTTAAGCGACTTACCTAGTGCGGGGACATATCACGGCGCGGTAGCGCATGTTCATGCGACAGGCGGGTTATATTTCGCACATGGTGGTGCGTGGATTAGGTTAAACGATGAAACAACTGGGCCAGTTACGCAGTATACTGCGGGTGTAAACGGATCGACTGCTTATACATTTACTGGGCCTGGCGCCACATCTGGAAACAACCCAAACTTTACTTTCTATAAGGGACACACGTATCTGTTAAATAACACGGCAAACGTAAGCAGTCATCCATTGCAGATAAGAACTTCAAATGGGGGCTCTGCTTTTACAACGGGTGTTACGGACAACTATAATTCAACGTCAGGGTTAACACAGTTCATTGTTCCTCACGAACCCTCTGACAGTTCTTTGGTCTATCAATGCACCAACCACAGTGGTATGGTCGGAAACATAACAATAGTGTGATGTCATGAGCTTTACTTATAGTACTTTAAAGACAGCAATCCAAGACTACACTGAAAACGATGAAACGGGGTTTCTTCGTAACCTTCCTTTGTTTATTGAAATGACAGAAGAAAGAATACTAAAGAACGTTCAACTTACTACATTTCAAAAAAATGCTTCTGGTGTGTTAAGCCAAAACAATCAATTCTTACAAACACCTTCTGACTTCATTGCCCCGTTTTCTTTAAGCATGACTGTTAACAATGAAAAAGTTTTCCTGCTGTTTAAAGATTTAGATTTCGTACAGACGTACAATCCAAACCCTGCAACAACGGGTGTTCCTATTTACTACGCTCAGTTTGATGATGAGAGTTTTCTTGTAGGGCCAACGCCAAATTCAAATTATACGGTGGAGCTAGCTTACTTTTATAGACCTACAAGTTTAACTAAAAGCAACTTTACTCTGACCATGGGCCTGCGACAAGCTGGGGCTACTGCATTTACTACTGGAGAAACGGTTACTGGAAGTCTAAGTGGGCAGTCAACTACCGTTGCTTCCGTTCCTGATCTTCTTGCTCTTGAGGTTCAAATTCCATCTGGATCTTTTACTGTTGGAGAAACAATAACGGGATCAAGCAGCGGAGCATCGGGCGCTATTACGGCCATCGGCTCAGACACCACCACTACTTTTCTTAGTGACGATGGAAGAATGACCTTGTTGTATGGGTGTTTGTCTGAAGCATACACATACATGAAAGGTGATGCTGATATGATGACCTTGTATGAAGGTCGATTTAGAGAGGGATTGTCCAGGCTTAAAAACTTGGGAGAAGCGCAAGAGATTGCAGATGAATATCGTTATGGTCCGATCCGGAAAGCTAGAACATGAATATGCCATTTGAAATGTCTATTGGTAGTGTTGGGGTTAAAACTACTAACAATCGAGGATTTACCCCTGAAGAAGTTGCAGAACTATGCGTTGATCGACTTATGCTCGTTTCAAATGACGCACCTCCAGCCATTAAAGATCAAGCCTTGGCTCACAAGGAACGTATGAAGGCTGTAATCGCAGTATACATGAAACAGGCTATCCAAAGCGATAGAACTACTGTATATAATGCAATCAGTGATGCTGGTCATAAAAAACTAGCCGAATATATAAGGAAAATGTAAATGGCATTCTCAGGAAACTTTATGTGTACCTCTTTCAAAGTTGAAGTTTTGAAGGGTGTCCACAATTTCACAGGGGCGTCTAACGTGTTTAAACTGGCGATGTACACCAACAGCGCAAGTTTCAATGCGGCTACCACTGCGTACACTTCTGGCAATGAGGTTAGTGGCACAAACTACACTGCTAAAGGTAATGCTGTAACTACAGTTACTCCTGTCGCTTCTGGCACAACGGCTCTTGTAGATATGAACAATGTTGTATTTAGCAACGTGACTATTTCTGCCGTTAGAGGGGCATTGATCTTTAACGAAGCAGCTTCGGGTGATCCAACGGTTTGTGTTCTTGATTTTGGTGGAGATAAAGCTGCAAGTTCAGGTGACTTTACAGTTGTAATGCCAACCGCAGACGCGAGTAACGCTATTATCCGTATCGCCTAATTGGGGGATAACCCATGCCACTACCTTTTTCTGGCTGGGGCCGTGGTGGTTGGGGTTCTGGTTCTTGGAATAGTCTTGATCAACAGGTCCTGATTGACAATGGCGGTTGGGGTCAAGGCGGTTGGGGTGCTAACGGCTGGAATGTAGGACCAGTCGTACCGGGAGCCACGGGTTCCGTAGGCTCTACAAGCACATCAATAGCTAAACAACAGGCTGTTACGGGGGTCGCAGGAACGGGCGCTGTTGGGGGTGTCACGGTTAATTTAACCGCAAACATCCCTGTAACGGGCATAACAAGTACGGGCAGTTCTGGTTCTGTATCTACAAGTGTTAGTGTTAATCCAAACGCCACAGGTGTTTCTGGCACAGGGGGCGTTGGCTCTGCAACCTCTACAGGGGCGGCAAACTCTTCTGTTACGGGGGTTTTAGGAACAGGTTCTGTTGGTTCTGTTTCCACAACGTCTGCTGCAAACATACCTGTTACGGGTGTTAGCGGTACATCTGAGCTTAACACTGTTGTAACAGAATCAGACGGAAGTAACGCAGTAATAGGTCTTAATTCTGTTGGGTCTGTGGGTGGCGTTACAATAAATTTAACCGCAAACATACCGTCAACCGGGGTTTCTGGAACAGGTTCAGTAGGTGCCGCTACATCTAGGGTTGGAATTAACGCCAATATAACAAGCGGTGTGGCAGGTGCTGGCGCTGTTGGTGGCGTTACAATAGACCTAACGGCTAGCATACCCGCAACAGGGGTCACAGGTACAGGCGCAGTAGGCAGTATAACTCAAACGAGTTCTGTAAACCAATCAGCAACAGGGGTTGTTGGCACTGGGGCAATAGGTACGACAAGTAATACCAGCGGCGTAAATCAGACTGTAAATGGTGTATCGGGTACAGGTGCTTCTGGTTCGGTAGCTGTAAGCGCCAAGGCTAATACTACTGCAACAGGAGTATCTGGTACTGGCGCGGTAGGCAGCATAACGCAGACAAGCTCCGCAAATATATCTGTAACAGGAATATCTGGTACGGGTGGTGTTGGCTCAACAACTGTTACAGCGGAATCAAACATTAGTGTTGCTGGTGTAGCAGGAACAGGGTCTTCGGGTGCTTCAACCATTGACTTTGGATACTATGCCACGGGCGTATCTGGTACAGCCTCGGTAGGTTCGGTTACTACAATTTCAAGCGTTACTCAAAACGTAACGGGTGTTTCTGCAACGGGTAGTGTTGGTTCTCCGTTCGTTTGGAGTAAGATAGTTCCAACACAAAGTCCTAATTGGACTCCTGTTAGCCCCGCTAACGATGCTCAATGGAAAAAGATTGCGTCTTAACGATAGGCGCGGTACAAACTAAACAACTTATCTGCTTAGGAAACTCACATGGCTAGTACATATGGAAATGATCTTCGGCTAGAAGAAATTGGCGATGGCGAACAATCAGGTACATGGGGCGCTACAACCAACACAAACCTTGAACTAATTGCAGAGGCTCTTAGTTTTGGTACTGAAGCCATTACCACCAACGCTGATACGCATACCACAACAATTGCAGATGGAGCCACCGATCCGGGTCGCTCTCTGTATCTAAAGTACACAGGAACGCTAGACAGCACCTGCACAATTACAATTGCCCCTAATTCTATTAGCAAAACATGGTATATTGAGAACGGCACAAGCGGCTCTCAAAGTATTATTATCTCGCAAGGCTCTGGGGCCAACGTAACAATTCCAACAGGACAAACTAAGATCGTGTACTCAGACGGTGCAGGCTCTGGCGCAGCAATGGCTGAGATTGGTACGTTAGGCGTCACTAATATAAATGTGTCCACCGCTGCAACTGTAGGAACTCTTGATACAAGTGGCGCTGTTAATTTAAATCTTGTTACGGACTCAACCAGTTCAACTTCGGGCGCTCTGATTGTTGACGGTGGTGTTGGTATAGCTAAGAAGTTATTTGTTGGTACAGACCTAGACGTAGACGGAACCACAAACCTTGATGCTGTGGATGTGGACGGGGCTGTTCAAATTGATGCAACAGTAAATGTTGGAGTTGATGACACTGGTTATGACGTTAAGTTCTTTGGAGATACTGCCAGTGCATACATGCAGTGGGATGCAAGTGCCGATGATTTAATCCTTGGTGGCGCGGCTGGATTGGTAGTGCCTCAAGATAAATTAACTATCGCGTCCACCGCTGTCACAAGCACTGCGGCTGAATTAAACCAACTAGATGCCATTACTCGCGGCAGCATTCTGTACGGAAACGCCTCTGGCGCAACAGCTAGGTTGGCTGCTGGTGGCGCTGATACTGTTCTGACTTCGGACGGAACAGATTTAAGTTGGGCTGCTGCTGGCGGTGCTTTCATGGGAAATGTTATAACTGTGAGTAGCAGTGGTGAAACCACTCTAACTGCGGGACAATCTGGTTCTTTGGTTGTAATTACAAATGCAGCAGCGTCAGTAAAATTGCCTACGGCGGCAGCGGGATTGTTTTTTGGATTAAGAAATACCACAACAACAACTATTCCAATCAGAGGCCAAGCAGCCGGGGTATTTGTAAATTCTATTTTAGCACCTATTGGTATAGCGGAAACAGATGGTTTTGCTATTATTGTAGGGATTGACAGCACTCATTGGGCTGCTGATTATGGAGTTTCAACTGCAAACGTAGTAACTAGATTTGCAAATACCTCTAATTCACAGTCGTATTCTGTTCCCTTAACTATAGATAGCACTACTACGGCGATATATATTGCTATTATGTCTGGTAATGCAATAGTAGGGTATGGCAGCAACAATGGTTCAAGTACTGGCGCAACTTATACGAATCCCGGACAACCGGGATCGGGTTTTGGAGAAACCTTAATAACATCTAACCTTCCAACAACATTAACTGTGGCTGGAAATTATAGATTAGCAAGTGCTGCTAGCAGTGGATATGGGACTGCGGGGCGCATGACCGTCGCTAATAGTGGCGGGACTACAGTAAACATTGTTGCCCAACCTTCTATTGGCTACGATAATTACACTGGCTATCCAAACTCGTTTAGTGGTGCCGGAGGAACAGTGACGGGATGCACTTTCAACGCTGCGGGTGGTCAGGGAAGGTCATTCGTTGGGGGAACATCCAACCCTTACTACAACAACAGCAACTGTAGATTTCCTGGAGGTGGAGGGTCAGGATCGACTGCTGGTGTTGGTGGTAGATCGGCAACTGTAGACGCTAACGCTGGCACAATTGTCAGAACAAACGGTGCAGCTTGGGCAGTTTCATATACAGGACAAAACGGAAGACACGCTGGTGGCACTGGTGGTAATGATGGAACAGCAAGCGCAGGGGGGGCGGCTGGTTCTAAGGATAGCAACTCTATTACTATAACACCTTACCTTGGAAAAGAGTTTTATATTCCCCCTGGTGGCGTGAATGCAAAACCAACATCTGAGGGTTACGATAGCGGACTGTACTACGGTTCTGCGGGAAGCAACACGTCACCGCAGGGAGCATCTTTTGGACGAGCGCCATCAGACCTAATTAATATTCAAGGCCCGGGTAATAGACCATTATTTGATTATGATTATGGGGGTTTAGGGGGCGCTGCTTTTGAGTCACTGGGCCCTACACCGGCGCAGTGTGTAATATTTCAGTTTAAAGGATAGAAATATGTCTACTGAAAATCTGTATGATACCGTTGTATTGGATTTGTATTCCAGTGGTTTGCCTATGACTAATGACAGGGTGATGGCAGTAACGAAACAACTGCTTGAAGCAACAGATTGGATGGGTCTTTCAGACACTCCCACCATGTCAACCGCTTGGGCAACGTATCGTGCAACTTTAAGAAATCTTGAAAATTCTGCAAATTGGCCTTCGGTGCTTCTTAGTGAGTGGCCTCAAAAGGTGGTTGAATGAAACTTATCCCTTCAGAGCTAATTTACAAAATAAAACTTGTCAGTGATGAGCTGGAGGCCGCAAGGCAAGAAGTGTATCGAACAAACTTTAACAATCCTGAGTTTGCCAAAGCAAGCAAAGACATTGCTGACGTAACAGCTTGGGTTAGACAAGTTTATTTTGACAATGCCAAGTATAGATAAGCGTGTTTCCGCGTAGTCTTTTAAAGGTGATATATGCCGTTAACAAAGCTACAGTTTAAGCCCGGAATAAACCGAGAAACCACTTCGTATAGCAACGAGGGTGGTTGGTTCGATAGCGACAAAGTTCGTTTTCGTATGGGCTTTCCTGAAAAAATAGGCGGTTGGGTACGTCAGTCTATATATAACTTTCTAGGAACTTGTCGTGCGTTGCATCCTTGGGTAACTTTGTCGGGCGATAAGCTAATTGGTGTCGGTACTTCATTTAAATATTATATTAATGAAGGTGGGTCTTACCACGATATAACTCCTATACGAATTGCTTCTTCTGCTGTTACGTTTGCCGCGGGGGCAGATACATTAAACGGCGCAATAAACGCTTCAACGCAATCTATTATTTTAAACAGCGTGACGGGTTTTCCAACAGGTGGTGGTCTTATTAAGATTGGTACAGAACAAATAAACTATGCAGGTATTACAAGTTCAACATTAACTGGTTGTGTGCGCGGGGTTAATGGGACCACAGCGGCATCTCATTCAAACAGTGCTTCTGTTACTTGTGCAACATTAACTGTGACTGATCCAGACGCAAGCGGCGCAGTGGTGGATGACTTCGTTACATTTTCAGGGGCGGTATCCCTTGGTGGGGTAATTACCGCAGCGGTGCTTAACCAAGAATACCAAGTTACACGGATCATTAACGCTAATATTTTTCAGATTGAGGCTCGATCTGTTGCTACAATACAAGAAATTACTACAACTTCGGGTTTAAACCCCACGTTTGTTTTTGCTAACACCAGTGACAGTGGCAACGGCGGCGCTTCTGCTGTTGGAGATTATCAAATCAACGTTGGTCTAGACACCTCTGTTTTAGGTTCGGGGTGGGGCGCAGGAGTATGGGGTCGTGGTACGTGGGGTTCTGCTTCAGACTTAACGGTCCCTGGTGATACGATGCGTATCTGGAGTCATGATAATTTTGGCGAAGACCTGTTAATAAATGTTCGGGACGGGGGTATTTATTATTGGGATAAATCTTCAGGATTAAACAACCGCGCTGTTTTACTATCTGGACTAGCAAATGCCAACAGAACCCCTACTATTGCTAACCAAATCTTAGTGTCGGACAAAGATCGTCACATTATTGCTTTTGGCTGTGATCCGGAAACAAACATTGGAACACAAGACCCGTTGCTTATTCGGTTTAGCAGCCAAGAAAGTTTGACTGATTGGGCGGCTGAAACAACGAACACCGCTGGAGACTTACGTTTGGGTTCAGGTTCTAAGATTATATTGGCTGTTGAAACGCGGCAACAGATCTTGGTTTTTACAGATGTTTCCCTTCATGCCATGCAGTTCCTTGGACCGCCTTTTGTATTTGGTATAAACACCGTTTCTGAAAACATTACCACGGCTAGTCCCATGTGTGCTGTAGCTGTTAACGACAGCGTATTTTGGATGGGAAGAAATGAGTTTTATGTATACTCAGGAGCGGTGGAGCGGCTTCCTTGCACCGTTAGAGATTACATCTTTTCAGACTTTAATGAAGACCAGATTGAAAAAGTTTCTGCGGCCACTAATTCTTCCTTCTCGGAGGTTTGGTGGTTTTACCCTTCTGCAAGCAGCGAAGAAAATGATAGATATGTTGTTTTTAATTACGCGCAACAAATCTGGTACTATGGGGTTCTTAATCGCACTTTTTGGATTGATCGAGGTGTTGATAAAACACCGTTAGCGGCAAGCAGCGACCACTATCTTTACAACCATGAAGTTGGTTTTGACGATGGCAGCACTGTACCAGCATCCGCAATAACCTCTCGTATTGAAAGTAGCCAGATGAGTTTAGGGGACGGAGATCAGTTTGCATTTCTATCTCGAATTATTCCGGACATAACGTTTAGAAACTCTACGACCACCACCCCCGCAGTCACATTTACTTTGGGCGTAAGAAACTTTCCAGGCGGTCAATATTTAAACACAGACGCAAGCAGTATAGGTAAAACCTCTTCCGTTCCTGTTGAACAATTCACAACAGAAGTCAGGACGCGGTTACGTGGGCGGTCTTTTAACCTAAAGATTGAAAGCACTGAAACGGAAATGGGTTGGAGATTAGGCACACCTCGAGTTGAGGTTAGACCTGATGGTAGGCGCTAATGTCTAGAAACTTAGTTCGTCCGTTTTTTCCAATACCTCCTTCTGAATATAATCAAGAGTACTTTAACGAAGTACTACGAGCATTTTCTGTTTTTCTAGACCAAAGTCAAAACCCCGGTGAAGGTAGAAATACTGCCTTGGTGCTTACAGCATTACCTAATAGTGATCAGGGTTTGGAAACAGGGTCTTTGTTTCAACACAATGGCTTTGTAAAGATAACTATCGCAAACCAACCAAACTTGTTAGGTGTGCTTGCAACGGGTGCCGTTGGGTCTGTTACTGTAACTGCATAAAGGCGTGGAAAAGAAAACTACGTTCTGTTAGTATGATGTCAAAAGGATTTAAGCCATGGGTCTTATAAAATCATTAGCTGGGTTAGCCGGCCTTGCAGTTGGCGGACCAATGGGCGCAGCTCTAGCTGTAGGCGCTACCGAAGCCGCGCAGGGTGGAGACTTTAAAGACATCTTGGGCAGTGGTTTAAAAGGGTTCTTTGGCGGCACGGCAATCAACTCGGGCCTTGGCGCACTAAAGGGCGCCGGCATGATGAATACTGCAAGCCCCGCGGCCTTGGCTCAAGCAGGGGGTGCGGCGGGTAAAGCAGTGCCTCTCAGCGGAATGGCGGGTGGCGGCGGTGGTGGTGGGATTGCATCTCTGGGTCGAAACATTTTTGGCGGTGGACCTGCCGGCGGTGGCGGAACAGGCTTGATGGGATTAATGAGAGACAACCCCTTGCTAACGTCCCTAGCGTTACAGATGTATGACGAGAACAGATACCCTGACGGTGTTAAAACCAGTACTCCTCTGCAAGAAAGACAGTTAGCTACTGGAGAAAGACTGCCAGACTATGAGGGCAGGGTGTTTACTCCTATGCGTTACGCCGCTCAAGGGGGCATGATCGAAGGACCAGGGACCGGCACCAGTGATGATATCCCCGCAACGATCTACCAAAACGGAGAGCCTGTACAAGAAGCACGGTTGTCTGACGGTGAGTTTGTTCTTCGTGAAAAGGATGTTCTGGCTGTTGGTGATGGGGACAGAGAAAAAGGCGCCGCTCGATTGTACGCGATGCAACGGAATATAGGATAGGGCCATGGCTGATCAAACACAAACCGTTCAATCGTTGCAACTCCTTCCGGAGTACCAAGAGAAGTACCTGAAAGATCTGTTGGCTAACGTATCATCGATTAGCGAAACCTCTCCCCTTGCAGATGTAGCCGCACCTGATGTCATGCAGTTTACCCCCAACCAGCTAGAGGCAATCCGCCTTGGTCGGGCAGGTATTGGCGCCTACGAGCCCATGATGCGGGAAGCAGAGGCT
>Ga0208545_1001312_pt1 | contig 11137 bp, 21 predicted proteins | sample DEB08_DNA_12_FD_185498 | JGI IMG/M metagenome (GOLD analysis project Ga0208545, IMG submission 185498) | Aqueous microbial communities from the Delaware River and Bay under freshwater to marine salinity gradient to study organic matter... | ecosystem: Environmental > Aquatic > Marine > Coastal ... | reverse complement strand
CAGTTTTATAAGCTCTAATTGTAGCTGAGTTACTTTTTGTTTCTAACCCTGCAAAGAACCCATTTGTAGCAACTGATAAGTTAATAGGAATAATCATAAGCCAATCGTACCAATTATTTTCTTTAACTCCTTTGCCATAGCCATTGTGATACTCTAATATTGTATCTAATACATCTAAATAGTTATTGTATTTTGCTTTTGTGCTTACTTCTTTTGAAAACTCAGTACACATTAAAATATAGGTTTCAATTATGTTCTTATGTTCCTCACTTGAGTAAATCGGTTCTATCATACGTCAAACTTAGTAAAAAAGTTTACTCAATTCCTTTTTCTTTTTTTAACTTATCAACAAGTGATTTGTAATAACTTATCTTTTCTTCATATTCTATCCTAGAAATCTTTAAAGTTGTTTTAGCTAACCATTGTAATTCTTCAGCCTTTCCTTCTCCATACTTTCCATCTAAAGCTAGACTGAACTTGTACTGTTCACCCCAAGCATAAACATTACACTTAACACATTGCACCTGACAATTCTCTTCATCAAATCGAGTTGACAAATGTTTCCTACTTTGAAAGTGTCCGTTCTGCATACCTTCTTTGTAATGTCTTACTATTCCACAAGTGAAGCATTGACACATTCCGTATTCGTTTGCTTCTCTAAGTCTGATGTAAAGACTGAACCACTTGTCAAGTTCTTTTTTTAATTTACTGACTGTCTTCTTCAATTCTTATTAAGTTTTTAATTAATACCTTTATCAGCATTTCTTGGTCAAAGGTGCTTCCTTCTCTTACTTTTCTACCACCATAATAAAAGATACCTTTTAAGTTGTTTATTCTTTCATAGACTATTGCATTATTAAAAGCCCATATAATTGCTACAGGTTTGCCACTATTGACTTGAAGCTGTTGAGCTCTGACAATTTTACGCATAGCTACAATAACATCTTGTCCGTCTTCTATATTCTTATGAACTCCTTTTACTTCAGCAAATCCTGTTATCTTTCCTTTGTTATATAGAACTGCATCAATGTGAGCATATTCCTGATGTGAACCATAAGTCAAGTCAAAGTGATTACAAAACTGTTTCAAAGCTTTGTTCTGTCTTTCTCTATTTGATTTTCGTTCAAATTTCATCTTCAAACTTAGTACAAAATACAGCTTCTAAAATACAAAGTATAATTATTATTCCCCATACGATTGTTAATATCTTCATCTTAATTTTCTTATTAGCCACATTACAACAGCTGTTACTATTACCCAACCTATCATTTTAATAATTTTAAAGGTTCTTGATACCATAAGGTCTTTCCTTTTGGCTTCCCTAAAGTATGAACTTCATAGTAAGCGTTGTCTACTAACTTCTTTTGAGCGTACACCCACTTGTAAAAAGTTCTGATATTTAAAAAGGGTTCGTCCTTTCCAAATCTTACTCCCTGTCTAAAAGCATCTTGAACTTGATTAAAAGTCATATTTCCAAAACGCTTTTCTTGTATTAAGTCTTCTGCAAAGATTTTAGATAGTGAAGCTAAAGTCTGTGCATCTGATCTATGTCCTATTTCAACTGAAGTCTTTGCAACTAAGTCTAGGACTTTTTCAGTTAAATCTTTTAAGTTTTCTTGTTTTAATGGTTTCATAGCTCAATATCGTTTATAGTGTTATCTAATTCATCTATTGTCTTAAGGACTTCTTGTTCTATATATTCATCTATAAAAGCTCTTACAGTATCTAAAATATCCATAGGACACAATACAAAGTCTTGCATTTCGTTCAGTTCGTCTAGCAGTTCCATTTCAAATACATCTATATCTAATTCTTCTTTCATAATTTCTTTTCTTTAATTTATAATAAGCCTTTTGCTTTTTGCCATTCATTAATTTGAGCGTCTAACTTAGACATTGTTTTTTTATTAGACTTAGGTTTATCCCATTTCTTTTGATTGTTTGCCCAAGTCTTTAGTCTGAGCTTTGTACTCCAAGTTTTATTTAATTCAAATTTCATTTTTGTATTAGACTTATTAGGCTCTGTCCAATAATCTACAAATCCATTTAAAATACTTTCTTCATAATCAAAAGATAAAACCTCAAATACAAATTCATTACGCCTATTAGATATATTATTTTTATTGTTATTCTTATTATTATTCTTATTAATAGTTTGCGTTTTTTTAACAACTAGTTTTACGCTTTCTTCACAACTAGTATTGAAATAACTTAACAACTTGTTTTCAATTATTTTAAAGTGCTGCTTTGCAGGAATACCCACTACCTTAGTTTCTATTATTCCTAAGTCCTTTAAGCTCTTAATTGCCTTCCTTTGTTGGTGTGATGTCAAACAAGTATCTTCTTCTATATTCTTAGCTGTATTAAAGAACCACCCATCAGTCATTCCATTGGCTATAAAATATTCTTCTTTGCTAATTAGATCAGCAAGTAGGACTGCACCCTTCAACCCTACCTGCTTTGCTAATTGCTTATTCACTATTAAAAAAGCTGAACTACTTAGTAAATGTTTCATATTACTTCTATTTCGTATTGATAATTTTGAAGTGCTAACTTACATAATTCTAATTGATTGTAGAAGTCTTTGTAAGAAACTTTAACATCAGTTCCAAATTTTCCTGAAACAATACGGATAGTAGTTTGATGTTTTGAGCTATCTTGTACTCCGTTTTTTCTCAAGTGTTCCTGTAAATTATACAAGTCAATGAAAGTTAATTTAGCATCCTTTATTTCCGTATAAGCATTGTACACTTTTTTGAAGGTATCACGATACAAAGGAAAAGAAGCATAATTAGATGAATGACATCTTTCATAATGATTAACACTTGTTCTATCTCTACCCAATACTTTAGCAATAGTTCCTCTATGAGTTTCATCTTCTAGTCTTGCAACCATAGCTGCTACCATTCTAGGTACTTGGTATTCTGTCTTTCTAGTTTTTAAAGCTAGAGAGCCTTTAGGCAACCCTACTAAATTTGTAGTAAGGTCGCAAAGGTTTTTAAAGTTATCTTCTGTATTCATCTTAGAAAGGCATGTCTTCTTCTCCATTCTGTATCTTGTCTGAAGATTTATTAGTTTGATTAGTGAAAAAGTAGCCATCTATATTGTGAAAATATCTACCATTGTATTCTCTTGAATAAACATTACAAAGGACTGATACTTCCATTCCTACTTCTAGCTTGAGCATTTGCCCTACTTTATCACCAAAAGCACTAACACATATTTCATTGTTAAAGTCTCCACCTGTGTCAATTACTATTGATTGCTTCTTCCATTCTTTACCTGCTTTAGATACTCCTGTTTCTAAATCAAGTATCTTTACTAATTTTCCTGTTACTTCCATTATTATTGTGCCTGTTTTTGCAGGTCTTTATTAATTATTACTTTTTTTAAAGTCTTCTGCTTCATCTTCTCCAAATACTCCAAGTTCATAGAACCCTGTAAGTTTCAGTACAGCTCTTGACATAGCTCTTTTCTCTGCCATTTCCATAGTGTACCAAGTGTTAGTGTTTCCGTCTTTAAATCCTGATCCTTTTAAAGCTGAACCAAAAGTTTGAATTGCCTTACCTTCTTTTCTTGCATTTGCTTTTACTACGCAAAAATCTTTTTCACATTTAATAACATCATAATCTATGTGGATGTTTTCTAAAGCCTGTATCTTATCAATACCACTTCTTGTCAAGATAATGTAGTGCTGATGTTTAAATACATCATCTTTGGTTAGATTGTACTTAATGTACTTTTCTTTTAGTGCTTCTGTTTTCATATATTTCTACCTATGTTAATTGGCTAGGTTTTTTGCCTGTTAATAATTTCGTTAAAAATACTAAATCAAATTGATTATAATTGGTATTTCGCCATTGTTTTTATAATGCTTATCCCAACTTGGCTTTAATTCTCTATCCCAACTATCCTGAAGTTGCCATCCGTATTTCTCTATCATCTGACAAAACTTGTTATAGATTTGTAATTCAGTTCCTACAACTATTACTGAGCGTCTGTTGTAAGATAAGTCATTATTAAAATTACCTGAAGCTCTGTCATATGAAGTAAAGTTTAACTGATCGTACATAGGTTTTAAATACCATTCATCAGCTCTTACTTTTGTATTGTCTAAGTCTCTTTCAAAAAGATTTGAAAAGAACGGTTTGTTGTAATCTACATAAGTAGAGTGTTCTAAATATTCTGCGTCTAGTATTGTCATCTTAGCAGTAGTTTTGAATGTAAAGTAAAGTACCTAAGACTGAAGCTCCTATTATACATAAGTGAGCAACTAAGTCTAACATCTTATTTGTTCTTCTAGCTTTCTCTTTAGTTAGATTGCAAATGTCATACTTTAATTTACCATCTTTGTACATCTTGTTTCTTAATAAGAATGTTTCATATTCTTTTTCATTTAAGAAGTAAGTAGCGTTTGTGGTTTTGTTTACGATTTTGTAGTTCATTTCTTGATTATTTAATTAATTTAATTTTGACAAGGCAAAGATAAAATAAAAAAAGTTACCAACCAAATTTTAAACTAAGTTTTTAACTAAAAATATTAAAAATAGTTATCCCTTATCTAGTAAATGATACTAAAATAAATTTAAAAAAAGATTTAAAAAGGTTGAAAAAAGCGTTAAAAACCTACAAAGGCATTAACAAATTGAGTGGAGTTTGACCGTTATTTAGTACAACTGCACAACCAACAGCAGGTCTTTTACCATATTTTGCGTAAGCCATAGCATAAGATTTGTGATTTATACCACAACCGACTTGAGTTCCATAAACTCTGAACTTCTTACCTACATAGTGTTCTGTATAGCATTGGGTGTGTAGATGTCCTTGAACTGTATTCATCATATCAGCACGACACTTAGTACGAGCCGTACCTCCTTCTCCATGTATATATTGTACTCCATCAGCTTCGTATCGTTCTACAAAGTTCCAATCAGGAGTTTCTAAGACTTCTTTAAAAGACTTAATCCATTTAGAAGGTATTGAGGATGTTTGAGCTTTACGCATTATTATTCTGTCATGGTTTCCAATGATTACAGTAGCCATAGGAAAAGCATCACGCCATCTTCCTATTTTCTTAATAGCCAATTCTAGCTCATCTAAGCCACCCATTCCATCAGCTGAAGCTTCGTGATAGCTAGAGTAGTGATTGTCTATTACATCACCTATAAACACTACCTCTGTACAATTATAAGCATAGTATTGTTCTATACAGAAGTCTAAGTAGCCATCTAAACAGAATGGTTCATGCAAGTCACCGATAACTAGAACATTTCTAGTCTCGGCTTCTCGCATTTTTTCTAGTGCCACTATTTCGTGTGGCTTTAATCTATATCTATTACTTTTTTGCAACATCAGCAATTCCCTGTCCTACAATTAAAGTAAGGATTGCATAGTACAAATCTTTTGCAGTTGTTTCATCAACTCCTAAGTAAGTAACTAAAGCAGGTACTACTACAGAACTAACTGCATACCAAAACTTCTTGCTCTTAATCATTTGACCGATAAGGTACTTCTCTAAAAACTTTTTCATAACTATTTATTTTTGATTATTAAATTAATGTTTTCGCCGCCTAAATTAAGTATTTCTTTGATTACTAAATCCATAGCTAAGCGTGAGTTATTAACAGTGTCTTGTTCACGACCATTCCCTACTAGAATACAACCACTTGTATCTTTAGCTGTATTTCCTCTGTGAAACAATATCCAATCCCTATTAGGAACATCCTGAACCAATAAGTGTAAGTAATCTCTTGAAGCACTTTCTCTTGCTAATCTAAGTCTTACTTTGTATTGCCCTTCAGGAATGCAGCTTATGTTTCTTTCGTTATTAATATAAGGATTTTCTAATGTATCACAAAAGATTTCGCCATTGATAAACAGTTTACCAATAGTGCTTTCTTTTGTAAAGGTATCTCTAATGATTAAAAGATTAACGGCCTTGACCTCTGTAGGCTTGTTTGTAAGCGTTCTGTCCTTTACTTGCGTTTTTGGAGTGTACTCCCTTTCGCTTTTTTCTAACGCTCTTATAAGAGCTTGTAATAACTTTACGAGCCATCTATTTAGTTTTTTCAAATTGAATGAATTTATATATAGTAAAACTAATTGCTAGAATTAAAGAAACTAGCGTTAGTATTTCGTTACAGTCTGTTATGCTGAAAGCTATTGCTGAACTATTAGCTAACCCTACTTGTAGAGTATCTTTTACTTCTGTCATTTGTTTTTGTTTTTTTATCTAAGTAGGTCTTTAACTTAGTAACATTTTTAGTTTTCGGTTTATAGTGTTTTTTCATTATGAGTAATCAGAAGCGTTTAAAAAGTTTCTCAAAGTAAGTTTAGTTCCCTGTCTCATTGGTCTTTCAAGGTTCATTCCGTTGTAATACGCATTTTGGTCAGGTGAAATGTCTGCACCACTGTTAGTATTGTATTCAGGAAAAAGAGTTATATTATTAGTGATATACTTAATCATTCTTTCTGTAAAGTATTCAGCATTGTTTCTTACTTCTTCTCTAAGGTGTTGAGCTTCTTCTGTGCTTAAAGCGTTTCCTGTCTCAGAAGTCTTAGAATAGATGTTACCGTTTTCCGTTTTAAAGCGTAAATAAGGTATGCACATATGAAACGCCCATGATGGCAGGCAGTCGCCTATATACTCATCTACTAAAGTCTTGTAAGCTTCATTACCTACATTACCTATTGTACCTGCTGTAATTAAACTTTCTAATTTTTCGTAAAGTGTAGTTCCTAATTTTGTTTCTATATAAATACGCTGTGCCTGTAATACATAAGGTAACAAGATTTCAGGGTCTACATTTAAGTTGATTGCTGTGCTATCTTTAAGCTTTGCTTCTGATATAAATAATACGTATGCCATAATTATCTTGGTTCTAAAAATCCGTTATTCTTCATTCTCTTTGGTGGTCTTGCTACTAGCTTGTCGTTTCTTTCTGCTGTAAATCCTTCAGATAAAGCTTTAGTGTAAGATATTGCTTCACTTGGTTTGATATTACTCTTAGCTCCTCTTAAAGATGTTTTATAGATTTGTCTTAACCAAAAATGATGACAGTTACCACCGCCCTTGTAAAGCCATATAGAATATGTAGCAGCACCTCTTGGTCCCCACCCTGCATTAACAGCCCTAGAACCCATTTGTAAAATGTCCTCTTTTCTGTAAACTTTTCTAGCTGACATCATTATATTGCAAAAATCCCTTGTACTTCCTTCTTGAGTTAAGAAATTATCTTTAGTGTAAACATATCTAACTTTGTAAAACTCATTGTCAGATTTATTAGTTCCGTCTTGACTACTTCTAGCGTTAGGTCTAGCTGTTCCTGTTGATGCTAATTCAGTTTTGTTGTAACTATTTAGTTCGGCTTCGTAGTCAAAGTCTTGGTGTTCTCCATCAACAATTTCTTCATCTATTAATTCCCAATCTTCAGGAATGTCTTCTCCAAATTCTTCAATAAAACTTTCTAGCTCTGTTTTTTCTGAGCAATCACATTTCTTTAAGTCAGTTGCTTCAGAATGGTCTTTACAAGCCATATAAACTGTTTGCCCTTCTAAATCGTGTTCGTGATACCCTTCACAACCTATTGTCTTTGCGTGTGCTTCAGCTTCTTCTATTGTAGTAAAAACAGGTTGTCCGTCTATCTTTCCTGCCTTAGATAGCTTTACATCTTGCTCTACTGTATCTTCATCTCCTAAAGGCTCAAGTCCTAAGTCAGCTCTTATTTCATCAATCGTCATTACTTCTCTAATAGTCTTACTATCAAATTGAACTGTAATTGGTTTTAATTGAACAAACTCAACAGGTAAGTCTATGTTGTTTACTGAGAATATAGTTTGTAAAGTGTTTAAGATATTTAATTGAAATCCTCTTACTACTGTATTTTGGTAGAAATTCGCTGCATTTATAAGTTCATCAGCATTACTAGAAAAACCGTTATTTGTATCAATTCCCATTAAAGTCTTAGATGTAATTCTATGAGCTGCACAAATATTTGAAACTAATAGTTCTTGTAAAGCTAGATATTGTTTATCAGCATCAGAAACACTAATAGGAGTTATCTCAGGTGTTCTAGTCTTATCGTCTGAAAACGTCAATACAAACTTCCCTGAATTAGATGCTCCTGTAAACTTCTCTACTAAACTTTGTTCTATCTGTCTTCTTTCTTCTTGTGTCGGTATGCCGTTCGCAAAACTCACAAAGTAAGAACCTGCAAATCCATTTTCTATATTATTGAGGTGAAACTCTGCAACCTTTTGGTCTACTAGAGCCCAATTACAACCTGCTATGTAATCAGGAGTATGGTAGATGTCCATATTAGGACTATATGCACCTGAGTAAAGTAACTGACTTCCTGAAGTTCTATCGTTTACATTAAATGCAGCAATTGGATAAGGTTTATTTGTCCTAGTGTTTCCCCAATCAGCACTTATAAAGAAAGTATCAACCTTTCCTAACTCGTTTGGTCTACCTGCTCTTACACGTTCTACAGGTACGTGATACACCTCTGCTATTTCTGTTCTTTCTCTATTCCATACAATGTGTAAAGCATAAGCTCCCTGAAGTTTAAAATCAAAAGCAACTTTCTTTATTACTTGGTGTAAACTTTCATTAGAATTAGCGTGTCTTAGAAACTTCTTTAATTTTACATAAGCTTCTAAATTAATAGCATCTTCTTCTTCAGCTACTAAGTCTTCTCCTGCTATCATTTCTGAAGTTTGATTTATAATAGCAGCATGTGTACTAGAGTTGTAGTACAAATCAATTAAGAACTGAGGGTAGAGGTTTCTCCAATCTTCCGTTCCGTACTCTATATAATCACGACCTCTTACTTCCTGTACTATTGGTGCAGTTGAAGTTTCTAAGTTAATGCTTAATATTGTATCTTTCATATTTAATCCTCTTTTGTCCATTCAGCAGACCTCATAACAACTAAAATCTCTTGATGGTTATATTGTTGTAAACCTACTAAAAAACTAGGAGTTTCACCTATAAATTTTAAAACTGTTTTTGTTCCGTCTAAAGATAATCTTAATGTCTCTTGACTAGTTTCTCCTACTTGAGAAAAATCAATAGTTGCTACATTTGCCATATCGTAAATTACATATATCATATTATTGTCTTTTAAGGTACATCTGTTACTATATCTCCTGAAGCCATATTTGTCATAGTTCCATCATTACTGTTTGAACTTTGGTCTTCTATTGTTGGGTATACTATCGGTCCTGCTGTATCTCCATTTCTCCAATATCCTACCAAGTTACTTTCCCCTGATAAATCTGTAGGAACTCCACTATTATATATTGCAGACACTTCTGCTAATGACAAGTCTGTATCAAATATTGCAACTTCATCAATATTGCCATCAAAATAATAACTACCCTGCACTCCAACATTAAGTGTTGCTGAAGTACCACCTGTCGCATTGCTTGTAAAATCATATTTACCAATATAGACGGCATCTACATACAATTCCCAAGTTTTTTCAGTTGCATCCCTTACAACAACTAAATGATACCAAGTATCAAGAGATAGGTTGGTGTTAAAAGTGAAAAATTGATTTCTTCCTGATGCATATTCATGTCCTACTTTTATATCGTGATTTCCTGTACCCCCATCAGTTGTTATACGGTACAAAAAATTATCTGCTGCGCTTTCAGTACTGCCTGACATTGATATGATACTTGCGTTATCAACAAAATTATCTATTTTTGCCCAAACACTTACAGTAACATCCCCTGTTATAATTGCTGCTGATGGTGTTCCCATTGTCAAATAATCATCTACACCATCAAAATCTATTGAATATAAATTATCAAATCCTGCTGCACTAGGTGCATTAGAACCACCTAGCATTTGTCCTAGTTTTAAAGCTTTCATTATATAACTTGATCGTAATAACAAATAGCTAATCCACTAGTCAAAGTGATAGCTGTACATTGAAGAAATAAAGTTGTTCCGGCAGGTATAGTCGTATGAAGACTTGCTGCTGCTGAACCTGTTCCTGTTTGAATATTAGATGCAGCTATTGAAGCTATTACACTTTCAGTAACAAAGTGAATTGCATAATAGTCTTTACTTGTCATTGCTGTTGTAGTTATAACATCACATCTATGTTTTCCTAGTTGCTCAGTTAATAATTGTTGTACGTTTTCTATTGCCATTTTTTTTTATTTTATTGTCCGTAATATATGTAATTTGTTTCTGTTGGTGCTTCTCTTTGCGTGTATTGAACTTGCTGTGTTCCATCTTTTTCTGCTAGATACATTTTTCCCTTAGTAACTAATCCCTGTACTATTCCTTTGTCATCTGATTTAGGAAGTAAAACATCATCTTCAGTTGCAGGAGCACGACCTAATTGAACAGCTACATTTCCTATCCAAGAAATTTCATAAACTTCATACTTCCAATATCCTGAAGGAAATAACTTTGTTTTCCCTAAATAAATATCAGGAGTAGTATCATAAGTCAAATTTATCTGAGTGAACCTATCTTTAATCGTTTCAGTAGCACCATAAGCATAATGAACAGACTTATCTAAGTCGTTAGTGAATTTAACTAAGTGCCTTATTTGAGTAGTAGCTAAAGACGTATCTATACGATTGTCCTCAGTTTGAACATATATATTAAATGCTGTTTCTGTTGTTGCTTGTATCATAGTTAGCTTGTCTGTTATATAATAGAAAAACTATGAATTTATTTGTATTCAGTTAGTAATAAAAAGAAAAAGGTGAGCCTAAGCCCACCCTAATCAAGAAATATATAAGAAAACTACTAAGATTAAGCTGTAGTAGGGAAAGTTCCTGCTTCATTAATAAAGCCACTTTGATCCCAAGGTGCTGTAGTATAATCTTCTAAGAAAGCGAAAGGCAAAGCTTCTAAGCCGTCAAATGTAAGTGTGTAACCATTTCTATCTCCAAATGCAGCACCACTATCCATAGTACCTGCATTAAGTTCTAATCCATTAGCCATTCCTAATGCAATAAACACATCATGTCCGTTAGCTAATTGTTGATTTAATTGTGCAAAAATTCTTACTTTAGATTTTCCTAAAAGCTTAATTTCGTTTTGGTCTTCTTTAGTAAGTTTGTTAAGCATAATATTTACAGTAGGAGTGTAGAAAATTGTTCCATTCTCT
>Ga0208545_1001306_pt1 | contig 11163 bp, 9 predicted proteins | sample DEB08_DNA_12_FD_185498 | JGI IMG/M metagenome (GOLD analysis project Ga0208545, IMG submission 185498) | Aqueous microbial communities from the Delaware River and Bay under freshwater to marine salinity gradient to study organic matter... | ecosystem: Environmental > Aquatic > Marine > Coastal ... | reverse complement strand
TAGTACTTCATTGATATCCCATATACCTGACGCTTTGCTATCTTTAAAGTTACCATCAGGTACTACTTTAGTAGCAGATATAACGTTAGCTGTGAAGTCTTTAGTTGACATTAACCTAGTCCTCCATGACTATCAGATGTACCTGCCATCTCAAGTTTTGCTGTACCTAAATCACCAAAGTCTGTGGCATTACCTGTGCTTGTAATAGTTATAAACTCCATAATATTTACACCATTAGTAGCATTTTCAGTACTTGATCCCCCTGTAACAAGAAGACGATCTCCTCCAACTACTGCTGCTGTAAGCAACCTTACACCAGACAAATCTCCAAAGTCAGTAGCATTACCAGTACTTGCTATTGTTATATATTCTATAATATTTTGTGGATTGTCACTACCTGCATTAGGCGCTTGTTTTGAGCTACCACCACAGAATACACCTCTAGTTCCGTTTGAGCCTCTTCCGTCTAAACCTTGTTCTCTTGTTGTAGATAAGTTACCAAAGTCTATTGCATTACCTGTAGAGCCAATTGTAATGTAATCAATTACGTTACTTGTATCACCTGCTACTGCACCTGATGCAAATATACCTCTTGTTGTGCTTGATGTTGCTGTTCCATGTACTCTGGCTACCGTTAAATCACCAAAGTCAGAAGCGTTACCTGTTGACCCTATAGTTACATATTGAATCACGTTATTAAAAGTGCCGTCAAGTCCATGAGAGATTACACCTCTAGTTGAGTTAGATAAACTTGAACATCCTGATCTAGCAGAATCTAAATCACCAAAGTCAGTAGCATCTCCACTTGAAGCCATAGTAATATATTGAATAGTATTTACTGCACTTCCTGTATCACCACCTGCTATTACTGCTCTAGTGCTACTAGAAAAACCTGTAGTTCTTTTGAGTGCTGCAATAGTATCTCCAAAATCAACATTACCTCCTGCGCTAGTAATTTTTATAGATTCAATGGTGTTTAATCTAGTACCACTAGTATTTTGACCCCCAAAAATAAAACCTAAAGCACCAGAGTAATTGTCTGCACTCCAATCTGCAGCATACTGATACTGTGTTGTGAGTGACCACACGCCATTATAGTTAGGCATTATAATATTTCCTTATGCATTACCCACACTTGATCCACCATGTGCGAGACAAGTAGCACCTGAATCTAAAGCATTTGATCCTAGATCCCCAAAGTCTGTGGCATTACCTGTGCTTGCTATAGTAAAATAATCTATTTCTTGTGACGCACTTCCACCATTACCACCACAAAAAACTGCCCTAGTCAATCCTGCTGTTGCCACAGTGCCAAGTTTATCTCCTGTTAAGTCACCAAAGTCTTGAGCATTACCTGTACTTGCTATGGTTACAAAATCAACTACGTTACTTGTAACATCTCGTGCAGCCATAAGTGCTCTTGTTTTATTAGCAGCACATCCTATTTGTGCGCCTGTTACTGTTCTATCTCCAAAGTCTGTGGAGTTGCCTGTGCTAGCTATAGTAAAATATTGAATGTTATTTAATTTACTGCCACCACTGTCTGTACCTCCTACCCCTAAAGCACGAACAGAGTTAGACGTACCACCAAACTCTGAAGCCCCAGGACTTAAATCACCGAAGTCAGAAGCACCGCCAGTTGTATCTATAGTTATGTACTCAACGGTATCTGAAGTTCCACCACTTGCAAATCCACCCATAAATAAACACCTAGTGTTACTTGATCCTGCGCCTGTTCCTGTCCTACCTTCTGATAAATCACCAAAGTCTGTTTGACCACCTGCACTTGCAAAGGTATAGTAACTCATTGTGTTAGATGATGATGGACCTCCACCAAAAACTGCTCTAGTGCTACTTGCACCTGCACCTGCTTGTTTCTGGTTGGCTGCACCTCCAAAAGTACTACCGTTTCCTGTAGTAGCAATATTAATTGTGTTTACTTGATATCCAGAACTTGTCATTATTATTGCTGTTTGAGCTAGAGCAGGAGTAAAACTAACACTAGCATCACTAGGAGCAGATGTACCATAAGCATTAATAGCCCACACTTTAGCTGTAGCTGCTGTGCCGTTAGTCAAACTACTTACAACAATAGGAGAGGATGAACCTGTGTTAGAACCTGCACTGTAGTCTGTATCATTTGTACTAACCTGTACAACAAACCCTGTAATAGCAGATGTACCTGCATCAGTAGGTGCAGTAAATGCTACACTTACTTGTTCATTACCTGCAGTAGGTGTAACTGCAGTGGGTGGATCAGGTGCATCTAATCCATCAGTACCAATAAAGCCACCGTTTCTATTAGCCATTATTATGCATCATCCATCAGTTCAAAGCTACACAAGTATGTCAGGTCACTGTTTGCAGAAGCTGTAACTGCAAGTAGGTCTGTCTCATCTAAGTAGAACCCATTGTCTTTACCTACAACAACTAACGTAGCATCAGCAGGTACAGATACAGTCTTAGCAATGGCAACATAGTTTGATCCATTGTCTACACTTACTTCTACTGTAACATCAGCAGCGTTAGTACCATCAATGTTTGATATCATAAGTGTGTTTACTTTAGCAACTTTATCTGCAGCGACATCAATAATAGATGCCCTACTTGTTGTTACTGCACCTGCTACTGTCGTAGGTGTAATACTTGATACATTAATTAAATTTATTACGGCCATTTACCTTTTCCTTTATTATCCAAATACAATTGCCATAGCGATAGCAAATCCTTTAGTAGCTGAACTACCACTAGCATAAGTTTTTAAATCTGATGCAGGAATAGTTTTCATTGTTCCACCATCATTAACTACAAAACCATCTGCATCTGCCACTGTTATTGAACTACCAACAGAAGTATTTCCATCTAATAAGTTTAACTCTGCTGCTGTAGATGTTACTGCAACTCCACCTATTTGTAAAGCAGTTGACGCATTTATAGTAGGTGCAGTTACTGTTCCAGTGAATGTTGGATCTGCTACAAAAGCTACTGTACCTGATGCATCAGGGAATGTAATAGTTCTATCTGCAGTAGGGTTAGCAACAGTTAAAACAGTTTCGTGATCGTTTGCACTAGACCCTTCTATAGTAATACCTGAGTCACTTAAATATAGGCCACTTACTGTAGGGCTTGTAATTGTTTTATTTGTTAGTGTTTTACTTGTCTGTGCATAGTATGTATCAAGTAAGTCTACATCAAAATACTTTAATCCAGTAGCTGAATTATCATACATAAGTATTGCATCATTGTTTGCTACTGCTGTAGAAGTGTCAGGACTAATTGCTGATACATCTGCTACAGTATTAATCTCTGCACCTGTAGCATTAAGACCTGTTACATTATTAGCAGTTGCGTTTACAGCTTGAATACGAGCTTCTACTGATTGCTGTGTAGGAACTAATGTTGCACTATTAGAAGACATATCATCTTCATCAACAAAGCCTGTAATAGTTATAGTCCCATCTGATAAACTACCATAAGTTACAGTACCTGTTGTAGTAATTGCAGATGAGCCATTATTTATAGCACCAAACCCACTTGAGATACTACCACTGTTTAGAGCACCTACTGTAGTTACATTACTTAGAGTATCTAAAGATGTCTCCATATATGTTTCAAAGTCAGTAAGAGCTACCTGCTTCATAGTACCTGCATCATTAACTACAACTCTATCTGCATCTGCAAGTGTAGTAGATGTAGCAGACGTACCACCATCCATAATGTTTAACTCTTCAGGTGTAGCACTAATTTGAGTAGTACTTACTGCAGCTAGTACAGGAATAGTACCACTTTGGTTAGGGAGGTTAATTGTACGGTCTGCTGTAGGATCTACAATAGTAAGTGTAGTTTCGTGATCATCAGCAGTAGCACCCTCAAACACAACAGCATTCTGTGCGTTCATAGTAACAGTATCTACTACTGTGGTAGTTCCTCCTACAGTCAAATTACCTGTAATGGTAAAGTTACGAATACCTGTGTAGTCTTTATTTGAGTCTAACACTACAGCTTTAGAAGCTATGGCTGTACCAATTGCAGTACTTCCCAAGTCTAGTGCGTTAAGTTCACCTACAACTGCTGTGATGCCATCTAGTGTATTAAGTTCTGCAGCAGTAGAAGTAACTCCATCTAGTATATTCAACTCTGCTGCTGTAGATGTAACACCATCAAGAATGTTTAGCTCTGCAGTAGTAGAAGTAACACCATCCATAATGTTGAGTTCAGCAGTAGTTGCAGTCACACCGTCCAGAATGTTTAGCTCTGCTGCTGTAGATGTTACTACCGTACCTGCAAGAGCAAGTCCATTTGTTCCATCGTGAGATGCTACATTAAAGTTAAAAGAACCATCAGCAAATGTAGTGTTACCTGTAATAGTAATAGTGCTACCATCTGCAGTAATGCTATCTAGTGCAATGTTTCCTACGTTAGTAATGTTTGCATCACCAAAAGATGTAGCAGCTAATGTTGTAGCTCCTGCTACAGCAAGTGTACCTGCAATGGCAGTGTTACCGCTTGTGTCTGCAACAGTAAACTTGTTACTGTCCATAGTCAGACCACCATTAAGTGCTGTAGCTCCTGTAACTGTAAGTGTACCTGCTACTGTACCATTTGCGTCTACAGCAAGAGTATCTATGTTAGCAGTACCATCAATGTACAAGTTACGCCACTCAGAGCCAGAAGCACCTAAGTCATGCGTATCATCTGCAGAAGGTATAAGGGGAGAAGCAACATCAGCAGTTACTGTAACTGTATCTGAAGCTGCATTACCAAGTGTAGTGTTTCCATTTACAGAAAGGTTACCTGTTACTGTAGCATTTTCATCTACTTGAAGTGTGTCTACTGTAGCTGTGCCATCTAAGTATAAGTCTTTAAACTCTACAGAACTTGTACCTAAGTCTATATCGTTATCTGTAACAGGTACAACAACACCATCTTGAAACCGTATTTGCTCTACTGCTGATGAAGAAACCTCAACAAACACACCATGTCTGTTGTTACTGGTATCTACTACAACTTTATTTAAAGCATCAGTGTCAGCTATAAGAGGTACATACGCTCCCTCAGTAGAACTACCATCATGTTTATGCCCACCCGATAAAGCAAACGCATCTCGTATAGCGTTATACTCTGCGTTTACTGGTGCAGCTTTAATAACCTCGTTAGGTTGTATTGTTGATGCTGACTGTCTTGAGTAACCTGCCATGTTATAACCTGTCTCCTACCCCAAATGTAATTACTAAACCTTGTATACTGTGTGATGCTTTACTGTCATTTGTGACGTAACGTAACGAAATTGCTTTGCCTGATCCTGATATGTTTGTTCTTCTTATTGGTGAAGGACTACCATCATATATAGCACCGCTTGCGGCATCATCAGCAGCATACGCAGCTTCGTTATAATAGGCAGCAGCACCTGTATTACTTAATGTAAAGTCATTGGGGTTCAAAACATCTACATCTTCGTAATCATAAACTGCTGACATTAGTATTTCATTATCGCCTTCAGAACGTAAGTAAGTAGCTATAGTGTAAAATATCTTACGTTGTTCAGGATCTTGCATATGTAAATAAGGGGTTTGAAAGACACTGAAAATATCAGTTCCTGCAAAAGAGTTGCCTCTTTCTTGTCTGTGTACTTTCCCTGTACTGTCTCCATGTATTACATATTCATTCTGTCCTATATACCCACTATCTGCACAAGTAGCAGTGATACCTAATAGCTGTCCATACTCAAACTGTAATCCATTAGGTGTTTGTCTAAAACCTCCTATAACACCTTGAGTATCTGCAGCAGCGAAGAAATATCTGAACTGCGTCTTTGATCTAACAACAACTGCATTCAAACCATCTAAGTCTATATCAAAAACAACATCTGTAAATACTGACTGAATGTCTTTTGATACAGTCTCTAAGTTTACATCACCTATTTTATCTGTACCAGAAACAGGACGTAGACCATCTTGTGAAAGAAATAGTAAGTCACCACCTATTTCTATAACACTATCTGTAGCTAGACAACCAAGATTATCTGTAACAGATTCCAATACAAAGTTGGCTATATTGTTACCTACAAGCTTACGAATGTTGTTACTGCCAAAAACATACAAAGCATCACGAAATGTTTTTATGGCTACTATAGGAAAACCTACATTTATTACACCTGATCCATTAGCTGCTGTATAGTTTAGTTCATCGTAAGGTGCACTGAAAAATAAGTTTGTTTCTTGGGCAGGGTCACCTGCTAAGAACATGTGGTTTTGAAATACAGCAGAAAATTTGGGGTCTGTAGGAGCGTTACTATCAGTAACTTGTTTATATGTAGTACCATCATATGTTGATGCAGGGTTAATTCCATCTGTCAATATTATTTTTGGACTACCAAAATTATACTTTGTAAACCTTACCTTGCTAACATCTGTCATCGTAGGGTTACTTGTTCTAAATAAACCTGTACCCGATCCTACCTCAATAGCTGCTGCTGTCCCTGCACTTACAGCTATCTGAGTAATTGTGTTAAAGTATTTTGTACTACTTACTGTGGAATTGTTTGGCCCATTCACTACTTCAGTTTGTGCTGTGCCTAAATAGTCTGTACCTGTAATAGTAAAGGTTTTACCTGATTCATTACCTGTTCCGAAAAAAGTAACTAGTCTAGGTTGTTCTGATGCAGCCGTTGTAAAATTTACAGAACCGCCAGAAGCCAATGCCCCATTGATTGTTAAGTTACCTGATCCTCCTGGTGTCTGTGAAGCACATACTCCATCCCTATCATTTGCAATAACATCACAGGTTATTTCCCCCCATGAAGTAGAACTGTTGATATATCTATGTAAGTAATTACTACCACTAGAAGGTTTTCTACAAGCTAAGATACCATCGTTGATACCATTAGCTACACATACACCTAGTGTACCTGTATTGTCTTGACCTGTAACTGTGCCATAATCATTGCTGTAACCATTTATCTTACGATACCCACCTGTAACAGCAGGTTCATAATTAGTTAGCTTTATAGCAGATCCAGGTTGTGTCTCACCTTGAGATAACACATCCCTACTGGTGTTTAGCCCACCCTGAGAAAAAACTTTAAAGGAAGCTAAATTTTCAGCCATTACATATTACCACTAAATGTACTTGTCCCTGATCGTTCTATTACTGTGGAGCGAACTACTAATATATCATCTACTAAAACTCTACGCATTGCTTTTATGCCATCTTCAAAATTGTTTTGATGCATTGCAGCACTTTGTTCATTGCTACGGAATCTCATCATAAACATCATAGCACCGTCTACAACTACATGTTTAAAACGGTCAGGTATAATTACTGTATCATTATAATTTGTTAATTCTGTGGGAAAACTCCAGTAGACGTACTCTATCTGGTAGGCTGCATCTGGCACAGGTGTAACACCAAACTTCTCTTCTAGTGTTTGATATACGTAAATGGGTGCGCCATCTCCATTAGTTAAATCACCTGTATCGTCTATGCTACGATGGTTTTGTATATAGTCATCATAAGAAATAGGTCTAAGCCTCATGGGAGTGTTACCTTTTGAGGTAAGCTTTTTAAGGTAAAAAGTATCCCAGTCTGTGCTAGAGTAATCATTAGGAAAACTATACTGTCTAGTACCTGCAGTAAGATCTTGTGTTTGAGTTGTTTTTAAGAAAGGCCACTCCTGACCATCTTGTACAATAAGACGTATACTGTTATTGATAGCATCTTTAGCTAAAGCTTGAACATTACGTACTGAGTCAAAGCCTTCACCATTAGCATCTAAGGTAACTTCATTTAACCTGCGTAATAATTCATTAACTAATGTAACATATGTAGCCATTTTAGTATCCCTTAGATGTACTTAAAGGGGCAAGTTTCCCTGCCCCCCTAGTTTTGTGCTTATGCAAGCAAGTCACGATCTACTTCGTCAGGAGCAGCATCGCCTTGATCACTAACATCCATCATCATAGCGTAAACACGTAGTTTACCTGCTGTGAATGTTGCACCAGCACCTGCAAAAGTCAGGTCTAGTGTGTCTGCTGAAGCAAGCGTAACGTCTGCAGCAGGTGTAGCTGAAGGAGCATATGCCCCGTCTGCTGCGCCATCAATATCAAACGCTGCAACAAATTCGTCAGCATCTGCTGCACCCAATGTTACTGTTGCGTTTGTACCAGTGTTCATAGTTGCAGATTCTACAACACAAACACCTGCATGAAGTACCCTTGTATTAGCAGGTATTGTGAGACATTGAACTACGTCACCCGATGAACAGTCAATAGCCTGTGCAGTAAGATCAATAGTTTTCTGTACCATGTAAGGCGAACGCCCTCTTTGGGAATTACCGTGTGCAGGTAAAAGCAAAGATGATATAGTAGCCATAAGTTTATCCTCCCTTACGCTGCGTTATATTTAGCAGTTACGATAGCTTCTGGACGAAGTATCTTCCTGCCGTATAGATGCATACCGCGAACGATGTCACTAAATGAATCTGGATCACGATAAGTCTCAACTTTGTTGATTTGCTCTGCAGTTGCTACTGCTGAGTCGTGACCTGCCACGATAACACCGTAGTTAGTATTTTGGTTTGCTGTCCCAGTTGTACCTGCACCTGTTCCTACCGCAGGTAGGTTTGATGATGTGTACATACGGAAGCCATGAATGTTATTCAAGACTAAACCGTTTTGCAGCCCTGCTCCACCGAAGTCAGCATTCATCATGCGTGAGTCTTCGTCTTTGAGTAGTTCTACAAACACAGGGTCAACAACGAGCCATCTGCCTCTTGTATCAACTTGCTGTTGATCTAAAAGACGCCCCATACGAGCAATAACTTGTAAGGGAGTTGCTGTTGCAGTATCAGCAGCAGTTGCACCGCCTAAACGTGGCTTCAATGGAATTGAGTGATCACCTGCAGATGATGTCGTAATGTTTCCAAAGTCACCCTTCTTAAGCTTCATAGAAGAAAGAAGTTCGTCTGTACCTGCAGTTGAAACAGCTACTGAACCATTTACTTGGTCATTAACTGTTCCTGCATTTGCGTGTAGCGCAGACTGTTTGTAACCTGCCAAATAGCCAAGGCATTCTTGGTCCATTTGATCAGCTAGTCTGTATGCTGCACGATCAGTTGCAAGTTGCATAAAATCTACGTGACTATGGGCTTCCTCAATATCGTCCATCTTAAAAGCAAAATAATTGGCTTTATCAACAGTCAACTGAAATTCTTCATCGTCAAGATCTTGTGCTTGGATTTGGGTTCCACGAGCATATGCGGATACAGAAATTTCTGGCTCCTTAATAATTTTTACCGTGTCACCTTGGTTAGCAATCTCACCAAAATAATCGTTATTGGTAATTGCATTAGCTACGGCACTCTTGCGGAATGCAAGTTGTACCTGCTTGGAATAAATGATTGGTGAAAAGTTACCGTTTGGTAAATTCCCATAACCACTCGCTGTAGTAAAAGCCATTGTAATTCTCCTTATATAGATATGGCTATGTTAAGTTTTACACATCATATCCACGAAAGAGGCCATTCATTTTAGGGTAGTCAGTGTTGCTAATCAGTTGGCCTACTTCATAGCTACTGGGCCTATATGTCTGGGTAGTTCTTATTGTGGCTTAGTGTTAGTCACACGATAGAGTAACATTTAAGTCACTCTAATCATGTTAGTAGTTATACTTACGAATTTGTTATTGTCAAGTAATTATTTAGACATATCGTAAATAAACTTTCCACTACGAATAGCTTCCATGATCTCATCAGATCGTTTCTCATATTCTCTAGTGGACATCTTGTTAATCTGAGACTCACGAAGGTATGTATTACTTTCTTCAGTTTCAGGTGTATTACGTACACGAGCCTTAACAGCCTTAGCTGCATCCTTATCGCTTGTGCTACGTTTGTTTGTAGTGATACCATTGTCTGCTTTGTATAAGTCTATTACTCTTGCTACAGACTTAGCATCATCAACATTCTCATATAGTGCGTCTTGTACCCACTTAGGCTGTTCTTTAGCCCACCCATGAAACGCATCGTTAGAACGTATTTCCTGAAAGTCGGGGTGCATACTCAGTAATTCAGCTTCAGCTTTCTCACGTTTAGCATTTATACGTAGCTCTTCTACTTCTTTTAAACGCTTATCAATATCTAGTGAACGCTCTTGGGCTTTCTTATCTGCTATAGCTTCTACTATTCCTGCTACATCAGGATACTTCTTAGCCCAAGCTTCTATCTCTTTGTCTGACTTAGGTAGTACAAGTTCATTCTTAGCTGCTGAGTCTAGCTGTCCTTTTAGCTTTTCTATTTCTGTCTTATGCTCTTCAGCTTTGTCTTGCATGAAACGTTGAATGTCAGCATAGCGTTGCTTAAATGTTTTCTCTTCTGCGCTTAAGTCATCGTCTGAGACTTCTTCTTGTGCTTCAGCTTTAGATTCTTCTTCTTGTTTGGAATCACCTTTTGCTTGAACTGGGGCGTCCTTAATAGCTTTGCTACTGGGTTCTTCTTCCTGTCCTGAGCCACCTGTGTGTTCCTCTAAGAGTTGCTTTAGCTCTTCTTCGTCACGCTGTGCACGAGCCGCATTTCTACGATGTGCTGCAGAGTCTACCATTATAGGCTTTGTTTCTTCTACTGCTGCTGTTTGTTCTACCATTTTGTTTCTCCTTATGTTGGGGCCAGCCGAAGCCAGGTATCCTTATAGTTATATGGAATTACTTTTTGTTTTTCTTCTTCTTAGGTTTACTTGCTAGTCCACCTTTGTTAAAGATAGTTCCTGAAGTTGTTGTAGAACTTTCTTCGTCACTTGTTGGTGTATCACCTGCAGCCTGTTGTTCTCCTGATACCTCAACTCCTGTTAATTCTTCAACAGCCTCTGCTCTTTCTTCTGCAGTCATATCATCAAATTGACCAAATTCTGCAGCAGCTTGTGATTCGCCAGTGCTACCACTGCTGATTCCAGGTTCTGTTGTAGACGTAGATGTAGATGATACAGGTACAATTGGTTTAGGCTTCTTAAGACCTAGCTTTTCTATTTCACCGTCATTTAAACCTTTTATACCCTTGTCTAATAAACGTTTTACTCTAGAAGCATTTATGATAGCGTAGTGTCTAGCAGCTACACCATTACCCATTTTTACAGCCCTGTCGTATGCTGATTGTTCTTGTTGTGATAATAAGGT
>Ga0208545_1001295_pt1 | contig 11229 bp, 19 predicted proteins | sample DEB08_DNA_12_FD_185498 | JGI IMG/M metagenome (GOLD analysis project Ga0208545, IMG submission 185498) | Aqueous microbial communities from the Delaware River and Bay under freshwater to marine salinity gradient to study organic matter... | ecosystem: Environmental > Aquatic > Marine > Coastal ... | reverse complement strand
ATTATGCTGTAAAGAATAAACCACAAAAATGTAAGAGAACAAATTATTAAACCCATATTGGGTTTAATAATATTTAACAACTTTATACCATTCCCATCGATTCCAGTTCTTTCCAATCGTCCCACTCCGTATACCACGCTATCCTATTGGGATGACACGCTTTCATTACCAATTCATCTGCTATCAGACTATCGTTTCTGATAGAGAAGTATTCGGAGCTCTGTTTCTGACACCATTGGTGATAGTTTGACTCTACCAACTTGTTCAATGACAGAGGATGGACCGAAAATTAAAGTGTGTACAGTCTAAAACTTTAGTATCCTGGGGAATATTCCCATAATTATCGCCAGGATACACATTTTGATGTATTATATCCTATAAATTAAACATAAAAATAAATTTACGATATATGCATTAGTGACTTCCTCTACGTTGTAGAGGATCAATAGTTTCTACCACGACGAGAGGATGAAAATCTTCATCAGAATCTTCATCAGAATATTCATCAGAATATTCATCAAAAGGTGATTTCCAACGATACTCAGGATATTCGTTGTAATAATCTTTCAGATGCTCTCTCTCGTCGAGAGAATCGTCATCAATCCATTCTTCACAATACATATCATTTAGTTCGTCGTTTGAATATTCTTGATTGCAAAAGGAGTAGGACATAATAAAGTTACTCCTATCAAACTTGATCAAGAATATTCAATTTAAGTTATACCTTATACGTTTCTTCCTCGTCATTAAAGGAAGTATACTTCTTTTGTTTTATTGACATGATTACACTGTCCGTATAAAAATGAGTTAACAAAACCTTGCAAAGGTGAACATATCGAATGAAGCAGATAAAGTATAAACAAAGATTGATTTGGGAAAATAAGATCATGTATTCTATTTATTATCGCGGGTATGCGAAGAATCATAAAAGCTAATGAATATAACGTTAGTCTACGAATCAACCACCCGTTTCTCCATCAACAAGAAATATCTTTGATATACCATCAATTGTAAGAAATCTATAATACCAAATATAGACAAACGACCCTATCAATGGAGCAAAATCTTGATGATCTGAAGAGATACCACACCAAGAACTAGAATCTCCAAATTGTAAAGTATTCCCCAACCAATATAATGATACCTCTTTTCTAAACTGTTAGCTTTCCCTCTTCCTAAAACCATCCACGTGTTATACGTAAGTATACATGTCCAAATAAATGTCAAACATACAGAAACGATCCTCCAATAACACAAATCCTCGTATTTAAACATTTACCTCCATCATCACGATGAAATGTAGATATATATGATACAGCTGTAAATAAATCTGCAAAGGTTAAAGAGATAATTACACGAATACCAAGATTATGACCAGATGTGCATAGATACCATACAATAACTAGAAGACAACCTACAATAGATAAACAATATCTTCTTCTGTTCCTGTAAATCTTCTCGTTCAGGTTCTTTCAAACTTTTTAGAATAGCAGGTATCAATAGTCCAAGAATAATAATCTATCCAATGCATTGAAGTAGTTTCGTTTTGGTATGGTATGGTTTAAACTAAACTTTTATTTTGACGAATTAGAGCATCAGTAGGTCTAACCATAACGATACGAGACAATGTCTTCTTCCATTCCCTCCAAAGATATCTGAATAGAAGGGGGGTAGCTACTATTGACATTCCAACTACTATACCGACCGTATAGATGTTCTCTTTGTTTATAGGATTTTGATTGAGTTCTTTACGAGATAGAAAGATCCATGCTATCAATCCACCAACCCAGATGATTCCAATTAAAATTAGTCTCACATTTTCTTCGGTTATTTTCAAATGTAACATCGTGTTAACTTACATGGTTACATTTGAAAATAATTCAATTTGGTCATTCTACTTCCCATTATTCAATACGATACACATCATTACACTGGATAAATTCGTCATCAGTTTCTTCTGTACATCTTCAATACGAATAGCGGAAAGTAATTTTTGAATAGCAGTACATTTATTCCTACAAACTCCGTAAATTCTATAATCATCTCCCCATTTACAGGATCCCACGGCTAAATAAACACTCATTCTTATTTATTGATCTTATTACCTTAAAACTCATTAAAAATTTTAGACAACATCGTCATCGACAATAGCAAGTCCATATTTCGTAGTTAACGCGTTTGGCTGTGCCGGCGCATCACCTGTATCTGTCATATTTGTCAAATTATCAATTACTTCACCATCATAAATGACTACGAATCTTCCATTAGCAGCTCCGTCAACATTTGGACTGTTTGACGATGCCTGAAAGTGGGTGTGTATCACAATGAAGAAAGAGATGGAGAAAAGATAAGAGTGATTACTCATGTTTTTCCAATCACAGTTGAGATGGATAATGACGAAATACTATTAATAACTGTTGTAGATAGTATATTCGAAACAAGGATTGTTAAAAGAAGCTACGTTCGATGAACACGAAGATATAGAAGAAACTGGAATATCCTGTAAATGATTTGGGTGTTAATGTTCAAGAGAGTGAGAAAATACTATTAGATAAAGGTTATTGTAAAGTGTGGTTGCTATATTTTATACAACGACAGTCTATCGGGGAGGATCCTACCAAAACATTTACTAGAATATCAGAACTATCTCCTGTGGAACGTGTAATAATGATTTTTTAGATTTAAAGAATTTATTACCACGATAAAAGATGGAACAGGACTTTCTCGAGAAAATGGGTATAAATCCTAACGTGATGAAGAATCCTATGGATTATCTTCGCGAAGAAAAGACAGAAGAGATGAAAGAGGAAGAACGTAGAAGAGATCCTGGTATTAATGATACAGATTTATTTAACGAAGGTAATAATGAAGATACGTGGGTTCCTACGGATGAAGAAACGGTAAGAAACGCTAAATTCTTGCAAAGTATTGGTATTGATGTTTACAATCTTTCTGTAAACCAAGTGAATATGATTAATAAAGTTAGAGACCCCAAGTCTCTAACATCACAGGAAACTACAGCTTTTTTCAAAGCTTTGGGAGTAAATATGCATAAATTAGTAAAAGTAATGAAAGATCGTGTTGAAAATTGTAAAGAAGGAGAAAATCCAGATGAAGATAGGATTGATATATGTACTAAAGTTAGAAGGAATGAGAAATGTCCATGTGATTCTGGAAGAAAGTTCAAAAAGTGTTGTGGTAAAGAGGATTAATTAGGAATTTTATACCTGAGGTATAAAATCACAATATAACACATAATCCTCTTCCTTTGTCAAAATGATCTGGACACCACTGCAACGGTTAAAGCAATCACCTTGTTGTTTACGTAGATGAGTTCTACCACAATCATTTCTAAATCGTAGTTCATATTTCCTTCACATTGAGTATAGTATACTTTATTTCTTCTAATTTTAGAGGACAGGTGTTGACACGTACCGACAGTTGAATAACATTACTTATTCATTTTGAGTATTTTGAAAATGAAGAATAACCCACAATGGTCGAGCTCTCTTCTTCCAATCAAACATTCTCTGTTTGTCACCAATATAGTAATTACGATACGCAACAACTGGGTTTGAATCTTTGTATTCGTCAGGCATAGCTTGAGCGGGAGGGGTAAATCCGATATCAGGAATGTCGGGAATATTTTGACGAAGATCTGATACATATCCTTCTCGTTCACATAGATGAACTTTTTCTATCTTATCGGTACTATACCGATGAGTATACTCGCCACAAAGTTCTTCTGTAAGATCAACAAGCCATAGATAATTTTGTACCGATTCGCGAACCCATTTTGCACATGGATGATTTTGATGGGTTAATTTGTATGGAGGAGTGTACTCACCGTCAGGACAAACATGATGGGCTGAACATAATAATTGTACAGATTCTAGTATCATCTTTACAACATGTTTGTTTACGTGCATTTGAGCACATAGTCTTGGAAGCATATGCAGAAAGAAGATGTTCATGATTATTTTTTACCAGTAGTTGATTTAAAAAATCATTTTTAAATCCGCTGGTTTAATTTAACGACTTTTATACCATTCCCATTAATTTTAGTTATACCCACTTGTTCCAATATATGCTGACATGTTTGATTTCATTTTGAGTATTTTCTGGATATAATAAATGAATAATACCTATAAGTATATACCTATAATTCTGGGTATTATATTAGTTACCTGCTTCATTATTGGGACAATATACATATCGTTATATCTAGAACCTCACAGAGAATCTTGTCACAACTCTAGCGCTAAAAAGATTATAGAAGAGTATTTCAATAACCATAAAGGCAGTGTTGTGATACCATCCAAAGACTTTGACAACATGAAAGGTATGATAGGGGAAATATCTCTATTAAACGCTATAGCAAATCATGCAAAAACTTTAGCTAATCATGTCGTCATCTCTGGATATCAAGTGGGTGCGTGTGTTTTAGCCGATTCAGGTAACGTGTATCTCGGGGCTAATTGTGAGTTTAAAAATACTTTACCTAATACTATTCACGGAGAACAATGTGCTATACATAATGCTGCTGTTCATGGAGAGAAATATCTTAAGAAGATTGCTATTAACGCTTCGCCATGCGGACAATGCAGACAGTTTATGATAGAGTTGGGAAACCCTAAAGAGTTCTTTGTGATATTTTGCGATACTGATGGTAGAATTTCAGAGTTCACATTGGAGAAGTTATTGCCAAATAACTTTGGACCTGAGAATTTAGATCTATCTGGTCGTTTATTATCATCTGATCCGTTTCCCTTATCTCCTCCAGAAAACATGGATAATATTACCAAGGCAGCATATGATATGGCTGTAAGTTCTTACGATCCTTACACAAATAGACCTTCTGGTGTTGCTTTAGGCTTTAATGATGTCATTATAGTTGGTAAGACATTAGAAAATGCTGCTTATAATCCTAGTTCATCTGCGGCTCGTAATGCTTTCAGTTTAGCAAGTATTCTAGGTTATGACCTAAGTAAGATTACTGATATGGTAATGGTAGAGGCTACATGCTGTAAAGGAGACCAAAGACCTATATCTAGACAGAAAGAAACAGAGAATTTACTGAGCAGTATAACTGATACGGTAAATTTAAGATACGTCCCTGTTGATATTAACTTATCTTCGGGAGAGCAGAGAAATAAGAGTTTTACAATTACCCCTATAGGTAATCTTAATACAATTTAAATAAAGTTTGTAGATATATAAAGAACATGGATCCATTTACCGAGAGACTAATGGAAGAAGTATTTAAGAAAGGTGAAGAAGAATACATTCTTGACGATGAAACACGTCTTATGATGAAAGAGATTAGAGAGAAAGTTAGGGAATCACCTCGTCATCTTAAGACTTCTAGTAACACCGAAGAATTCCTTGGGAATCTTCAAGAAAGACTTATGAATGAGGTGGAAAATGTAAAGGATAAGAACAAGAAAAAGAAGTTGTTGCAAAAGTATTCTGAAATATTACAGAATAAGCCTGCTATAAAATCGTTATGTGGATAACAAACCACGCTTTTAGTAAAGATGATTTAGAAAACGAGGATACTGAAATAATAGACAGTAATACTAATATGTTCCATTACAATGCTATGATAATTTATAAACGATCGTATTAAGAGAGATTAGATAGCATGGAAGAAGAACCTCGTGTTCATAGTCCCTCACGAAAAGATTAAAACACGCTTACTAAACAAACATTCATTTATCATACTAAATGAATGTTTGTTTAGTAACTTTACAGTTAAATGATTGGTACAAGGATGCAGTAAAATATGGAATGAAAGGTAAGTTAGATTACTCACAAAGATATGGTATATCCTTAAAAGTAAGAGATCCAGACAAGGGATCAGCCTTGGTATAAGATTAATTGTGTGTCTGAAGCTTTAAAAGAAGGTTTTGATTATGTTATTTGGATGGATGCAGATACTCATATTCTAAATCCTGATATATCTACTCAAGATATGATTAATGTTATGAACGATAAGGATATCGTAATCTTTACAGATCCAGGTCGTTTAGATATTAGGAATACAGAATGGAGTAAGGCTTTTATCAACTTTATATGGGAATATCCCAATTTTAACAAGATTGAAAATCCTGACATGCATGAACAGGGAGTAATGAATAATGTGTACTCTAAAAATATTATGAAAAGTCGAGAAAGAATGATATTGCTAAATTCGTTCAATTGGGTATGTTATACTGTACCATGCTAGGATTCTTATATTACGCGATGGAGATATATCAAGAAAGATTGGATGAGAGACCGAAGATATTCAGAAATGGTTAAATGGTGGTGTTAGAAGTACATCTTAATTTATAAACAATCATCCATTTAATAAAGACGATATGATGAAAGCATCAACATACAAGAGTTTTTCCAACACATCTGGTAATCCATATGCAGGAGAATACATTCATTCATACACAAATCCTAGAACAGAACGAATAGAAAAATCTCCAGGTTGTTGGAGTAAGTTTCGTACTATTATTTACCCTTGTTACGAAGAAAGTAAAGTAAGAAATATTATTCAACAATATCTCACAAGCATAGATATGTCTGGTCTTACACAAGACTCTAAATACAATCTATACTTTGAAATGTTCTCTTATATTGAAGAGAATAAGATTTTCTTGCGTAGGAATAGAATATTTAGCGAAGCGATAAGATGTAGATTAATAGATCTTGGTCGAGAAGGTTGGGGTCAAGCATCACCTATTTATAGAAAATTATATGGTCATAATTTACCTGCAGAACGCGGAGTTTATATAATAGATTAGAATTATTCATTCTTCTATATTTTGCACATATTTATAAAGTATATTTTCACATTACGAAACAATACTAAAATGTCTTACGGTTTCGAAAAGATGATTCCAAGTTTATCATCGGATTATTTGTTCAACGATGTACTTTAAAAGATCATGATGATAGATTAAAACTGTATTTTCTATCCGTGAATATATCTCCAATCAATGAAACTATTATACAGAACGAATTTATAAAGTTGGAGATATGTTACATCGCATAGACGGACCTGCTATCATTAGTGATTATGCTAAAGAATATTTCAAAAACGGCGTGAGGCATAATCTCGGAGGTCCAGCTGTTATTTACACTGATGGAAGGATCGAAAAGTGGTCTTATGGTATTAGAGTGGACGAATAATGAAGTTTTAATACACCGTATTAAAACTTATAGACTCTTTTCTGTATAAATAGGCTCCCGGGGGTTAATGCATCTAGGAACGAATTCAGATATCTCAGGATTCTCAGGATTCTCAGGATTTCCCAAGATAGCATATTCCCCTGTCGGATATCCATCAAACGAATATACAAACAATACACATCCTCTTCGTTGAAGTTCAACTTGAAGATATCCAGTCACGTCTGAAATCATCGCGTCACAATCATCTTCATCCATATCGTTATTATAGTTGAAATCATTCTTAGTATACGGACGAAGGTACATATCAAATTTCTTTACGATGTCGTTAAATGTATAGATATGTTGTTTGTTGGTCATGGTTCTGATTCTTTATAACTTCTAATCTATTTATTCAATTTGTCTTTCTTATACAACTATAAGAAAGATTAAGAGAGTAGATAAATATGATTAATGTAACATTGGAATGTCATCCTTAGAGAAACCTTTTACACGTTCATAGTATTCCTCTTCTGTCTCTTGTGGATGAATTTTTGTACATAGTTTACAACGATCATTGATATGTCTACATGTTACCCCGAAGAAACATTGAGTTAACTTGAGCTCGTCATGGGAATGAGCAAATCTACAATCTTTTCGTGTACATTTCTTTCCTTGTACACACATTTCAGTGTTTCTAAGTTTTTCCGCAGTCTTAGATGGATCAGATAAAATGTCAAAAGCTTCAGTTCTAATCTGACCCTCTGTCTTGAGTTCAATATTCTTTTGTTTCAATCTTCGTTTTGTTTTACGCGATACAACCAACGTGTATCCAGATTTTGGTGCCAAAAGAATAAACTCACAATTAGTCTTAGTAGGGCATTTTCGGTCTTCGTTATCGTCTGACAGCGATTGAAACATGTTTTGATGGCACATTCTATTATGTTCTGGGTTGAACTTGAACTTATACTATAATTTCATTTTGATTGATTTATGTAGCTAAACTATACTAAATTATATACAAGAATTAGGAGAACTGATCTTGTGACACGGGTTAACTAAATCTCCTAAAAAATTAGATGAAATAATCATAGCCCGCTATGCACCCCTGTCTGTACCCGCGAGGTCAATCAAAAGGTATTCGTCATCTACCTTCCGAGCTATATTAAACACAGTATTACAATCAGAAGTATCTGTATGTCCGCAATGCTGACAATGAAAAGATTTCTTATCACGAGTTCCTTTTCTTTTACATCTACTACAATTTTGACTTGTCATGTAAGGATTTAACTGGGGTTAGAAAACATTTAATCCATGCAAATGGGCTTTGGTTTTCTATCATCTGTCGTAGTTGATAGAAAACCAAAGTGAATGGATCTGTTAAGGACTCTACGCTTGCGCTTTGGGTTTCTACAACAATGTCTGCTTTTTTCCTTGCTTCTCTTACTATTTTATTACTTATTTGATGGTTAAGAGTATATTTAGAATCTCCAGCATGTAAGTAAATACGATTACCAAAATTTTGATTGAGATATCAAACACATCAAAAACAGCTTCTGGATTTGCTTTTCATACATTCTTTCACAGTGCTAAAGTGTTACCCCATCCATAAGATAACTCCCTTCGTAATTTCTAACACCTCCGCGATGTTTCATAATAGTTTGAAGAGCAATGAAATGATGAAAATTGTTGCGAAATACATGTCCGTATTCAGTAACTTGTAGAACTTTACTTAATCCAAAATCAGGTAGATGATCCGTTTTATTTGTTATTTCGTCTTCTTTAAACCTACCATCCGTATAATTCTTCATTTGGCCCGATAGTTCCTTGTACACCAAGTCTTTGGACGTTATGTATATACTCATCCGGAATTAATGGGTAAAGTGTATGTTCAATATCGTAGTGTAAATTATACAAAGCTGTTTTCATCGCATTGTGATAGAGTTTTCGATATTTTGGTGGAATAGAATATAATACTGTACATATTAAAAATGATGTGGTCTCATGTGTGAAGGGTTCGTTCTTATCAAGATTGTAACAATAGTTTATTGATCTAGTTTCATTATTATACACTTGTGCGCATATCTTATCATCCATAGTAAAGTTATCAATGTTAAAATGTTCGTTAAGTGCATATCTTCCAGTTATCTTGAATATACGATTCTGTACTGGTAGATATGGTAATACTCTACAGATTTTGTACGTTTCCCCAAGACTCTTTTCCTTAGTGAATTGTGTAGCTTCATTATCATTATAAAATAGGATCAATAGATCCGTATATTCATATATCATAGATATATCTTCCACATTAAGTGGAAACGCTTCTAAAAACACTATCCATGCTGATGGTATCTTTTCTCTAACTGTTTGTAATGTAGATAAAGTATGTGAAAGATTTCTTTTCGCATTTGTAACCAATACAATATTATGAAGTTCACTAGGTACATTAAACATAACACTTTCAGATTGAAGATCTTCTGAATACATCACTCTAGGATATATACTGACAATTAATCCCTTTTTAACGGAAATATCTTCATCATATATTTTTACAGTTCCGAAAAAGGGTTTATGAAATGTTTCAGAAGATCTTAATACTAAACCATTAATAAACCCTGTTACAACTTTAACATTGTTCATGTCAAAAAGGTGTATCATAGTGCTGTGAGCACATAACTGACAGCACGGAACGATATTTCCACAATTACAAGAACCTCCTGGTATTCTTTTAAGAGGATTTTTCTCGAATAACGCTGATAATTTAGAATAACGACAATTAAAAGCTTCATTCATAGTTTTCGTTCTTCCTGCTACAATTCCATCTCTAGGATGTCCACCCATACTACCATCTTCAGTATATATTACACCTTCAATCATGTTTTCATATGGAATATTTAAAACTGATGTATAAAACATATCGAAACGTGCTCTAATAACAATATCGTATTTTATATTATTCTTTTTAGCATACCATTTTCTCAAATTATTACACTCTTCTATCTTGCGAAACTGTTCTATAATGCGATATCCTAACGGTATCTCTTCAGAATTGGGATCAGAACTTTCTTTGATGGAATAATCAAAGTTACTGACATCTTTCATATGAGAGTACATCTCTTTCAATACTGGTAAGATAGTATCTCTGTTCTCTATTTGTATCACTTTTGCTGGTATACCTTTTAGACATTTTGTAATATCTTCAGATGTTAAGAATACATTTTGGTTCCCCCTTGCAGAATATTCATGATAATTTTGATGATATGTATGAACAAATACATCTACAGGGTAATCTGTACATAGTTTATCTAGAAAACTATGTTTTGTATATTCCCATGTTCGTATAAACCCTGAAAGACATATAGCTATCCTAGGTTTTTGGATTGTCATTTATGTCTTCTCATAATTCTTTATATTTTTATTTCTCTGTTGGTGAATAAAGAATGTCTAACTTAGAGATTAGAATTGAGGACGGTCTTTCTCAGACCGTAGCTGATTTGACACCTCAAGGTATATATAACTCTAGTAGTCTTCAGGGAGTTCCTGTCAATCCTAATACCGGGTCACTAACAGTTGACAGTATATTAGTATTTGACCATGTATCTGGTCAATGTGATTATACTTCTGTGTTGACTGGTCCTACCGGTCCTTCTGTTGGTACTGGTTCGACGGGTCCTACTGGACCTGATGGAATGACATCAAATACTGGTCCTTCTGCTGGTACTGGAATGACATCAAATACTGGTCCTTCTGCTGGTACTGGAATGACATCAAATACTGGTCCTTCTGGTTACACGGGTCAGAAAAAATGCCGGAAGTGCCACTCATACTGGAACTGTTATGTATGATACGACTAATTATTGACACCTCAAAGACTTTTGTTATTCAACATCCTTCCTACACAGAAAAATATCTTGTACACGCTTGTTTGGAAGGTCCAGAAGCTGGCGTGTATTATCGCGGTGAAAATGTTGTTCAGGATGGTAAATGTCTTATTTCGTTACCTGATTATACATCTTCTTTTGAAGATTTTACATTGCATCTCACATCTATTTGCGACGAGGAACATCTTTC
>Ga0208545_1001294_pt1 | contig 11235 bp, 13 predicted proteins | sample DEB08_DNA_12_FD_185498 | JGI IMG/M metagenome (GOLD analysis project Ga0208545, IMG submission 185498) | Aqueous microbial communities from the Delaware River and Bay under freshwater to marine salinity gradient to study organic matter... | ecosystem: Environmental > Aquatic > Marine > Coastal ... | reverse complement strand
CATTGCCGCGGTGGTTATCCCGGTGCTATTTGGTTTGGTCTGGCTAGTATCGCCGATGCTGGTATTTTTGATGGGAGCTGGGATGGCGTTGGTGAGTTTGCTGTTGGCGCGGAACATTCCGCTGGCGCCGCGGGCGGGTAATGAGGTGGTTGTGGGGAAGGTGGTTTATTCCTCAGAGGGGGCTGGGTGAGCGGTTGTTGAGCTTGGGAGTGGGCTGGAGGAGATCCTTCGGCTACGCTCAGGATGACATAATATTTTGTCATCTCGACCCTCCAAAACCAGTCATTCTGACCCTCCGAAGCCTGTCATCCCGGCCCTCCAAAACCTGTCATCCCGACCCTCCGAAGCCTGTCATCCCGACCGCAGTGGAGGGATCTCAGTCAATGGGCACCTCACATCACCAACGGCGGTCTTTTAGCCTTTCTGCGCAACCAATTGAGACTGTATAAAATCGCCGGTGTTTTAACCAGCTTGTGTTCCAGTCTAAATTTGCCCGAATCGGTGAGCGGTTGTTGGGTTTGGGGGTGGGCTGGAGGAGATCCTTCGGCTACGCTCAGGATGACATAATATTTTGTCATCTCGCCCCTCCAAAACCAGTCATCCCAATCCTGCGAAACCTGTCATCCCGACCGCAGTGGAGGGATCTCAATCAGTGGGCACCTCACATCACCAGCGGCGGTCTTTTAGCCTTTCTGCGCAACCAATTGAGACTGTTTAAGATCGCCGGTGTTTTAACCAGCTTGCGTTCCAACCTAAACTTGCCCGGGTAGTCGACCAACAGTAGCCCCATCACCAGAGTAAGAATTCCCTGGCCGGGCAAAAACAGCATTAACAAACCTGCCACTATCAAACCATAACCAATCAAATTTTTACCCACTAACGCCAACAATCGAATAACCGGATGCAGCTTTTTCCATTGCGTCGGCTGGCGCTTTTTCGGCAAAAAATAATCTTCGGGAATCTGTGCCACCAACCAGGGCAATGACAATAGACTGAGGATAAAAACGATAAACGATACAATTCCCGCCCAGACTAATAGTTGCTGATGATCAGATACCCAAGCCAATAACTCGTTCACGGGCTGGTTGGAATCTCGTAGGGGAGTGGCAGATGGGTGACGGCGGTCAGGGCTTGGTCGCCAATCTGCATTTCATTAGCATCGCTGTATTTGTCATTGAGCACGGCGAGTATTTCAACTTTGGCATCATCGACTCTAACGGCGCTGGCTATATTACCAATGCTTTTGTCGTCGCTATTTTTGATCTCGTCGCCGGGGCTGGGCACTCTGTCAGTGGTCAGTGTTAGGTGATGCATGCGCCGTTTCACAGCACCGCGATAATGAGCGCGAGCGATAATTTCCTGGCCGGTATAACAGCCTTTCTTAAAGTTGATATAGCCAAGAGCATCGAGATTGAGCATCTGGGGAATAAACATTTCGACAGTTTCAGCAACCACTTCGGCGCGGCCGGAGCGCAATCGCTCTAGATCAGATACGTCAGGCTGGTTGTTTGAATAACTGGTGCTGATATCAGTGATCTCAGTTTTGAAAAACACGCCATACTTTTTTAAGCTGGCGAGAGCGCTATCAATAATTGATGGATGGGTTTCTAAGATAATGCTGCCATCTTCATCACTGTGGGCGGTAAACAGAAATACCATACGCCCCTTGGGGGTGCAGTGGGCGCCCTCAATGCTGTTTGATGGGCTGAGGCTGTCCATGTCGCAGGTGACCTGGCCCTGTAAAAACTTGCTGCTGTCGGGGCCTGATAATTTGATATAGCCCCGTGCTGCTTTACTGCTCCCAGACTCGTTGCTGGAAGACGTTTGCTGAGTCATGGTCAATCCTTTGTCTACTCTGTAGGTTATTCAACGATTGTCTCTTATAATGCCGCTTTAAAACAATGATTGATTAGCTATGAATAAAAATCGTTTGCGCTGGGCTTGTCGCCGCGGCATGTTAGAGCTCGACCTGATTCTCGAGCCCTTTGTTGAGCAGTTTTACGAGACCCTAGAAGAGGCTGATCAGCTGCGTTTTGAGGTGCTGCTGGAGAGTGAAGATCAGTCGCTGTTTATGTGGTTAATGAAGCGTCAGTCACCGGATAGCCCCGATATGCAAAGGATAGTGCAGATCATTCATGAGTCCCGCCCCCAACTCGGCTGAGTTTCAGCTTGGTCCTTCATTCTATTATCTCAGTGCGCGGCTAGTTTTAGCTGCCTTGGCCGCTGTGCTGATTATTCTGTTGCCGACACTAATTTGGGTGAAGCTAATCGGGCTGCTGTGTGTTGGCTTGGCGGTTTGGTATTTGGCTGTGGATTATCGCAGCCAAAGTTCTGAGAAATTGATTCTGCTGGATGCTAAGGAAGATCGTTGGTGTTTGAAGTCTGCAACGGAGACGGTGGAGCTGATATTGACGCCAACCCAGTTTGTCACGCGGCACCTGGTGATCCTGTATTTTAAACTGCCAGAGGGAGGGCAAATAGTTCGAGTAGTGCCCAGAGATAGTCTGTCAGCAGCGCAGCATCGACTGTTGCGTATGGTGCTGATTGGTAGAGCTTTTAAATAATGCCCTAATGCAACCTCTAATCGAGATTGATAATCACATCCTGCCCAGCAAAATTGATCGGCACTAGAATAGTATCTTTGGCGATCGGTGCCAGCTCTGGATAGTCGAGGGTATAGTGCAGGCCGCGGCTCTCTTTGCGCTGCAGGGCGCAGCTAATAATTAATTCAGCCACTGTGACGAGATTGCGCAGTTCCAGCAGATCACGGCCGACTTTGTAGTTGCTGTAGTATTCCTGAATCTCTTTTCGCAGCAAGTTGATGCGGTGCTGAGCGCGCTGCAGGCGTTTGTCGGTGCGCACAATGCCCACGTAATCCCACATAAAGCGTCGCAACTCGTCCCAGTTGTGGGAGATCACCACATTCTCATCGGAGAACTCAACCTGTGATTCATCCCAGGGGCGAACAAAGTCTGGCTGGGGTATCTTGTCATTCAGTTGATTGATTTCACTGGCCGCCGCCTGGGCATAGACTAAACATTCCAGCAGCGAATTGCTGGCCATGCGGTTGGCACCATGGAGTCCGGTAAAGGCACTTTCGCCAATGGCATAGAGATTGCGCAGATCAGTTTGGCCTTTGGTATTCACCACAATGCCGCCGCAGGTGTAATGGGCGGCAGGAACTATGGGAATCGGTGTGGTGGTGATATCGATGCCAAAGTCTAGGCAGCGTTTATAAACAGTAGGGAAGTGCTCGATAATAAACTCAGCCGGTTTGTGGCTGATATCCAAATACAGGCAGTCACTGCCGAGACGTTTCATCTCATGGTCAATGGCTCGAGCTACCACATCTCTTGGGGCTAACTCGGCATCGGCATGGAAATTTTGCATAAACGGCGTGCCATCAGGCAGCTTGAGGATAGCCCCTTCACCGCGCAGTGCTTCAGTGATCAGAAATGACTTGGCCTTGGGGTGGTAGAGGCAAGTGGGGTGAAACTGATTGAATTCGAGATTGCCAACCCGGCAGCCGCGTCGCCAAGCCATGGCGATACCATCGCCGCTGGCACCGTCTGGATTGCTAGTATAAAGGTAGGTTTTGCTGGCGCCACCGGAGGCTAGAACAACACTTTTGGCCTGCAGTAGTTCAACGTCGCCACTATTAATATCGAGAATATAGGCGCCGGTGCAGCGAATTTTGCGTGAGCTTTTGTCAGCCTGAGTGACTAGGTCCACAGCACAGTGGTGCTCAAAGATTTGTACGTTTTCGGCGGCCAGTGCGCGCTCGACTAGAGTGCCGGTGATTTCCTTGCCTGTGGCATCTGCTGTATGCAGAATCCGGCGATGGCTGTGACCGCCTTCCTGGGTGAGGTGATAGTTTGGCTCTCCATTTCCCTCGGCCTCTTCCTTGGTAAAATCGACACCACTGTCAATTAGCCAGTTCACTGCACCGGGCCCGTTCTCGACCACAAAGCGCACCGCGTCCTCGTGGCAGAGTCCCGCACCTGCAGCTAGGGTGTCGGCGATATGGGCTTCAGCGCTGTCATCTTTATCGATAACCGCAGCTATGCCACCCTGGGCTAACCAAGAGGCACCGCCTTGCAGCGTAGCTTTGCTAATTAATGCGACGCGCAGACTCGGATCTAGCTGGAGAGCAACGGTAAGGCCTGCTGCGCCACTGCCAATAATCAGCACATCATATAAATTGGTTGGTTTCATTTGCTGGTCACAATAGGTTGACGGCGCATGATAGTATAAGCCAAAGTCGCAAGCGAACTAAATCGAGACTCGGCGGTCTGTCTATGATTGGGGTTGATATTTATCGTATTCCGAATGTGACTGATAAACATAATAAACTGGATTTGTAGGATAAATGGATTGCTAGATGACAGAACAAAAAACAGAACCCACTGACCAGCAATTGGTTGTCAGAGTTCAGAAAGGTGACAAACGCGCCTTTGATCTGTTGGTTCTTAAATACCAATACAAAGTACACGCCATCGTGGCGCGGTTTATTCGCGACAGTGACGAGGTGCGAGATGTGGTGCAGGAAGCTTTTATCAAGGCCTACCGCGCATTGCCCAAGTTTCGCGGCGACAGCCAGTTCTATACCTGGCTATACAGAATTGCCGTGAATACCGCAAAAAACTATTTGGTCGCACGCAGCAGAAGACCGCCATCCTCAGATGTTGATCTCGACGATGCAGAGTATTATTCTGGCAGCGATCAGCTTAAGGACCACAGCTCACCTGAGAATCAGTTGTTTCGCGACCAGCTTGAAGTGGCGATCAACCAAGCTATTGTTGAATTGCCGGAGGATCTCCGCACAGCGGTGACTCTGCGCGAGTATGAAGGCCTGAGCTATGAAGATATTGCCGCGGTGATGGACTGCCCTGTGGGCACTATCCGATCGCGGATTTTCCGCGGCAGAGAAGCGATTGATGCGCGTGTAATTGAATTAGTTGAAGGTCACTAAAAGAATGATGAACCTTTTATATAAACATGGGTCTTACCCTCACTGTTTGCAAAACCATGCTGTTTCTTTGGCTAATGTTAAGGCTAATATTAAGACAACTAACTTTCGTGCTGACGAGGTAAATTAATGAGCGATCACAAAGAACGCTTAGATCAATCACTCTCCGCTCTAATGGATGGAGAGGCCACAGATATTGAACTGCACCGCCTGCTCAAAGAGGTCTCTGAGGGCTCTGAGTTACGTGATAAGTGGAAACGCTACCATATGGTTTCTTCCGCCATTAAAGGTGATGCAGCTATTGCTTCAATCGATTACTCAGCGGCTATTGCTGCCGCTATAGATGAAGAGCCAGCTCATCGTCAGAGCGCTCTCGCGGTATTCGCCGGGTCTGCAGGACGCTTCGCTATAGCTGCTTCAGTTGCACTGGTCGCCGTGTTTGGCGTTCAACAGCTCAACAGCCCCCTAGACAGCATTGCTCCAGTATCTGAGTTTGCCGGTGTAGAGCAAGTCAATGAAGAGAATACAGGCCCGGCTATTCAGTTCCCCTCAGGTTTTCAGCCGGTTATTAACGCTCGCACAGTCAGTGCTGGTGGCAACAATAAGAGTTCACAGTTTGTGACTCCGATTATTGAGGTTCGCCAAAAGACCCAGCGCAATTATTCAGAAGCTCAACTGCGCGCTTATATGAATGATGTGATGGCCAAGCACTCGAAGCATGCGACCTTAAACAGCAATCAGGGAATGTTGCCATTTGCTCGCCTAAATGAAGCCGAGGCAGCAGCGAAAAAGGAATAAAGCGCAATAATGGTATTTTCACGATTAGTTAGAACAATCAAGGTGGCGGCTCTAGTAGCCGCCGTTTTGCTTAATGGGCCATTATTTGCGGCGCCAATGGAATCGGCTCATGACCTGATGTCTAAAATGGCCAAGGCCTCACGAGAGTTAAACTATCAGGGACTATTTACCTACGAGTACCGCGGTAATTTAACCAGCGTTAAACTGACTCACGGCGTTCAAGATGGTCAGATTTACGAGCGTATCCAGCATATGGACGGTGCCAAGCGCGATGGCTTGCGCCGCACTGATAATGTCGACTGTCTGCGCACTGGAGACATGCTGCTGCGCGGCAGCGCCTACCGAATTAATGATCAGAGTTATGCCCGCCTAGAAGATTTCTACAAATTCCATATCAAGGGTCAAGGGCGCATCGCCAATCGTCAGGTGGTAATGGTCCATGTGCTGCCCAAAGACAAACACCGCTATGGTTATGTTGTGGCCATAGATAAAGAGTCTGGTCTGTTGCTGCAGTCGGTATTGATGAGCCATACAGGTAAACCCCTAGAGCGCTTTCAGTTTGTCGATATAACAATCGGCGGTTCAATGCTCGAGTTAGGTTTTGATCCTGAGGCTAGCGATTTTGCTGATGTTGCTCTGGATCAAAGTAACTGCATTGATGACAATCGGCAAATTACTACCTCGGTATCTAATTGGGATACCCAGTGGCTGCCCCCAGGATTTGTTATGGCCTCCCATAAGATTGCCGATAGGGATGGTCAGGAGTCGATGATGTTTACCGATGGCCTGGCGGTTTTTTCAGTGTTTATCGATATAGATAAAGGGCGCTCCCTACCGGCCATAGATGCCAATCTGGGAGCCACGGTGGCGGTGTTAACTAAGGCGGATATCAATAATCAAGAGTATGCCATCTGTGTGGTGGGTGAAATCCCCCGTGCCACGGCAAATCAAATTGCCAGTGCTATCTCGCTGTCTCCTTCTCTCTCTCCTTCCCCGTCTCCCTCGAAGTCATCCTCACCCTAGGGCGGCGCTTTTATGATTCTTGAAACTGGTATTGTTGTTGCGGTCGAGTCTGATGGGCTCTGGGTTGAGACGATTCAAAAGTCTGCCTGTGAGGTCTGCGTGGCAGAGAAAGGCTGCGGGCAAAAGTTTCTATCCAAGCTGGCAGGCAAGACCGTGAGCATCCGCGTACTGCGCAATAAGATGTCCACGGAGCAATACTCTGTGGGGCAGTCAGTGACCATAGGGATTCCTGAAGACGTTATAGTGATGGCTTCTCTGCTGGTTTATCTACTGCCAATTTTTGCTGCTATAGGCGGCGCCTGGCTGTTTTCTGGCAGTGACTTACATGCGGTTGCGGGTGCCCTTGGCGGTCTCGTGCTAGGGGGTCTAGTAGTGAACCTTCACAGTGTGAGAAAGCGTGACGATGTGCGCTTTAATCCTGTTCTTATCGAAGAGCAGGTTCAGCCCAGTACTCTCAACTTTCAACATTGAGTTAACTATTTTTTAACGCTGTTGTCTGACTTACTCAGATGACAAAGTCATCTCACTTTGATCGACCAAACCTGTACCCGAGAAGCGCTGTTTGAAAATCGAAATTCCAACTCCTATCGTACTCTAAGTTGGCTATGCTATTTGAGAAAGGCTGTTGTGATTAGCTCTTGTGGATGACAGCGAAATATTAAATTAATTTTTGGAGAACACTTCGTGCTTAAAAGACTTTTGATTGTTACTTCCTTTGTCTGTGTTATTTTTAATCCGCTCAGTGCCCTTGCCCAACTGCCGGATTTCACTGAATTAGTTGAAGATACCTCCGCCGCAGTGGTGAAAATCAATACGGTACAAAAAGCACGCGCGAACAGGTCGGCGCAGATTGCGCCGGGCCAGATTCCGGAGATCTTTCGCGATCTGTTTCAGCAGCGCCAGCGGCCGCAAAACCAGCGCCCAGTGCTGGCTATGGGGTCGGGCTTTGTAATCTCTGAAGACGGTTACATTATTACTAATCATCATGTGATTGATGGTGCCGACGAGATCGTTGTGCGCTTTTCAGATCGACGTGAATTTACCGCCACAGTAGTGGGCAAAGACCGCCGCTCAGATCTCGCTCTGCTCAAGATCGAGGCGGATAATTTGCCCACTCTCAAACTCGCCGCCCCAGACCAGCTTAAAGTCGGCGAATGGGTGTTGGCTATAGGCTCCCCCTTTGGTCTCGACTATTCTGCCAGCGTCGGTATTGTCAGCGCTATAGGGCGCAGCATTCCCACCGAGAAAGGGGAGAATTATGTGCCCTTTATTCAGACTGATGTGGCAATTAACCCGGGTAATTCCGGTGGTCCACTATTCAATCTGGACGGCGAAGTAGTGGGTATCAACTCACAGATCTATTCTCGTTCAGGGGGCTCGATTGGCCTCTCCTTTGCTATCCCCACCAGTGTCGCCGTCGGTGTCATAGAGCAGCTCAAAGAAAATGGCGAAGTGCAGCGCGGTTGGCTCGGTGTAGTGATTCAAGATGTGGATAAAGATTTGGCTCGGTCACTGGATCTGGATCGACCTCAGGGTGCTCTAATCAACGCCGTCGAACCGGATAGTCCGGCAGATAAAGGCGGTATTAAGCCAGGTGATGTGATCGTGCGATTTAACAAACAGCAAATTATTGACTCCGGTGACTTACCTCATGTCGTCGGTATGTTGGCTCCAGAGAAGAAGGCTGCGGTGGAGCTCTATCGCAAGGGCAAATTAAAGAAATTAATCGTCGAAGTGGGCCGTTTGGATAGCGCTGATTCCAGTGTCGCCGGTGGTGGCGATGGCAGCGACCGCCTAGGCCTAGTGGTTGCTGATCTCAGTGATCGAGAAATGGGCTCTCTGGGTATTCGCGGCGGTGTGATTATCGAGCAGGTTTCGCCAGATTCGGCAGGCTCGGAGTCGGGCCTAAACCGCGGCGACGTGATCTTGCAGCTCGGTTACAGTCGTATTGATGACAGCGATGAATACGAACAGGTTGTCCGAGAGTTGCCTTTGGATACCCCGGTTTTAATTCGTTTCTATCGCCAGGGTAGAGCGATCTCGCGAACCATTATCCTTACCAAGTGATCTGTTGATGCAGCGGCCACAGGTGAGAATAGAACCCGAGAGAATGAAAATTAAACCTTAACAGGAAGACGAAATATGAACAAAAATACAGTGCAAACTTTAGTGACGTCCTTGTTAGCTGTGATATTTTCATTCTTGGTATTCAATGCCAATGCGGTTTCTAGTTTTGAATCAGCAGTAGGACCGCTGATTGACAATGCTATTGCCGGAGATCACCGCAGCTCGAAAAACAAGGCTCGGGACAGTCAGCGCCATCCCAAAGAAACTCTGCTGTTTTTTGGCATAAAGCCAGATATGAAGGTGCTTGAGATACTCCCGGGCGGCGGTTGGTACACTGAAATTCTCGCACCTATCTTAAAAGATCAGGGCCAGTTGACCGTGGCTAGCTTTGGTGCTGACAATTCCTCTGACTATATGCGCAATGTTCACAACCAGTATGTCGCTAAGTTACAGGCAAATCCTCAAGTCTATGGGCAAGTTAAAACCGAAGTTTTTGAAGATGAGGGCTATCTAGTCAAGGTTGCTAGCGAGTCTCAAGATCGGGTCCTGACCTTCAGAAATAGTCACAACTGGATACGCTACGGCGGTATAGAGAAAGCCTATCAGTCATTTAATCGTGTGTTGAAAAAAGGTGGAGTGCTGGGAGTTGTGCAGCATCGGGCTGCACCTGGAGCCGATGTGAAGCAAGCTGCTGAGCAGGGTTATGTGCCACAAGCCTATTTAATTGAATTGGTGGAAAGTATGGGGTTTAAGCTGGTGGCTCAGTCTGAAATCAATGCCAATGCCAAAGATGCCAAGGATCACCCTAAGGGTGTCTGGTCTCTACCTCCCAGTTTCCGTGAGAAAGACAACAACAGAGAAAAGTATAGTGCTATCGGCGAAACCGATCGCATGACATTGCGTTTTGTAAAGCTCTGAAGTCAGTCATAAACAAACCTAAATATCCAAGCTCTCTTTAATCTGCGCCCCAAGACTAATAGGGTGCGCAGTCGATAGCGCAGGGGCCGCGAATAGGCTAAACTGCGCTCGCATTTTCTACTGGCAGAACAAACCCTTGTCCGATTTAAGTCATATCCGAAATTTTTCAATTATTGCCCATATTGATCACGGCAAATCGACTATCGCTGACCGCTTTATTCAGGTCTGTGGAGGCTTGGCCGATCGTGAAATGGCCGCTCAGGTTCTCGACTCCATGGATATTGAGCGCGAGCGCGGCATTACCATTAAAGCCCAGAGCGTGACTCTGCCTTATACGGCGAAAGACGGTAAAACCTACCAGTTAAACTTTATCGACACCCCAGGACACGTAGACTTTTCCTATGAAGTGTCTCGCTCGCTGGCTGCCTGTGAAGGTGCGCTGTTGATTGTTGATGCGGCCCAGGGCGTTGAAGCTCAATCCGTAGCCAATTGCTACACAGCGATTGCTCAGGGCCTGGAAGTGATTCCGGTACTCAACAAGATGGACTTGCCCCAGGCTGAGCCAGAAAAAGTCATCAATGAAATTGAAAATATTATCGGTATTGAAGCCACTGACGCGGTTCGCTGCAGTGCCAAAACTGGTGAAGGCATCAATGACATACTCGAAGAATTAGTGCGCCAGATACCGCCTCCAGTAGGTGATGTGGACGCACCACTGCAGGCACTGATTATCGATTCCTGGTTTGATAACTACCTCGGTGTAGTCTCGCTTGTGCGAGTTATGCAGGGCACCTTGACCACGAAGAGCAAGATTATCGCCAAGACCATTGGCAAGGGCCATGTGGTCGACAGTGTTGGTGTGTTTACCCCGAAGCGTAAAGAGACTGGCGTATTAAGAGCCGGTGAAGTGGGCTTTATGGTAGCCGGCATTAAAGATATTTTAGGTGCCCCTGTGGGTGACACCATCACAAATCTAAGTACCTCAGAAACTGAAGCCCTGCCCGGATTTCAGCGGGTTAAGCCCCAGGTCTATGCCGGCATGTTCCCGGTAGATTCAGATGACTTTGAAGATTTCCGTGAGGCCCTATCGAAATTGGCAGTCAACGATGCCTCACTGTTCTACGAGCCTGAGAGTTCTGATGCGCTGGGTTTTGGCTTCCGCTGTGGCTTCCTCGGAATGCTGCATATGGAGATTATCCAAGAGCGTCTCGAGCGCGAATACAACCTCAATCTGATTACCACAGCCCCCACAGTAGTCTACGAAATCCTCACCAATAGTGGCGATATACTGCAGATGTCCAATCCCTCTGCGCTGCCAGATCCGGCTCAGATCGATGAGATGCGTGAGCCAATCTGCGAAGCTAATATTTTGGTGCCGAAAGATTATGTGGGCAATGTTATCTCCCTCTGTGTTGAAAAGCGCGGCGTGCAAAAAGATATGCAGTTTGTCGGTGGTCAGG
>Ga0208545_1001290_pt1 | contig 11248 bp, 18 predicted proteins | sample DEB08_DNA_12_FD_185498 | JGI IMG/M metagenome (GOLD analysis project Ga0208545, IMG submission 185498) | Aqueous microbial communities from the Delaware River and Bay under freshwater to marine salinity gradient to study organic matter... | ecosystem: Environmental > Aquatic > Marine > Coastal ... | reverse complement strand
CCCATCTTACCATTGTCAATAGATTGGTTTCCGTCTAGCTCTGGAAAATAATCGTTCATAGTTTTAGCTCCATTAGTGTGTATTTTGATTGCATTTTATAAGCCATACGCCATAACCTTGCGATAGCTTTTGATTTAGTAGAACCCTGTATTGAAGTCCCACCACTGTTTTTTACCCATTGTACAAACTGATCCCAACATTCTTGGGTATTATTGCCACCTATGTAACTAATGTAGCAAACACGTTGTGATCCAAGCGTAGTCCATTGTATTGTCAGGGCTACATGACATTTGTCTTCATCATCCATCACCATCAGTAGTTGTTGTTGGCCTTGTATCACTAATAGTTTTAGTTGATCTATGGTGTACTCACCGTCTCCCATTTTCATGGCTTGTTCTATGTGAGGAACTGCTTTATCCCAAAAACGGTGTACTTGATTTGTTGGTACGATGTATAAGTTCATAAGACTAAATTGGTTGGTTGATTATCCTACTATTATATACCCAAAGGTATTGTCTGCCACATTATTAGGCAGGTGAGTAATAGTTGCCTGACCTTTTTGTCTATCACTAATATAAGGCAATCCAGTAGAACCGCTTACTTGTGATGGATAGTGCATAACTAATTCTAGTGTTGAAGAAGGTACACTAGGTCTAGCGTAAGGTGTTGTCTGTGCAGCTAATGCAGTTAAAGATACATTAGCGTTATCTACAGCACAATAAACTTCTACATAATCGTTAGCGTTTAAATCTAAAGGATGTGTTAGGTTTACATAAGAAGCACCTTCTATTGAACCTTGTTTATCTGGAACAGTTACAGATGCTGCACTGTGAGGAACATCTACACCATTTACTCTAAACCACAAATAAGCATTGTGAATTTGAGATAAAGGATTATTAAACCTTCCCATAAATGTTACATTATAATATCCTGCGTAATCCACTGTAACTCTATCGCTTGCTAATGACATAGCATAAGCACTTTCTTCTTCTCCTAAAGCAACTCTAGTAGCTATGTCAGCAGAAAAATTTTGTGTTGTATCATGTTCAAATAATCCATGAGGAAGCTGTACCCCAGTTCCAGCAGCAGCGACACTTAATGGTGCAAGAAGTATAATAGACTCAAAGCCTATACGTTCATTAAACAGTGTTGTAGTAGTAGCACCGCCTGTGTTAAGCGTAATCTCCCCTGTATTGTTAGACTTGCCTTCTACCAAGTTGTTCACCACTTCTGATACTAAACGTGGGTCACCACCTTGAAATGGTAACTTACGATACATTCTAGTCATTAACGGTTACCCTGTGTTTTCAGTTCTACGTCTACTGCCATAGCAGTTGTCCAGTTTCCTGTAGGTTGTACAGAGAATCGGTGATACCTACCAGCACTACGTAGGCTACATCTACCTTCAGAAGTTGCAGGTACATAAGCACTAAACTCAATCGTGTCATCAAGCTCTCTACGGCTTGCTACGGCTACATTAGCAGTACCATTATCTATCTGTGGTCTTGCTAGGGTTGCTACAGAGTTATAGCCTACCTCTACATCTGTGGTTACTAATGTTGGGATAATAGCTGTGCCTGTAAATGTCATTACTTTAGCATCTTTAGCACCTGCAAATAAGAACTTACCACCAACAAACAGTCGTGAGTCTAATGATGCAGGCATAGTGTCTATGTCGGTGTAACCAAGAGAGGATGTTAGTCCTTCTAATGTTGTTCCTGTACTAGCAATAGTACCAACTACATCGGATATAGTTTCAGCTCTTGACCATTTTTGTAGTTGCCAATTGTAGATCAAGATACTTCTATCACCTTCTACGTTAGCGTAGTTCCATACTACTAAGTTTTTAATAGGGTCAACTGCTGCACTAATTGTATTAATTTGTGTAAGGTCTGCATGGTCAAAGAAATATCTGTCTACCTTCTCCGTTCCAATCCCGTTAACTGTTTGACCATCGGTGCTATACCAACCATCATCAGATAAGAAGAAACTCAAGTTACCATACTGTGCTACCGAGTTACCCTCTAAACAACCTAATCCGCTAGAAATAGTATCAAACTGGAAGAATAAAGGAGAGCCGACATACGATGCACGTACCAATGTCTTTTCTAAAAATATAATACCAAACTCACCACCCGTTACTGCTTGAATGTTTCCGCCATCAGCAATAATTTGGTAGTCAGATTGTGATGTAGGGCCAGACACCCAATCGGTTTCATCATTAATATCGGACCACTGTACTTTGTCAAATTCATCGCCAGTAGAAATGTTACCAGCAAATACAAAGTCTCTAACAATCGCTATATCTTTTGCTACAGGTGCTGTTGCAGAAACATCAGCAAAGACTGTGGATACACCAATAGTCCATGCCTGTATTATTTCTGAATTATTGGTAGCAAGCACCACTTGACCGAATTGTTCGAATCTCCATGTGCTGTTACCACCATAACCACCAGCTTTAGAAGCATCAATTAAATTAAGTGTGGTGTTATCTAAAACAAATAGCTTTGTAGCACTACCTGCAAACACTTGTACGTTATCACCATACTTGGCAACAAAGACACTGTTAAGGTTTTCAGTAGCAGAGTTAGAGTAATCTTCTGCACTAGGAAATGCACCGTATCCTATAGCTACAGGGAATACGTTTTTAGCATCATTTAGTGAGCCTGCATTAGCAGGTTGATCTGGTAGCCATTCAGTAAACTGGATTCTTTGGTTAGACATTAATTTACTTGACCTCCTAGTATTGAGCCTGCTGTTATGATGTTAGTGTAAGAGATGCCATCTATTGCTTTACCAGCTGCTCCACCAACGTATAGTGTATAACCAGCTTGTTGAGAACCGTTAGCACCAGGAAGACCTAAATTACCACCGTTACCGCCTGGTCTATCTGAACCAGTAGAGCCATAACTAAAAGCACCACCTGTTGTTAATGTTCCGTCACCAGCTCTTGGAGCACAATATCTATCACAATTTATTCCTGCACCTATACCGCCATATCCAGCAGGTATAGCCGTGCTTCCAGTTCCAGTTGGAGGGGTTTGTAAGTTAGCGTTTGTTGCATTATGGTAGCCACCTGCACCACCGCCACCGTTACCAGCACCATGATAAACTACTCTGCCTGATCCGCCACCACCACCACCACCACCGCCACCTATAAGGTTGTTGTTGGTAAGGTTAAGTGTGTGTCTAGTGTAAATAGCTGTTCCACCAGCACTACCTGCATAGCCAGTTCCTGCCCACCCTTCAGAGTTACTTCCTTTACCACCATTGCCACCACGGCCAGTAATGCTTGATCCGCTACTAACATTTAAGTTAATAATACTATTGGCTGGAAAAGACCCTACATTAAAGGCAGGGGATGTGTTAGATGTAGATACAATGTTAGTTCCAGTAGCCATAGTTACGTTAGCAATGATCTTGTAAGTCTTTGTGCCAATCTGTGATACTACTTGATTCCACAAATTAAAGTCTTGTACTAACCCATCTAGGCTAACATTAACCTCTACAACATATGCCTCTTTCCATACACCGCCATCATTAACAAATACTGCCTTTACTTCAGACCAAGTTCCGCTTTGATTAACATGGATAAAGTTAGACTTTTTATAAGTACCATCATCTTTGACGTATATACTCATGATTAAACAATATACCAAATATCGCCATTAGATCCACCTGTAGGTGAACTGGTAGATACCGTTTTTACTCCACCTGCGTTAGTACCAATAGTTACACCGCCAACAGTAGCACCTGTTATTGTTCCACCTGTTATAGCTACAGCGTTAGCGTTCTGTGCTGACATTGTGCCTAATGCTCCAGTCTTTGTTTGTACATAAGCTGTTGTTGCTATTTTTGTAGAGTTATCGGTAGCTAGTTGCGTAGGAGCAGTAGCATTACCAGTCAATACGGTAGTGCCGTTTACGGTAAGGTTGCTTCCCACAACCATACTATCGCCATCAGCACCTGTAATCATATTCTTTAATGCCGACATCAACTGTCTAATTGAGTTATTGATCGTGCTGGGGGGACACCCTTCATTTATGTTAATACCGTTAATATCGGTATTTCCTGAAGCATTTGAATCGTATTCTGATATTTTAGTTTTTGCCATGTTTTATCCTTTTAATTTCCAATCGTTATCACCTACTGTTGAATCTGTCCAAACACTACTTCCAGGAGCGGTAGTAGTCCATGCCTCTGTGTCATACGTTACATCACTCCACTCCTCACCAAGTATGTATCCTTTTGCGGTTACGGTATTTGTTGCAGTAATGGAAGCATCAAAAAACTTAATTACACTTGAGAAGGCAGTTATTGTTGCTATGCCTTCTACACTTGCATGACCATTTGCAACTAATCCACCAAGAGCGGTTAACTCTGCTGTCCAAGTAATGCTTGCATCACCAAAGGTTATTTTAAAGCCGTCTGCGGTTAATGTAGCTTCAGCAGCAATAGTTGCATTAGAGTATATGATAGAGCCTGAGAGAGCCACTGTGAGCGTTGCAGCACCACTTATGTTGCCTTCACCGAATGCTATATAAACTGCATTAGAGGTAACTGTAGCTCTTCCAGTGATAGATCCGTTAGCATCGTTAACTAGGCCACCTAATGCTGACACTAATGCTGTAGCAGTAATATCTCCTGATCCAAGACGTATTCTAATGCCGTCAGCTGTTAGCGTAGCTATAGCGGATATAGAGCCTGATGAGCTTCTTACCCTTGTAGAGTTAGCTACAACTGTGCCTACACCTGTGATAGATGCAGAACCTAGTTTGGCAACTGCTCCACCTGCGGTACTATAAGGAGCTTCCGAGAATGATTGAAAGCCAAACATTAATCAGCCTCTTCTGGTGTGTTACCTTTTGCAATCCATTCTTGTACTGTTTGGTAGTCTGTGTTACCTTCATCTAGTGGAACAGACATAGTACCATTAACAAAGTATCCAGTAAGTGTTCCGTTTGCATCTTCCATATTTTTTACAGTTTCAATCATTTATAGCTCCGCACTAAAAGTAAAGTCAGTTTGATAAGGCTGTCCAGCAGTAAGACCCGCATCAAAGTCATAAGCAAATTTCATCCCAGTATTTATTGGAAAATTTCCATTAGGCACAAATGTGGGAGTAGCAGCGGTAATAATATTATATACATCATTAACAACACCTACATATGAATGGGTTTCCGTTGGAGTAGCCCTCATAGTTACTGGAAATTGGAGATTATAACAAAGAGTTGTAGCTGTAGCAGCTATAAAAGCTGAAGATGTAGCATAATAATACCTCTGACATAACTGTAGCTGTGTTGTATATTGTAGATTCTCAAAGTCTGTCGCTGTAGTGCCTACTTCTAGTTGTACGCCTGTTACTAGCCATGTAGCTCCTGATGTGCCTACTACAGATGTTGCACCAGTAGCACTACCAAGCCCTACTGTAGTTGTCCATGCACCTGCTGTATCAGAATAAGTAGTTCCCATACCTAAACTAAACCATACATCTATACCTGTTCCGTTGTTAGTTAACCAAGTTCCACTGGTTGGCCCAGTTATAGTAACTGATTTCTTTTCCCATGTATCCGCAGAAGATATGGTATAAGTATATGGATAGTTGTAATTAAATGCACTGTTTCTTAATGCTCCACCAAATGTGCCAGTTAGAGAAGACTTAACCCAAAAAGACAAAGTAATAGTTTGAGCATTTGATGTTCCCCAATTTAAATCAGCTATATTATTCCCTTCTATTTTTTGGGTAACAAAGAAATAATCAGTAGCTAATACAGAGTAAGCAGTTGATGATGTGTATTTTAAAGCCGAAGTAAATTTTGCAGGGACATCAGCAGTTTGTACTGTTGCAGAACCTTTAGATGCTTGAGAAGAACCTATACTAAATCTATCTACTAAAAATCCATTTTCTAATGCACCACTTCCTCTTTGGTTAATAGCCATATTACCGTTGATGATTCTGTTCTTTGTGCCTGCGTAAGAGTTAGGTAGCCCTGTTAATTGAGAACCATTACCAGTTGTTGTTAGCAGTGTACCGCTACTTGCAGGAAGATCTAATGTGTTAGTACCTGCAACACTAGGTGCTTGTATCGTTAACTCACCAGATGTATCGCCTTTAAGTTTAATGCTAGCCATTAAATACTTGCTCCTTTCAATTCATCTACTGTAGTCATACTGTCTACCTGATTAGTAATATCACGAAGCCTTTGTTTCTCTGCTACGATAGCCGTAGTATTATCACCTGATTCTAATGCTAGTTGGAACAATACATCTTGTGCTTCAAGCAATGGCTCACGTTTTGCACGTAGCCTATCTTTTGCGATGTCTTTAGCTTTGTCTATGTTGACTGTTATTCCCATATCCACGCATCCCTAAATGTTCTATCTGATGGTACTTCTGAATCTTCTACAATGTGATACTCTGCACCTGTTGGTATGTCTTTCATACAGGCTTCAATAGTGTCTGTTGGTATGATTACTGCTACTCCACCTTCTGTTGTTTTATATACTATTCTCATAATTATCCTTACCTAATAATTGATACACTTAGTCTATTTTCATCAAATTCACCACCATTCATATCGCAGACTGTAACATCGCATCTTGATGTAGTTCTAGTGAGATTATTTGAGTTGATTGATCTGTTAGCAGTGGCACTATCACTTGAAGCACCTAAAGAAATTGCATAATTTGTATCTTGCATTGCAGTAGAAAAATTTACTCCATATTTACCTGTTCCTAAATCTTGAACACTGCTAACATTCCCACTACCATTAATAGAAACTGTACCTACACCATTAAAGTTTACCCATGCACGACAAGCATACACAGGAGCAGAGCCACTAGCGTTAAATAAACTAAGAGCATCTGAATCTGTGTAGCCTGCAGGTAGTCCTGTTAAATTAGCTCCACTGATTGCAGGTAAGTCACCAGTTAATTGTCCTGCTGGAATTGTTCCAGATGTTGAAATATTGCCAGATACAGTTAAGTCATTAGTTACCATATTGCCAGATACAGTTAGGCCATTAGCTACCGTTACATTATCACTGGCATCTATGGTAATGACATCACTACCGTTCTTTTGTATTGATCCAGTGGTACTGGTAGGACTCTTTATGCTAATTGTCATTAAGTTCTTCCTTATTCTGGTTTAGTTGGAAGTGTTACGTTATAAGGGGCATCTTCTTGCTCTGTAATATCCCGTAAGGATTGTCTGTATGTTGCCCATGCTACTTTGTCTACAGTGCAGTCTAGTATTTGAGTCCAGTCTGAAGCTTCTAGCAACTGATTCCTTTGTTCACGTAATTGTTCCCATGCACGTGTTTCTGCACCTGCTTCCCATGCTAGGTCACTTGCTTGAATTTCTGCAATTTCTTTTGCAGATAATTCTATACGCTGACCATTAACTATTTTATGTTGTGCCATATCCCACCCTTATGATTGATTTAACCCTAATACTGTAATTTTGCCTGCTACTAAAGTACCACCTGACATTTTTAATTGTATAGAATTTTCAGTTGCTACCTCAGTGCGATGTGTACAAAACTTATACTGAGTAACATTAGCAGTTGGTTGAAACGCCATAGAAGACGTACCTTGAGCAAGAGCGGTTGTATTAGAAAAGTCTCCACTAAGAATTATTTCACCTGTAACATCTCCAGTTGCACCACCTACTACAAGATATGTTAAGTATTGAGCGTTGCTAGATGTGCCTGTATAAGCTCCTGTGGAAGACATCCTAAAGGTAGAAGTTGCCCTACTTGTATCAAAACTTGCTCCATTTTGACCAAAAAGCATTTGAAGATATGTGTTAGTATTACTTGGTTGAACACCACTTACGATTATTTTAAAAGCATCATACGATGTATAGGAACTAAAATCTACAATAACAGAAGCAGTAGAAGATAGATTTGTTCTTGATAAAACTGACCATGCACCACCACCAGGTAAGTCAGTTAGATTAGCTCCGCTGATTGCAGGTAAAGCTCCAGTTAATTCACCTGCTGGTAAATCAGTTAGATTAGATCCACTGATTGCAGGTAAGTCACCAGTTAATTGTTCTGCTGGTAAATCAGTTAGATTAGATCCACTGATTGCAGGTAAGTCACCAGTTAACTTAGAAGAACTAACTGAATCAATATCTACGTCATGGACACTGCCATCCTGTATTTTGTCTACGCCTGTAGTGCCGTTAATATTTGTTGGCATTATTCACCTTCCTTTGGATGTGCTTCTTTAACTGATCTGATATGGTCTAGCCATGTCTCTGTACCATTCATTGTGTCGTGGTATTGCATATCTAGTTGTTCTTCTAGTGGAGCGTATGCTTCCTGCCTTGCAAACTTGTATGCTTCTGGGTCTACCCAAGCATCTACTTGTGCTTCATTTATAGTTACTTCATTGCCACTTACATCATATGCTGTATTACCATCAATAGTAACAACGTCTGGGTGTAGTGAATATATCGCTTTATGATTCATTATCCTGCTACCTCCATTACAATTATTGTACTAGCACTTCTTCCATCATATCCAGAGGTATCAGAATCTCTAACACTTCTATTTAAATAAAGAGTCGTTCCATTGCTAGACCTAACACCTAACGAATAAGTAACTGCTGATGTAGTGCTTGGTGAATCTAAAGCAACCAATTGATAGTTTGGAGGAGCATTGTTACCAAAATTATTTTGAGCAACATATACTCTTGGTCTTGAGCCTGATGCATCACCTTGCAAAATCGCTGTTCCATCTCTTTGTAAAGTAGCATACCCATGACCAGTATCAGCATCAATAGCAAATTGAGTGGTTGCCATAACTAATATTTTAGAAGAGGTTGACGATGGTGTAATTACAACAGACAGCCCTGATGGGATTTGATAAGCGGTATTTGTTGTAGTATAGGCATCTGTTTTATTAGAGTTTAATACTTGCAGTATCTTTCCTGATGCTGGCAAATTAGTTAATTGAGAACCATCACCAACAATGCCAGTAGAATTAAACTGTGCTACCTCTGTAGGACTATCTGCATTACCTACACCAATCCTTAATGTTCCGTCAGGTGTTGCTGGTTGATAGATAGTAAAGTTGTTAGTAGCTGTAGCATCTGTACCTACCTGTAGCTTTTTACTTTTTACTGTGCTCATTATACCACCGTCCATGTAGAGCCATCGCCTACTGTTATTGTAATACCATCGGCTACAGTGACTGGGCCAGCAGTCATAGCATTTCTATCATCTACCAATGTATAGTCTTGGTCTAATGTGATACTGTTTTCTACAAAACCTATGCCGTTTATTGTTATGCTCATAATGTTACCTCTACCCAATTAGTTGTGTCTTCATCCCATTCATACATATTGCCATCATCTGGGTAAACTACTGGAGCTTCCCATGTCCATGTAGTTTCGTTTAGTGTCCATGATGGGTAAGGTTGTGGCTCGTAGAATACATCGTTAGCATGGTCGTATGTAAACCCTACGCCTGCATAATTACCTCGTAATGGTCTATTTTCTGGATGTTGATTAGCGTTTGTATTGTAAGATGTTTGTATCCATTCGCCTGGACTAGAGTCTACGAAGGTGTCAAAGAAGTCTGCCTCTGCGACAATAACTTGTTCTACTAATCCGTTATTTACTTTTGCGTAATGTGCCATATGTTTCCTTAAGCTGTATAAGTTCCTGAACTGTTAAATACCATAACAGTGTCTGTGCCGTCTGTTGTTACTGTAGGTGAACCTGTAGTAGTTCCTGTGTAATATGTAGTTGCTACCCGAAGGATAACTACCCCTGAACCACCAGCTCCTTCGAAAGATCCATTGTCTGAAGAACCACCACCACCACTACCTGTGTTTGTAGCTCCAGGATTATTATTAGTTGCACCAGCACCATTACCGCCTCCACCAGCACCACCAAGTCCATACAATGCTGAAAGGTAAGTACCACCGCCTCCACCACCAGCTCTAGTTACCGCTGAACCTGTGATAGAAGAGGATAAGCCATTACCTCCATTGCCTGGAGCAGAAGATGTTCCTATTACACCTTCTTGACCTGCACCTCCACCACCTCCACAACCGTACACACCAGCCCAACCTGATTGATTACCACCTTTAAATCCTTGCCCAACAGTTCCAGCTCCTCCTGTTCCATTATTAGCAATTCCAGAGCCAGACCCACCAGCTACACCAGACCCACCACCACCATAGGTAGATACAATGCTTATGTTAGTTCCTGTAATGCTTGAATTTACCCCAATAGCATTACCAGCACCACCAGCACCAACAGTAACAGTTAATACAGTGGATGTTCCTTCTGGTACTCCTATTGGAGTTTCTGTCGCTGAATTGCCTCCTGATGTTTCTGAAGCAAAAGAGTTTCTGTATCCTCCAGCTCCTCCACCACCACCTGTGATAGTTTGACCACCTCCACCACCTGCTATAACAAGATAAGATATAGTTTTGGTAAAAGGTACTGATTGCACTTCATTCCAACCAGACCCATTGTAAGTCTCTATTCCAGTTTTAGTGGTATTGTAACGCAACATTCCTACTGTTGGGCTTACTGGTCTTTGTGCGGTTGTTCCTGAAGATAAAGCAAAGTAACCAGTAGAGGTTGTTGGAGCATCATAAGCTGACCCACCTGCTTCAACCCATGCAGAACCATCATACTGTTCATAGTATGCTTCAGTGTTATTGTAACGCATCATCCCAACTGTTGGGCTTACTGGTCTTTCAGCCGTTGTTCCTACAGGAATAGTTAAACTACCCGTAGGTGAGTCTACTTTTAATACGGTTGTGCCATTAGATTGTAACTCCAATTCTCCAGACGTATCTGGTGTGATTACAACACCATTACTTGTATCTGCATTTATTGTTGATGCCATTATACGACCACCCATTTACTAGAAGCAGGAACAGTTACGGATACGCCACCAGATATAATTACTGGCCCAGCTGACATGGCGTTATAACCTGTAGGCACAGAATAGTTTGCACCTACCGTTCCATTGTTTACAAAGATACCGTTAGTAGCACCCATTTGTGGAGCTACACCAGTATTGTTAGAGTCTTGTACTACAGCCTTTTCAGCAGGGTAAGTACAGAATACATCGCTAGTGCCAGCTAAAACAATCTTAGATCCATTGTCGCTAGACTCTAGTACGGTGTCCCTAGACAGCGTTGTTCCTGACGATGTGTAAGTACCAATACCTACTTCCCATTCACTACCCGATACTAACGTATAGTAGGTAGTATTAGCAT
>Ga0208545_1001288_pt1 | contig 11281 bp, 14 predicted proteins | sample DEB08_DNA_12_FD_185498 | JGI IMG/M metagenome (GOLD analysis project Ga0208545, IMG submission 185498) | Aqueous microbial communities from the Delaware River and Bay under freshwater to marine salinity gradient to study organic matter... | ecosystem: Environmental > Aquatic > Marine > Coastal ... | reverse complement strand
CTACCCCCATTACAAAAAATAGAAAAGCCAACGATAGGCTCATTGCTTGTGCCTGGTCTTGCGAATATACAAGCAAACAATAAAGTAAAACCAGTCGTAGCTATATACCAAGGTTCTTTTACAGATCAAACAGGACAAAGAAGAAGTAATAGTTCTTATGCAACTTTTTCATCTGCGGTAACACAAGCACCAGACGCATATCTTATTAGAGCTTTAAAACATGCAGGTAGTAATAAAGATGGCTTCTTTGATGTGGTTGAGCGTGTTGGTTTGGACCATGTAACTAAAGAACGACAGATAATAAGAAGCGCTAGACAGAAAAATAAAGACAAGAATAAATTACCAGATTTATTATTCGCTGGTTTGATAATGCAAGGTGGCGTGATATCATATGAAAGTAATGTAAAGTCTGGGGGTGCAGGTGCTAGGTATTTGGGCATTGGAATGTCTAGACAATACAAGCAAGACACCGTAACCATATCTTTACGAACTGTATCTGTAAGTACAGGTAGAGTGTTACTAGAAGTATTAGTAACTAAAACGATATTAAGTGCATCTATCGATCAAGATATATTTCGTTTTATTACTGACAATACCGAACTAGTGGAAATAGAAAACGGTTTAGTCAGGAACGAGTCAATCAATATAGCACTACAAACAGCAATAGAAACCGCTGTTTTAGAAACAATTAAGGAAGGAACAACCAGAGGATATTGGAATATTGATGAGCAAGAATGATTTAGGAATAATAAGTTACTACAGCATATTGGGATTAACCCTTGCTGTTTTATCTGCGTATGCAGCTGACAATGAAATATATGTTGACCAAAGTGGTGCTACAGCAAACATAGATCTAGAGCAACTAGGATCATCTAATATTATTGGTGGTTTAAACTCTGTTGCAGGTACGCTAACAGCACTAGACCTAGATGGATTAAACTTAACGCTTGATATAAATCAAATAGGTAATACTAATAAATTTCTTGGTGATATCTTGGGTGATAATATTACTGGCTTTTTTGAATTTGATGGAGATAGTAATACTTTTACTATTCAAGGAGATCCTACAGATACTTACGGTATTGATGGCTCAGACTATAATGTAGATGTAACAGGTAGTTCTAACAACTTTACGTTAGATACAGGAACATCTGCACTTGCAGGCGATCTTGATCTAGATTGGATAATCAACGGCGACAGCAACACATTTGATTTTGATATAAACTATGATGGTGCTACTAACTATGTAGATGTAGATGGGGATAGCAATACAGTAAACTTTACAGGAAGCGGATATGCAGGTGGATACTTCTATCTTGACCAAACAGGAAACAGCAGAACATTCAACATCATACAGTCATCAACTCTTGCTTCTGATTGGCTACAGATTAACTCTACTGGTTCTAATGGTACTGTTTGCGTCATTCAAAACGACCAAGGTACAAGCACAAGCTGTTGATATAGGAAACATATCTGAACTAAATGGTTCGGCACAGATACTAAGAGACAAACCTTATGAAGCAAAAGAGTCTTTTGATATACAACAAAATGATGAAGCGGTTACGACTAATGGTCGTATGGCTATTACGTTCCTAGACGACTCCAAGGTAAGACTTACAGAAAACTCTCAGCTAACCATAGACGAATATATCTTTGACCCCAACCCTAGCAAGTCTAAAATGGCTATTACCTTTGGTCTTGGTACAGCCAGGTTTATTACTGGCAATCTAAACAAGATAGATAAAAACAATATAGATCTTAAAACACCCACAGCAAACATAGCAATTCGTGGTACTGATTTCACAGTTACCGTAGATGAAATAGGCAGGTCATTACTAATACTTTTACCAGATGAATTTGGTAATTCTAGTGGCGAGATATTGGTCACTACAGCCATGGGTACAGTCACACTAAATAAACCATACGAAGCTACAACAGTAGATGTCTTTGAGAAATCACCTAGCTCACCTGTAATCTTAGACCTAACACTAGACCTTATAGACAATATGCTAATTGTTAATCCACCTAAAGAAGAGGTGGTTGTAGAAGAAGCAACACAAACTAAAAAGAAAAACATACTAGACTTTGATGGTTTAGATGAGGACTTCTTAGAAGAAGATTTCTTAGACTCAGAGAAAGAGCTAGAGTTTACAGAGTTAGATATAAACTATCTTGACGTAAACTTCTTAGAAGATTTGCTAGATGTCATAGACGCACTACAGGAAATACAACAAGAAGATCAGTTAGCACAAGACGCTACATCTACTAATATTGTTGGTACTAAACTAGGTCAAGACTTAGGCACCCAAATAACATCTTTTATAACAGGAGAAGTATTAACACTTATGCGTAGCGTGAGTGACACAGCTAGAGTAGATATAGACTCTGCTGGTAGTTATACTGTTATCTTTATACAAGATGGTGCATCCAATGTTATTAAAATAAATGGTGGTACTGGTAGCACTATCAAAATCACTCAAAGTAATTAATGAAGCGACTACTATTCACCATACTTATAATACTAGTGTTGCCTGTCTTATATCAGTCAACGCCAACAGAAACATTAAAACTAAAAGTATTTGATTATCTTGTACCTAAACAAGATCCTTCTGGCTACTTTACTATTCTTAACATAACCGAAGAGGATATAGATACAGAAGGCGGTTGGCCTATACCAAGGCAAAGACTAGGAGAAATACATGAACAGATTATAGATGCTGGTGCATTAGGTGTGGGTTGGGTTGTTAGTTTTCCGCATCCAGATAGATTTGGTGGTGATGAATTTTTTGCGGAGTCCTTAAAACATGGTACATCGATTTTGGCTTCATTTGAATACCCAAATCAAATATACCCAAAAACAGTTGGTACGGTCATCAAAGGACCTGATGTTGGTGGTATGCTTGCAAAGGGTGTAGTACAGAATACTCACAACCTTAGAACTAACTATATACAAGAAGGTATATCTGCTGCACCCACCGATGTTGATAATCTAGTCAGACGAATACCACTACTACTAAAAACACCAGATGGTTATGTTTCTTCTTTTGGTACAGAAGTATTAAAAGCACTAACAGGTGCAAGAACTTACATTATAAAAACCAGTGATAATGGAATACAGGAAATATCAGTTAGAGGAATACCACCGATCAAAACAGATAGTCTTGGTCGCAAGTGGATTAGTTGGGTAGACACACCGCAAACAGATTTACAAGAAATGAATGTTGCTGGTAAGTTTGTATTTCTTGGAATTACTGCGCCAGGAATCATGCCACAAATTGCAACTCCGACTGGATTATTAGAACCACACAAGATTCAAGCAGCATTATCTGAGTCAATTCTTATAGAAAACTCTCCAAGGATTCCAGAATGGTCATTAGTGGCTGAAATTTTGATTTTTGGAATTTTCGTGTCGTTGACGTGGCTTGTAATTAATTATCTCGGTGTAGTTAAGGGTCTAAGTATCGCTGTAATTTTGCTATTCACCACAGGCTTCTTAGGAGCATATAGCGTTCAGAAGGGTTATTTAATAGATTTTTCATGGACTTTTATCTCACAAATCATAACTTCTACTATTGCCTTCTATATTAACTACAAAAAGCAATATAAATTGCGTCAACAAATTAAAAAACAGTTTGAACATTATTTAGATCCAAGACAAGTAAAACAATTACAAGACAATCCTAGTTTATTAAAACTTGGTGGTGAGAAAAAAGAAGCAACATTTTTATTTACAGATGTTAGAGGCTTTACATCTTTATCAGAAAGATTAACCCCAGAAGAAGTAACTAAGATTATGAACAAGGCTTTGACCATACAATCAGACGCTGTGCAAAAATATGGTGGCATGGTAGACAAGTATATAGGTGATGCAATGATGGCTATATTTAATGCACCCATAGATTTGGACGATCATAGAAACAAAGCAGTAGAGACAGCAATAGAAATAACTAAGAATATGAAGAAAGCAGGACTAGGCATAGAAATAGGTATAGGTATTAATACTGGTGAAGCTGTTATAGGCAACATGGGTAGCGATACTAGGTTTGATTATTCTGCTATTGGTGACTGCGTAAATACAGCTGCAAGACTAGAATCAGCAACCAAAGAGGTAGGAAAAGACATATTGATTGGTTATTCTACTGCCATAGATTGTAAATTTAGGTTAAAATTATTAAAACCGATAAGTGTTAAAGGCAAAAGCCAAAAACTATCGATATATACAATAGACGAGGAAACATTATGCCAAAAGGAAAAGGAACATACGGAAGCAAAGTAGGTAGACCACCAAAGAAGAAAACAAAGAAAAATAAAAAATGATTGATAAGTTAATAGGTCCAGTAAGCGACATAGTTAGTAAGCTAGTACCTGATAAGGACTTACAGGCAAAACTAAACCATGAACTTAAAACAGAACTACATAAAGCAAATATGGCTCAAGTGGAGATTAATAAAATTGAAGCTGGCCATAAGTCTATATTTGTTAGCGGTTGGCGGCCATTTGTGGGTTGGACTTGCGGTATTGCTTTGCTTTATCACTTTTTGCTTCAGCCTATTATTATCTTCGCACTCTCAGCATTTGGAATATCTTTTGTATTACCATCCTTTGACATGGGATCGCTGATGACTGTATTGATGGGTATGTTAGGACTTGGCGGACTTAGAACATTTGAAAAAACTAAAGGAGTTGCTAGATGAGTTGGGATAACTTTAAACTAGAAGAATTTGCTTGTAAGCATTGTGGTGAAAACAAAATAGAACATGAGCTTATAGACAAACTACAAGCGCTTAGAACTGATTGTGGTTTTCCATTTAAGATAACAAGTGGTTATAGATGTGGAGATCATCCTGTAGAAATAAACAAATCAAAACCAGGCACACATGCTGTTGGTTTAGCAGCTGACATAGGCGTTAGAGGCAAGCAAGCATTAGAAATTATATCTAAAGCAAAAGACTTTGGTTTTACTGGTATTGGAGTCAACCAAAAGGGTAATGCTAGGTTTATACACCTAGATATATCTAAAGATTCACAAGGTCGCCCAAGACCACATATCTGGAGTTATTAGCATGGACCCAATGATGTATTGGAATATAATCATTACTTTAATCTTTGCTCCTATAGTCCATAGCATAAGAACCAACGCGACAGAATTAAAAAGAGTTGATATACTACTCAATAAGACTCGCGAAGAAGTTGCAAAAGATTATGTAACTAAGGTTGAATTAACAATCAGTATAGACAGAGTTATAGACCGTTTAGACAAGCTAGACGAAAAAATGGACAAGTTAATAACAGGTTAATATGGCAATAGCAGAAGATCCCAAAGAATATATAGCAGCATTAGGCAATATAAGTTCACTATTAGGCGGTAACTTAGGTTTAGGTTCTGCTAATATAGCTAACTTAAATAATGTTGGTAAAGGCAGAGGTTCTTTTCTTGGTCAAATTGCAGACATACGACAACAACAACAAGGACCACAATTAGGTCCAGATGATTTTGGTAGCTACACAATACCTTATTCTGACCCAACATATTCAAGTGGTTTTGATTATGCGCGTTCTATAGCTGGCGGTATGCCAATGTCTCAAGTTATTGCACCAGGCTTAAGTTATTCTCCAGAACAACCAATGGGTTATACACAAGAACAATTAAACAGACCTAAAGACATGCCAGCACCACCTCCGCGTTCTCGTTCTATAGATCGCATGGGTGATAATGTTGATTTCTTAGGAACAGGTATTGGTGGTGTAAACATACCTGTAGATAGAAAACAAGACTTACCTCCTTTAAGTAATTTATTAAACATAGGCAAATTATTTGGTGGTGGTTTTGACAAAGATGCTATAGACAAAATAGTACAAGAGCGAATAGCTGAAAGTATACCAACTTTTGAACAACCTGATTTATCAAAGTTTATTACCAAAGAAGATTTACCAGCACCCAATATTTTTGATGAAGAGGCGTTGAGAAAAGAATTGATAGAAGATATGAGGGGTAGCATCAATATACCACAAATGCCTGATTTATCTGGTTTAGCTAGACTAGAAGATATACCACAATACCAAGCACCTGATTTATCTGGCTTTGCAAGGTTGGAAGATATACCAACAATGCCTACTTTTGACGAAGAAGCATTAAGAAAAGAACTTATGGAAGATATGAGAGGAAGTATTAATATTCCTGATATAAGTGGTCTTGCTAGGTTAGAAGATATACCAAGTTTTGACCCAAGCGTTTTAAAACAAGATATATTAATGTCTATACCACAACAACAAGTTCCAGATGTTTCTAAGTTTGTAACACAAGATGATATATCTAAAGCTATAGCTGGTATTGATATGCCAACTTTCCAACAACCAGATTTGACAGCTTATGACACAAGACTTGCACAGCTAGAAGAACAACTTGCTGGTTTTAAACAACCAACTGGCGGTAGATTTTCTGTAGACCAACAATTACCTATGGGATTATTTTAATGTCAGTATCACACGAAGAAGTAGTTAAAGCTGCACAAGCAGAACAAATATTAACCTCAGAGGTTTTTAAAGAAGCAGTAGAAAATCTTAAAAACGAATACATTACTCATTGGTTAAACTCAAGAGAAATTGATGATGTTACTTCTAGAGAAGATATCCACAGGTCATTATTACTATTACCAGAGGTTGAAAGACATCTGCGTATCATTGCTGAGAAAGGTAAACTCACACAAGCTAATATAAACAAAATTAGAAATATTGGTTAAACCTTCCCTTTTTACACATTATTAAGCTAAAATACTCTTAAATACATAAGGAGTATTTATTATGGCAATAACGGATAAACCGACTGCTTTACAAACTGATAAGGAAGTTACTACTTCGATGTTTGAAAGTTTCTTAACCCCTGAAGAGGATAAGGTTGAGGATGCAGTCACAGAAACAGAAGAAGTAACACAAGAAGAAGTCCTTGAAGAAGAACCTGAAGTATCTGAAGATCTTGAAGAAGATGTAGAAGATGACGAAGAGTTTGATGATGAGGACGAAGAACTGGATGAAGAACAAACAGATGTTGAAGAGGAAGCTCCGCAACTTCAAACATTTACTGTAAAAGTAGATGGCCAAGAGGTAGAAGTCACGCAAGAGGAACTCGTCAATGGATATTCTCGTCAGCAAGATTATACGCGTAAAACACAAGAACTCTCTCAACAGCGTAAGACTATTGAGCAGCAGCAAGCAGAGTTAGCGCAAAGAGATGCGATTTATTCGCAGTTGTTACCGAAGATGGAAGCCCAATTAAAGGGCGAACTGGCTAACGAACCAGACTGGAACACTTTGTACGAAGATGATCCTGTTGGGTATGTTCGCGAAAAACAGCTTTGGGATGAAAAGAAAGAAAAGCTTAGTGCTGTAAGTGCTGAACAACAAAGGCTTCAACAAGAGGCTTTAGCTAAACAGCAAACACAAATTCAACAATTTGTTGAATACGGCAATCAAAAGCTTCTTGAAATAATCCCAGAATGGCAAAACCAAGAGGTTGCTGCTAAAGAAAAAGCTGCTATTAGTGAATATGCTGTAAGCACTTTAGGCTACACACCTGAAGAAATACAACAGGTTTATGATTATCGTGCTTTGCTTGGTTTAAGAAATGCTTGGTTAAACTCTAAAACAGTTGAAGCCACAAAGAAAAAACCAACACAAAAAGCACCAGCAAGAGTGGCTAGACCTGGAACTACTAACCGACCTAAATCGGCAGCACCTGTGAAGAAAGCAAAACAAAGGTTAGCTAAGTCTGGAAAAGTCCAAGACGCAGCTAAAGTTTTTGAACAATTAATTTAATTTTATAAAGGAATATAAAAATGGCAAAGGTAACTAACGCATTTGACACATATTCGGCAACAGCTGACAGAGAAGATTTAAGTAATATTATTTACAACATCTCTCCAATGCAAACTCCGTTTATGTCATCAATCGGAAAAAGAAATATTAAAAACGTAGTGTTTGATTGGCAGACAGAAGTCTTACCTACTCCAAGTGCTGCTGGTCAGTTAGAAGGTTTTGAACTATCAAGATCTACTTCTACAGCGACAACTAGAGTAAGTAACGTTGCAATGATCTCAAAAAGAGATGCAACTGTAACTGGTTCTCAAGACGCTTCAGACCCAGCTGGCAAAAGATCAGAAATGGCTCATCAATTAGCTATTATGGCTAAAGCATTGAAAAGAGACATGGAAGAAGCTTTATGTCAAAACGGTGCTAAAACAACTGGTGACGCTACAACAGCTAGGGTAACTGGTGGTTTTGAATCATGGCTAACATCTAACGTATCCAGAGGTTCTGGTGGTTCAGGTGCTGGTGGTGGTGCTGCTCCAGTTGACGGAACAGACAGAGACTTGACAGAAGCTTTATTAAAAGGCGTTCTACAAACTATGTTTGGTAACGGAGCTGAGCCTTCAATGGCTATATGTGGTCCACACAACAAGCAAGTAATTTCTACTTTTACTGGTAGAACTCAAGCTAGACAAATGATCGATGCAACTACTGTAGAAGCTTCAGTATCTGTATACTCTTCTGACTTTGGTGAACTAAAAATCGTTCCATCAAACAGATCAAGAGAAGCATCATTACTATTAGTAGATCCAGAGTTTGCTAAAGTATCTTTCTTAAGAGACTTTAAAACTGTTGATATTGCTACAATAGGCGATGCTGAGACAAAAATGATTGTATGTGAGTATGGTTTAGAAGTATCTAACGAAGCTGCACACGGAATCGTTGCTGACTTAAACGAATCATAAGTTTAGTCAATTAGCTTAAAGGGATGTTTCGGCATCCCTTTTTTTTGTGCTAAAATCTACACATGGCAAAGACAACACTAATAGATCATAAAAAAGGTTTTAAGTCTGTATTCGCAACAGAAGATGAGAAGGTTGTGTATCACACACAACAGAACATACAGCCAACTTTAGATTATGTAAAAAATCTATCTGAATATACACCTGGTAAAGATTTACGCCATGTGGCAGAAATACCTATGGTAGTATATCAAAGAGCAGTCCGAGAAGGATGGGCGCAAGATTCTGCGCAATGGAAGAAATGGCTAAACCATTCAGATAACAAACCATTTAGAACATGGAAAGGTAAAGTATGACATACGATGAATTAAAAACTAATATTGCAAATTTCTTAAACAGGTCTGACTTAACCGACCAGTTAGACTTTTTTATAGATGCAACAGAATCAGAATTTAACAGAAGATTAAGAAACAAAGACATGGTAAAGCGTGCAACTGCTACAGCAGATGGACAATACATGAGCTTACCAACAGATTGGTTAGAAGCTATTAATGTAGAAATAACATCAAACGACTTCAGACCATTGTTTCAACAGTCTTTAGAATCATTAGATGTATATAGAAAAGCTAATAATAATGTTACTGGTCAACCAATTTATTATGCAATTGTAGATAATTCATTAGAGTTAGCACCTACCCCTGATGCAAGTTATACGCTACAATTAACATACTATGGCACTATAGATGCTTTAAGCAGTTCTAATACAACGAACTTTATATCCACAGGATATCCAGATGCTTATCTATATGGTGCTTTAAAACATGCTTCTATCTATCTAATGGAAGATGAAAGAGTGCCGTTATTTACAGCACAATTTGAAAAGGCATTAGAAGAGATGAGAATGGAACAAGAGAAAGCAGAGTTTGGCAAAGGATCTCTAATGCAAAGAAGAAGAACTTATGGCAAGTCTGGTAAAAACATTTATTATTGGAATAATAATTAGGAGACAATATGGCTGGATTTAGTGATTACTTAGAAGATAAAGTATTAGACCATGTATTTGGTGGTAATGCTTATACAGCACCAGGAACATTGTATGTTGCTTTATATACTGTAGCACCTACAGATACAGGTGGTGGTACCGAAGTAACTGGCGGTTCTTATGCAAGACAATCAGGAGCATTTACTGTTTCTGGTACAAACCCAACTGAAGCAACAAACTCAGCAGCTATTGAATATCCAACAGCTACAGCAGATTATGGTACAGTCGTTGCAGTTGGTATTTTAGACGCTTCATCAAGCGGTAATCTATTAGCTTATGCAAACTTAACAACATCTAAAACTGTAAGTACAGGTGATGTATTCAGATTTGACGCTGGCGATTTAGATATAACATTAGCGTAATATAATGGCCTCAGTAGGCTATGGTTATGGTGGCTATGGGAAGTCTCATTATGGACAACCTGTTTTTCAACTTGGTGATGCCACCATACAATCAACATCAGGATTTTCTGCTGAATCATCTGTAAAAAGATTTGGTTTAGCAACCATTACATCAACTTCAGACGTCATAGCGGTTGGCGTTATTATCAAGCTTGGTGCTTCTACCCTAGCACAAACATCTAATTTTACTGGTAATGGAGAGGTAGTTAAATTTGCTGCATCTACTATAAGTGCAGTATCAAGCTTTAGTGCAACAGGTAGACAGATAGATCGCGGACAAGCGGTTATTAGTGCAGTATCTAGTGCTACAGCTACTGGTAGACAAATAGATAGAGGTGTTGCAGTTATATCAGCAACATCTGGATTTACAGCAGTAGGAAAACAAATAGACTTAGGTTCTGCAACAATAGCAGCTACATCTAGTGTAAGCGCAGTACCAACCAAACTAATACCAGGCGCATCAATAATAACTGCATCAAGCAGTATGACTGCTACTGGTACACAAATAGACCGTGGTGTAGTCTTTGGTCCAGCTATATCAGGCATGACAGCTACTGGTAGATTTACTATAAGTGCTGCTGCCACATTAGAATCTGTAAGTGGCTTTAATGCAGTAGGACACCAGATAGATAGAGCATCATCTACAATCACACAATTAAGTGGATTTAATGCTATTGGTAGTCTAAAATGGGAAGATATAATTGTTCCTGATGAAACATGGACAGAACAAGATATAATAGCCGATACCTGGACAAACCAAGCGAATCCAGATACATCATGGACAGATTTACAAACAAGTACAACATGGACCGATCAAACTAATCCATCTACTACTTGGAATGAATTAGGCGAACAAGACGCAGCTTAAAGGATAAAATTTTATGGCAGATACATTTACAACAAATTTAAACTTAACAAAACCAGAAGTAGGAGCATCCACAGATACTTGGGGTACGAAGATAAATACCGACCTCGATACTGTTGACGGATTATTTAGTGCTACTGGTACTTCAGTAGCTATGAACCTAGACGGAGCAGTTATAGATAGCTCTGTCATTGGTGGTACTACAGCA
>Ga0208545_1001284_pt1 | contig 11299 bp, 7 predicted proteins | sample DEB08_DNA_12_FD_185498 | JGI IMG/M metagenome (GOLD analysis project Ga0208545, IMG submission 185498) | Aqueous microbial communities from the Delaware River and Bay under freshwater to marine salinity gradient to study organic matter... | ecosystem: Environmental > Aquatic > Marine > Coastal ... | reverse complement strand
CTATGGCTCACCGCTAGCTTTAATTGAGCGTAACAATTGTGGCGCGCAGGTTGTTGATAGACTATATAATGATTTAGGGTATGAGAAGATAGTATCTTATGGTAATAAAGCAGCTAACCGTAAGAATGTTATGCAGGGTATGATTGCACATACTAATACAAAATACAAAGGTGTATTAAATATGCGTTATTATATTAACGAGGCGCGTGCTGTCACCATTAAAGATGAACAGACATTAATGGAGCTTAAGAACTTTATCAGGTATCCAAACGGCACATGGAAAGCGAGACAGGGTAAGCATGATGATATGGTTATGTCATTATTATATGCGCTATTTATATTAGAAAGAGAAATCACCGAACGGTTCTTCGAGATAGCAGAGCTTGATAGTATGGGAAAACCATGTGTGGTAGATCAAATGGACTTCGGTATACAGTACTTTGAAGATGCTACTTCAATATATCTAGATAATGAAGTTGTAGGTAGTAATAATAATACAATACCACCTATGGTTTTTGGAATGGGTGAAAATCAAGCAGAAGCTGATATGGATGAGTTATCTATGTTTGGTTACGAGCCTTTACAATAAATAATAATATGTCACGAAACGTTAATCAGCAATCAATCCTTAACAAGAACCGTCTTGATAAGTTTGTTTTAGTGTTCCAGTTACCAGATGCTTTAAAAAAGATAAAGAAACACAATAATAGGAGTAATGACAATGTAGATGAAGACGCATTTCAGATGTCTGTATTTGGTGCTGTGGTACCTCCTATTACTGTAGCAGCTATACAAATACCTTTTGCCGGTAGTAACCTTTATAACTCATCACATGCTAAAGAACCGTATCCTCCTATACAGGTTAACTTTGTTATTGATAATGAGTTTAATAATTATTGGACCATATATAAGTGGCTTGATTTAATGCATGATGATAAAACGGGGTTATTTGATGAAGATAGACTAGTAGAACGTACTGATAATGGTCCTCTACAATTTAACGATTATCAGACCGACTTAACGTTATACGGTTTAGATGAGTTTAATAATAGGCGGATAGAGTTTACATATACAAAAGCTTTTCCGATTACCTTAGGTTCAATCGACTTTAACTATAGAGACTCCGGTGAGATACAGGGCAGTGCTACATTTGTTTTTTCACAAATTCACACAAAGTTGTTAGATACTTAAAAAAACTTTCCCTAGAGACATAAATAATTTTATGGCTAGAAGAACAATACAATCTCCAGGGGTTGAAATTAGGGAGAGTGATTTATCACTACGGACAGTTTCACAGGGAACAACAACATACGTCACCGGATTTGCTAATGAGGGACCTACAGATGAAGTTGTAGGTTTATCAAACATTAGTGATTTTGAGCAGATTTACGGTCAACCAAGATCGCCTGCTGAAAGATATTTTTATCATACGGTAAAAGCTTCACTTAACTCAACCGGATCTGTACTCGTTAATAGACTACCTTACGGTGGTAACGAAGGTGGCGGTGAAGGATTTGGATCTAAACTTAGTGTTTTAGCATATCCAGCTGTAGGATTTACACCTAGCGCTGAAGCAGGTGAGGTAACTACTACATACACTGCTAATAAGGCCATTCCAGCTGGGCAGATTCTTGCTCCACTTGATGTGACGTACCCGAGTGGTATTTCCATTGGTGATGTTCTTACTGAAGCTGCATATGATGCACTGGTTGCACAACTTCCAACATACGACGATGGAGTTGATCCAGTTGTTGATACTACCTCAGCGTTTGATCCACCAGTGTCTGTAACTTCACCTGCTTTATCAGCTTCTGTTGATTATGAAGATGAAGGAACATGGCTTATTGGTAAGCCAAAGCAGTTTGAGCTTACACGTGATCAGTACTTAAAACTTAAGAATGGTGAGCTGTTCTCCGAAGGATGGACCTCAACACCAGCAGCAGATCAAAGCGATTGGTCTGAAGTAGCTGCTCTTTCAAGTGCAGCAATGCTCGTAGTTAACAAAGGACAAACCATTATTGATGGACAGTTCAACGGTTACTATATTGGTATCTCAGATAACACTAACCTTAACCCAGCTCGTGATTACGATTCAATTCGTCAAGTCGAGACTGTAACAATCGAAACACCTGATTCAGGTCTTTCTAACTTCACAACTATCCCACAAACACGCTTGGAGTTTGCACTTTCTGCAACTTCTGGTGAAGGTGATAACCCTGCTACAAACTCCGTTTCACAGGTTATGGAGGATAGAATCACTAACTACAACATCAGTACTGATGAGTATAACGATACTATTAACGTTGGTGTATTTAAACTAAGGCAGTCAGTATTTGCAAAGTCTGCTAATACTCTTGACTACTTGCTTGAAGAAGGTATCAACGGTGCACTTGGTTACTACAGACAGCGCCTACCTGAAAATGGTGGACCAGCTGAGAACTTCTTCCTTGAAACACAAGAAGATGCATCAAGAAACATCGATGTTATTGTTAACCCTTACCTTTCTGATCAGATTCAAGGCTTACAGCTTAATACTGACGGTACTCCGAAGAAAAGAATTCGTGTAATTACACAATCTCTTCTCGATAGTATGGAAGCTGGTGATATTACCGACTCTACAGTTGGTGTACTTTCATCACGCGTTGAGGAAGCAAAGGCTCTTGTCGGTACAGCTGACTCACTGTTCGCCATTGGTGCATATAGTGAGACTGCTCTCGGTAAGAAAGAGATTGGAAGTCTTCCAACCAAGATCGATCGTGCCCTTCTTAGAATTAAGAATGATGATAAGTTTAATATCGATATTATTGCTGAAGGTGGTCTTGGAACCATTCAAGCATATATGACAACCGCTGGTGCTTTAACAGCACAAGGCTTTGACGATACTAGAACAACCGACGGTATTGAAGCTCTTAGAACATCAAACGATCTTACCGTTACAGGTGCTCGTGATGGTTATATGGCTATTTACGATAAGTTTAACACCTTCTGCGGACCTGCTAAGGACGGCGGACGTGGTGATGTACTATTTGTAGCTGATCCAATCAGACAATTGCTTGTTTCAGGCAAGGGTAGTAAGATTCAGGATGATATTAATAAGAACTTCTACACTGACATTTACTGGGGTCTGAGACATCAGTTTGAGTTGGCTAACTCTTCTTATGCTTGTACGTACGCTAACTACATGAAGGTGTATGATGATTACACTGGATTGTTTATCTACGTACCACCATCCGGCTTTGCTGCCGCTAAGATGATGTCTACTGATGCTAGCACTGGCCCATGGGGCGCACCTGCTGGATTCAATAGAGGTGTTGTTGGAGGTGCTGTTGATGTTGCAATTTCTCCTAACCAGAGACAACGTGATGATCTTTATACAGTTAACCTTAACCCGATTGCAACATTCCCTGATAGAGGTAATGTATTCTTCGGACAGAAGACACTGCTTAAGAAGCCAAGTGCATTCGATCGTATTAACGTAAGACGTACCTTCTTATATCTTGAGAAGATTACTAAGAAGACCATGCAGAACTTCCTGTTCGAGAACAATACATTGTTCACCAGAACGAGAGTTATTAACACCTTGACACCATTCTTCGATAGAGTTAAGGTTGCTGACGGTCTATATGATTACTTGATCGTATGTGATGAAAGAAACAACACTCCAGAAGTTATCGATGGTAACGAGATGATTGTTGATATTTACCTTAAGCCGGTTAGATCTGCTGAGTTTATCCTAGTTAACTTCTACGCTACACGCACAGATGCTAACTTCGAAGAGCTTATTCCAAGCTAATCGTTAATAGTTTAACATAGCATAATTTCAAAACCCGGATAAAGTATACTTTATCCGGGTTTTTTTTGTTAAAAGTGGGCCTATAGATATAAATACTTGTATGAGTTACGCAAACCAGCAGGATATACAAGAATTTTATAAAGTCGCACAGTCAAGGGATTTCGCACGTGATTTCCTGTTCAGAATAGGTGACATTAGTCTTCCAGATGTTAACTTTAACGATTCAGAATTAGTCTATGTTAAATCTGCAGAACTACCAGCAAGAAGTATTACTAACGTTGCAACACCTTACATGGGTCTTGACTTTAACGTTCCTGGTAACACAACCTACCCTGGTTCAGATGCATACGCTCTTAAGTTCTATCTAGATGCTGACTCTGCACTTAGATCTAAAATGGAGCAAGCGTCAAGAACAGTCTTTAACGATCAGTTCTCAACTGGACAGTACAACACACCTCTTCCTGAGCACTACATCATCCTACAGCAGCTTGATAAAGCGCTTAATGTTACTAATACATATAAGCTTGTAGGTGCTTCAATTCGCGATATTCAAGCAACTAGTTATGATATGGCTGCCGGTAACGGTGGTACTGTTGAGCTTGATGCTACTATCTCCTACCACTACTATGAGATGTCAGGCAAGCAAGGTAACCCAACAGCAACCATCGGCGAAAATACACGTCCAGGTGGAGCCGGTGGGTTTGGCAGCTTCTAATTAAATGGCTTTAGAACCAACAAGGCGTCATTTAAACGGTCTCGGTAAAGAGTGGGCTAATAATATACCCACGACAAAGTTTCTTTGGACTATCGACTTTCAAGGTCGTAGCGGTGCTCCCATAAGTAAAGGTTTAGCAAGCAGCGTTAAGCAAGTACTGCAAGACTATGAAGGTAACCGTTGGTCGTTTCTCGATGGATTATTCGATGAGCGATCAGATGCTGAGTTAGGTTTTTTATACGCACAGGCAGTTTCACTACCACAAGAGCAAATGACTGTCGGTACCCTACCAGTAGGTAGATCCGGCGGTATTGTCGCTGGTTATTACGGTGATAGGCGTACCGATTACGGTAGTGAGAATAAACTAGACGTTACATTCCTTGAACAGAATAAGGATGTCGTAGATTTATTTATTAGACCATGGTTAGTCGCTGTATCTTATCACGGCCTTATTGAGGATGAGACTGATCTAAAGTGTAATATTGTCGTTAATTTACACTCAAAAAATCCTGATGGTAAGGGATTTAAAGATGTACCTTTAGGGGACATGATAAACAAACGCAAGACGTACTTATTTGAAGACTGTGTACCTATTACTGTAGAAGCAGATCAACTAAGTATGAATGGTAATACAAGTCAAAGCGATATTACACGTACATGCTCCTTTGCTTTTTCAAAATACTCAACATATGATGTTGATACGGCCGCGGCTGGTAGACAGTCAAGAGAGCTCATCGGTGACTTTAATACTGATATTTTTAGACCGATTGCATAGATCTTCTAGTATACTACTATAAATAGTTAGTGTTTACTATAAAATTAGATCTCCCTAGCGGTAAAAGTACGCGACTAGGTGAGTTAAATAACAGAGATTATCTCGTTATTCTAAAGTTTTGCCAGAATGGTGACTTTGTAGGTTTAAATAGCTTCTTTGAACAGCTCTATTTTACATCAGACTTAAACATTTTTGATAGATTTTATATCTTACTTAGCGTGCGTAAGATGTTTGTTGATAGTAAGCTAACGTTCGTCGGGAAGGATAAAGTTGATATATCTTATAACATTGATACAATACTAAGTAAACTTACTGATAACTACGTAGAAACACAGGAGACGCTTGTTGAAGATGATATTGAGGTAGAGGTAGGGATCCCTTGCGGATTGTTCTTCGAGGGGGTTGATGAGTTATATCAATCAACAATTAGGAGTATAAAATATAAGGGACTAGTAATAGACTTTTTAAATCTAAATGCAGCTGAGAAAACTAAAATATTAGATAGATTACCTACATCAATATTCTTATCTCTACAAGCTTATATTAAGCGTCTATCTGATACTCTTTTTAATTTAACACTAATAGAAGAGAATAAAGAGTTTGAAATATCCGAAGTTAGGATTAATATTATAGGTAACGGAGTATTACAATTTCTTATATCTATATTCACATATGATCTTGTATTTTTTTACGAAGCTTTTTATTATTACAATCATTTTGTAACAAAGGGATCTGGAGACTTCTTTGATATGTCATTTAACGAGGTAAGGTTATTACTTAAACTACACTCTGAGAGAATAGATAAAGAAAATAAAGAGATTAAAAAGCAACAACGTATGCTTTAGTAGTTGTAAAACTCGCTTTAAGTTATAAGTATATGCGTGAGTGATAAAGAAAATACGTTAGATGACTTCATTAAGAATTTAGATGAACTTAATAAGAAAAACACTGTTAAGATTTTTGTACCGTCTGCGGGTAAAAAGCTGGGGTTTAACCTCTTTAGTGTTACACAACATAAAGAACTACTAAAGTCTATTTTTGAAGGCTATTCAGGTATTATTAGAAGTAGTATTATTTATAATGATATTATTAACACTAACTGTCATGATGATTACACCTTTACATTAGCTGATAGAGCATTTATCTTAACTCAACTGAGGAAGGAATCTATTAGCTCAAAATATACAGTAGATGGTATCAATTATGATTTAAGTGATTTACCTGAGCCTGAATTTAAATTTACTCCAACACAAGATATAGAATATAAAGGTATTAAGGTAACTGTAACGATACCATCGTTTGAACGTGATGATGTTATCTCAAAGAAATTAGTTACTGAAATTAACAATATACCAGAAGATAAACAAGACGAAGAGACGTTAACTACAGTACTATCTTATGAAATAATTAAGTTTATTGAAAAAATATCGATCGATGATAATATCTTTTCCTTCTCGAGTAATAACTTATTTGAGAGTAAACAAATTATTAACTCACTACCTCTAAAGCTTAATAACATGATTATCGAAGCAATTAGTGACTTCCGTGTAGAGGATGAAAAAAATATCACATTTAGTGACGGTACAATTGTAGAAATTGACGCGAGTTTCTTATCTGACGATTAAATAACTTTGTGGATGACGGAATTACTGGTGGTACACCACTTAAAAGCTTCTTAAAGGCCCTTCAGCAAAGTGGAGGTGATGAGACACGTGGTGTAGAACTACAGCAAGGTTTATTTAATAAACAACACGACGCTATTCGTCGTGATGATGAGAAGGGTATTGAAGACTATCTCAAGGTATCCGCGTCTTTAGATGGGAATGAAGTACGTCGTTATGAAAGTATATTCGGTATTTTTAAACGTGTAGTTTTTCCACCAGCGGAGGCAGAAATATTAGAAGCCGCTAAAAAAAAGCCGGTCGATGACTCGAGTAAATTAGACATTCTTCTTGATAGGCTTAAGAAAGGCGGCGCTGGAGGTAGCGGAGGCGGAGGCGGAGGCGGAGGACGGGGTGATGACGGTCCTGGTCTGATCGAGGCTTATTTCGGAGCAAAAATATTAGGAATGCTTGGTCGCGCCGGAGCGGCGTTTGCTCGTGTTGCTGGTCCAGCGCTTGTAAGGTTTGGTGGACCTATTGCTGCTGCTATCGGTACTGCTTTAGCTGCTTATTTTGCAACTGACTGGCTCAATGAGAAAGCAGGCCGGCCGTTCGAAAGGTTGTATGACTGGATGAATGATAAGCAGCTGGAGGCTCATGACCGCGCTGATGAGACAGTACGAAAGGCTGGAGGAAGACAAAATTTAAAGATACGGGAAGAGGTATATGGTAAAGGTGCAGTGGTTGCCGATAATTCTGCAAGAGGTTATAAGTTTACAGAAGAAAAGTATAATATAAGTGCCCAAGGTGGAACTAACAAACTAGAAGAACGCGCTAAAGCTTTAAAGGAAGAGGCGCCGGACTCTATTAATATGGAGAGCTTTGAAGAGCTTAAGCGTGTACGTAAAGAGCTTGCAAAAAAACAAATGGAAGCAGTTAAGCTGCTAAATTCTTATCACGGTGACACCGGGGAGATGGCTGCAATAAAAGCATTAAATGATCGTGAAATGCAGCGGCTTAAAAAGAGTAGAGCTGTTTTAGAAAAGCGTATAGTTGATGATATAGAGGCCGGAGAAAGAGCTGTTAGTGGAGCAAGCGAGGTAGGTAATACTGAAAAAAGTGATGAAATTTTAAAGCTGCATAAAGAGGTTACTGCTCTTAAAAAGCAACAGTATGCCCTCGAGGATTTAAAGAGAACAAATCCTGTGGTTAAAGAAGGGTTTTGGAGTGATACCCGATTTAGTGATGTCCCGCTAGCAGTAAAGGAAAATAAAAGAGCGACTCAAGAAGTAACAAGACAGCTTGAAGCAAAAGAGAGGCAGCTAGAGGTAAGGTTGGTACCGGTAGAGCGTGAGAGTCGTGCAATAAAGGAGGTAACTGCTACTGCTGGTAATAGTTCTTTTATGCCAGGTGATGGTTCATGGTTGAGTAAGATGCTTGATTCAAATGTCAACGCGGCTCAATTGAAAGCAGATGCCTCATTTACTAGCGAGCGACCTGATTCAATAAAGACAAAAGTTATACACGAAGAGCTGCAAAAGGTAGGAGTACAAAAATCTACCTTAGAGCGTGATAGAAAGACAGATTCTCAGGAGTATAAAGACGTTATATTATATGAAAAGGAGTTATATAAAGAATTAACTGAGCACCTAGGCAAGACGTCAAAGGTTATAACCACTCCACAGGTCAAACAAATAGCAAGAGGATCATCAGGTGATCGGTCACCAAGTGAAATGAAAAAACTTAATGCTAGACCGGTAGCGCAAGGACCGTCTGGAGTCGCGTCACCAGGTTTATTAGATAATGCTGTGGTGAAGTTACCTCGGTCATCGTCTAAGTTACCAGGTGAAAAGGTTAGACTAATAGGTTCAAAAGAAAAACCTAGACCTGTATATATACCGGCTGATGTAATTAAGAATAAGGCGTATAAAGCTAAAATTTCGTATGATGGTACAGAAGGATTTGTTATAATTGATAATAAACAATACGGGTCAGATACAGATGAATTCTTAGCAGTATGGCGAAAAAAATTATTTCAACAAATTGAACAAAGCGCGCAGCGAGACCGGCTCAAGAGGTCTGGCGTCTCACCAGAAGAGTATCAGGACCGGCTACGTGAAAGACTTATCCCATGGGGAAGTGATAAAGCACCTGCTCCTGGTTTTACTAGTAAAGCACGAACTCCGAAAAACACAACATCATCTATTAAAAGTTATGACCCCTCTGTTAGTAATGATTTATTAACAGCTGCAAGTCAGACACCGGTAGGTACTCCTGAAGACATCAAAAACCAGTTTAAGGCGCCTAAAACTCCGCAAGCTAAACAAATAGCAAAATCGAGTACGATGGGGTTTGATGGGCCTGCCGCAGGCCCGCGGGCATATTATGAGAAGGGTTTAGGTTACCATACAGCAACAATTCAACCTGACGGTGGTGTGAGAAGAGTGGCTTTACCACCAGAACAGCAACTTGTGTATCAAAAGCTGCACCAGAGGGCCGCTGAAGAGATACTTCAAACCAAACAAGCTCCTACACCTCAGGCCAAACAAATACAAACACAACAAGCCCTAGCACCTGAACAAAGAGCCGTCTTTGCACGTCAGTTTGAACAGAAGGCAGCTACCTTACCTACAGTTAAGGGACCGCTTCGTAAGCCAAATAAAGACAGGCAGCAGTTACTTCAACAAGCAGTAAAGTTACGAGACGTAGAGAACTATAATGCCTATACGAAAGTTACTAGTAAGGGTGAAACACAAGTTTTAACAAAACCAACGCAGGTATTAAAGGGTGTTAAGCAATATGTTGCTGAGGTAAACAACGGCACTTCACTACAAACACCACAAGCTAAGCAAATAGCAAGACAACCGTCAGATATTGTTATATCACAGACAGCTAAACAAACAATTTCTAAAGAAGAAATTGAAGCTATTGTTAAAAAAATAAAATATCATGAAGAAGAAGCAGCTGAGGAACTGGAGTATTTCGGCGACGATTGGGAGAGCAGAATATCTGCGCAAAAACATAAAGATGAAGCAAACCAGCTTAGAAGTCGTTTAAAGCAAGCACCGGTAGTGGCCGCGGCACTCAACCAGGCACGCAAATCGTTGAGCCTTCCGACAGTTTCGCAAACACCACAAGCTACTACACCACAAGCTAAGCAAGTACAGCAACCCCTGACACCTAGACAACAGGAATTGATAAAATCTGCTGAAGGGTGGGAGCGAGTTGCAAAATCTTTAAGAAATAATGCTAGTAAAAATAAACACCCGGGCATGTCGCGTGACTTGCGCAATAAAGCAGACAGAGCAGACTCCACCGCCTCCGGACTAAGGAGGCAAGCGTCTATAGGCCGAGAAGCTATACGTAATACTGAAGAGTCGAGAAGTATGAGAGGACCATCAATTCTCGAGCGAACCGGTAACGGTCAGACACCTTCATTAAAGAAAGCTGAGGTAAAGTTGCCGGCTACATACCATCTTATACCAGGTAAAGCCGTTAAGTTTGGCGGTAAAGAGTATGGTGTAGATACACCAGAGTATAAGGCGGCTGCTGGTGTTGAAACACGTGTTAAACAGGCTCGTATGTCTCGTTTAAATAAACATGTTAGTACTTCACCTGTTGTTACAAGTATACAAAGTAAGCTGAAACCTGAAGTTAAGCCACGTAGTAGAGTTGCAAATGTTTATAATGCTAGTGGATTTTACTCACCATATAAAGGTCGTAGATCACCAAGTAGCGTTGGCAGTCGTGAAGCAAATAAGACCCCTGGCGCTGCACAGCCATGGCAAAAGACATATTCAGTATCAAAAGATACAAGTCAGTACGCCACAAATAATATCTATAAACAAGAAGCGAGTAAATCAGATACTGGTATAGCTACTATGTCTGGTTTGTTGAATAAACACTATACAGAAATAAAAGATATTAACGCTCAGCTTTATACAGCTGCTATTGATCAAGTAGAATTGCTTAGAATTATTGCAAATAATACTAGTACTAATGGCGGTACAGGTAATACCACCATTGTACAGGCGCAACAAACACCACGTGCAAAACGAGCTAAGTCAATAAATATACGTGATAACTTCCTTACATCATAACTATGGCTAATATTATTACAGGTTTCGAACCAGTTAAATCCGAAAAATTGCTGACAGGTAGCTCCGACGGTGGAGATGGTGGTATTTTAAATAACACTGACCCGTATTTAAAGCCTAAGCATAGTGGTGCTGGCATTGTTGATGTTATACGTAATTTTAGCTGGTATTCAGGTGGTAGTACGCAAATGCAAGAGAATGCAATACGTAAGACACCGCAAGTATTTTTAGTAGAGAGAGAACAACTACTATCTTCACTATTAACACAAGCTCTATATTATGCGAATGCGATAAAAACTGGCATTGGTAGTGTCGGTG
>Ga0208545_1001282_pt1 | contig 11315 bp, 10 predicted proteins | sample DEB08_DNA_12_FD_185498 | JGI IMG/M metagenome (GOLD analysis project Ga0208545, IMG submission 185498) | Aqueous microbial communities from the Delaware River and Bay under freshwater to marine salinity gradient to study organic matter... | ecosystem: Environmental > Aquatic > Marine > Coastal ... | reverse complement strand
TGACTAAGCCTAAGTTGGTGCGCGCTGTAACCGCAGTTACGTCTGAGAGGTTATTGGCTATCTGCGTGTAACGAGCATTGCTTTGCGCCTGTGTGTACACGTCAGCAACATTAAACGCACCGTAAGCAATAATAGAGACGTTATCGCCTGTAACTGCTCCGGTGGTCAGTATGACTGTAGCGCCGTTAGTGGCTGTGAAGTCCGTAGTCGGGATTAGCTTAGAGCCGTTTAGGTAGACATCTACAAAGCCAACATCGTAAGTGGCTGCGAAGTTGGTCTGTCCAGATGTGGCGACATACTCTTGACGCTCCGCTGTACCGTTTACTGCACTGCCTGCCGCTGCCCAAGAAGAGCCTGAATAGACGAACATCGTGTTAGACACAGTGTTGAAATATAACGCACCTGCTTGCAATGGGTTGCCGTCATTGTCCACCGTAGGAGCTGTGGACTTAGCGCCAAGGTAAATATCAGTAAACTCATCCAGAGATGCCGCTGCGTCAGTTGCCGAAGTTGCCGCTGAAGTAGCTGAACCCGCCGCTGCTGTGGCTGATGACGCACTAGCTGTCGCACTGGTAGCAGATTCGCTAGCCTTAGTCGTTGCTATTCCTGCCTGAGTTGTTGCAGTAGAGGCGCTAGTGCTTGCTGAATTTTGAGAAACCAAAGCCGCCGCAGCACTTGTCGCAGATTCAGCAGCTTTAGTTGTCGCCGTAGAGCTGCTAGTAGAAGCAGATGATGCGCTTGAAGCCGCAGCAGTAGCGCTTGCCGCCGAAGCGTTCTGAGAAACCAAAGATGCCGCAGCAGATGTAGCACTAGCCGCAGCAGAATTTGCACTATTTGTCTCTGCTGTCTCAGCGTTAGTCTCTGCTGTTTCAGCCGCAGTTTTTGCGACAACCGCAGCATCCTTTGCAACAACGGCAGCATCCTTTGCTACAACAGAAGCGGCTCTTGCAGTATCAGAAGCCGTGGCTGAGGTAGCGCTCGCTGTGGCCGATGTTGCACTCGCCGTGGCTGATGTCGCAGCAGCAGTAGCCGAAGAAGCAGCCGCAGTTGCACTAGAAGCCGCAGCAGTCGCGCTTGCAGCAGCCGCCGCACTTGTACCCACCCAGTAAGCAGGTGAGGTTGCAGGATCGTTGCCAGTGTTAGAGTTTTGGAGAGAGGTATATAAAACACCATCTGTACCGACTGCGTTCTGATCCTCTGCATAAGTCGCCGTAGCTAGCCATGCAAAACTGAGCAATACCCAGTAAGCAGTCTGAGTAGATGGGTTCTGGTTTAGGTTAGTGCCTTGTAGAGATTGGTACTGTTCACCGTTATAGGTAACCATCGCACCTACTTGGTAAGTGATGCCCTGGTTCCACTCGACAGAGTAGAGGAGCGTCCAGAATCCTGAGCTCGTTACCGGGTTGTTGTTCTGGTTGCCGTTCTGTAAAGATCGATAGAACACCCCATCGGACCCCAGGACCACATCATTGGCACTGTAGATCTTAGTGGCCACCCACTCATCACCGAAGTCGGTAGCAGTCTCACCTACAGGGTCCCGTACTAAGATCTGTACATCTGAGCTCGTGGTCAGGATAGCCTTGGCCACACCGTCAAAGAAGATGTTTGGCTGTCGTCCAGCCGCAGTTAAGATCACCGGGTTAGTATTGGGGATCGATTGGTTAACGTCCGCAAAGGTAGTCTTGAGGGTAGTCGTGCCACTCTCATAGAAGTAGACCTTGCCGTTGACTAATGGATCGCCAGCGTCGTCCAGGTACTGTGTGTCTAAATCGCCAAATCGAGCCATTAGTTATTCTCTCCCATACCTGGTATTTGTGAGCCGTCTTCAAATAGATATTCGGCAATGCCTAGTGATAATACTCGCGTCTTGATATCTGCCGGCACGGTTTGTGTCCATGCAATGAATGGAGCACTTTTCATAAAGTTATCTTCAAGCCTATCAACGGGCTCTCCTCGAGCCTTCCTTGTCATCATGCGCTTGAAGTTAGGGTTGCCCATCATGTCAGCCGCAGCTCTCTGCTGGGCATTTGCCGCCGCATCCGTTCCTGACTCCATGACGTTTGTTAGCATGTTTCCTCTAGATCCAATTAGATAAGGAAGCAATCTCTGAACCATGCCGCCATCGCTGTTGTATCTTTCAAGCGCATTAATCGCCCCGGTTCTGGGTAATGCCTTTGCGTCTGCATAAGACCTTAATATTGTCCCAAGGTTATCCAGGAATTGAGGCGCATCTTCGGGAAGGTATTTTAACAGCTCATCCCTAGCGGTCTTGTTCCTGGTTATACTTCTCCAGGTAGTACCAAATTTCCCTGGCGCAATACCTTGAGCAGTTGTCCCGCCAAAAACATTCACCATCGCAGAGGCTATCGCCTGGGCTCTCTGTGGTTCTGGTATGGCAGACATTATTTGCTTGAATTGATCAAGCTTTCCACTGGCCATTTGATTTATCGCATTGGCAAGATTAGGGATTATAGCTTTATTTCCTTCTTTACCAGCGACCTTGAGAACCACGTCTTCGTACTGCTTTCTCTCTGATACAAGAGATTTAGCTAGAGTCCACATGTTAGACGCTTCTTCCCCGGCGACATCTGCGATTACCGAGTCCTGTGCTTCCGTCAAAGCTGAGTACAATCTGCTTAACTGATAGCTGTTAGCATCTCCAGCAACAATCCCTTTAGTGGCGGTTCCTAGTCTTTCCCCGACATCCATTCTTAACGCATCTAATCGAGCGTATGGCATTGGGCGACCCGTTCTAGACTTCGCAAGCTCTTTGTATATGTCTTGCTCTAATTTAGAAAGTCTACTAATACCGCCCATATCAATGGCCACTGCGCGAATATCTTTACGCAATTTATCCAAAGCATCTGTGCCAACGATCTTTGTCCTAGCTGGTACTAATTCTGCGAGCTGATCATAGAGCTCGTTAGACTTAGCCGTCATTGACTCAAGAGTTTCTTCTATTGAGGTTCTGACTGTCTCTGTCATACCAGGTAGATCGGTCGCACCTCGGCCACCATACATCTCAACGAATTCTGTTGTCTTATCTAAAAGGCCTCTGAGGAAGTCCTTCTCTGAGTTTGCTAATTGAGTGCCAGGTATATTAACCAGGGCGTTCTCTATTTCAACGTACTGAGGATTGCCAGATATAACCCTTGGAGGCACGACCTCTTCCAATCCAAGCTCCTGAGCAGCACGAACCTTAACCGGGTCTGGCTGTACGATACCCTCCATTCTTTCTGCCTGGACCCCAACCTGGGGGATTGATGTCGCTTCTGACATTGTGGCCATTGTTTCGGCTGTTTCTGGTAATTCTCCTTGCTGCATAGCCCTTTGTCTAACAGGATCTGCTGCTGTGGATCTTCTTACTAGACCAGGAACCTCACTCGCAGCCGAACCTAATACGCTGAGACCAATCTCCTCTGCATTAAACTCTCCGCCGGCTAGTTTTTGGCTGCCTTCAATCATTGTCTGGAGCAATGCCTCATAAGCCACTCGTCGTGCTGCGTTACCTCCAAGCCCTGTTCCTACACCCATAGCAACATTAGTGCCTAAGCCAATAGCGTCCTGGGTAGTGAATCCCGGCTTGTTAATAACAAACCGCTCGCCGCCGGGTTGGTTAACGTATAAGCCTCCTTCGGGGCCGACATTCACCTCAATCTTTGAGTCGATCGCAACAAGCATGTCGCGCATCTCTTGGGGATTAAGCGTCACCGCCTGTAAAGCAGCCAGGCCAGTAGGGACACCTGTCGGGGCTTCCGGCAACAGTTGAGCCATCTGTCCAGGTAAAGGCCTAAGCTCCGGAACATCTCTTACCTGCTCTGCTGTAAGCGTAGGCGTAAACGTAAGAGGCCTCTTATTGGTAGGCTGACCAAACTGCATAGCTTGCGTAGGCGCTCCAGCAAACATAGGAGCTCCACCAGAAGCGAACTGCTCGCGCCCGGCAACCATATTACTCTCATCAATAGGAGTTATCTGGCGAGGACCTGGTGCGGCTTGTCCTGGCTCGTCACCTACTGGTGTAAATGTAAATTGGGGCATTTTATTGTCCTACTGTCATTTTTACGCCATTAATAACGATAACGTCGCCAGCATTAAATTCGCCACGCTCACCTGCTGCCTGAGCTTCTGCTTGGCTTTCATACACTGGGGTGCCAGGCATAGATTGCTGACCAGGTGTCTGCATTGCAGGTTGAGCCGCTAGAGCCTGTTCTTGCTTGTCTAAATACTCAGTAGGATTCTGGAAGTAGCTCTTAGAATCAAAGTTAGGATCAGCAATCTGTCCAAGTCTTCCAAGGTTTCTCGCAGACTGACCGCCAAAGTATGCAGTCTTAAAACTATCTGAGAAATTAAATGTATCGGAAATGCTTCTCAGCCCAGCAAAGTCATTCAGTAGACCTGTTGCTGTTCCTTTTGTCATAGACCTTGCTTGATCGATAATAAGGTCCACATCTACGCTCTCGGGGTTGGTTGGATCAAACGAGGCCATTACTGCCGCCAGGTTAGTGTCATTCTCACCCAAAGTAGTTAGCTTGTTAATGATTTCAGATCTCAAGCTAGTTGCGCCGGCTTGGGTCCTGAAGTCTTGCTCGGTAACCACGCCAGGGCTTGCCATGCGAGCCATTAAGGTTTGAATTGTACCAAGAGCGGTTCTACCCGCCCTCCTTACCTCATCGCTCGCGCCAGTCACTTGGGCATTTCTCACCGCCTGAGCAAGACTATCTAATTTGTTGTAGCCATCTAATGCATCGCGCGCTATAGACCTAATCTTAATCGCTTCACCAGATATCTTCCCCCGCTCTGTCTTTAGCTCGTCCGGATCAACGTAGCCTTCAGGAACGGGCACTGCCTTAAATGAACCATCAGGCATACGAATCATCTGGCCTGGATCGTAAGCCGTCGGAGCTGCCGGCTTAGCTATCGCACCGATAGACTGACCGGATCTGATTACGTTATCCAGGTATCCACTGAACGCATTCATGTCGCCAGACTGATAGAGCTGCATCATCTCTTGGGTGTGTCTAGGATCTACCGGGACGCCCATATCATTAAATCGCTGTATCTGAGCCATGCGGTCCTGGAGTATAGAGCCAGCCATCTCTGGGTTGGCCCTCATCATCGCAGCGTCCTTAAACATAGTCATCCTGCGCTTCTCTGCCAGGTCCTCGTTCTGCAACATCTGGGCGCGTTCCATCTGCTGCCGCTGTTGCTGCTGCTGCATGAACTGAGGGGCCTGGCCTTTGAATGCCGCGCCTATGCCCTGTAGGGCTGTAGATAGGTCTGCCATGTTAAAATCCTGTTAGTCCCATTACTGAAAACCCAATAGGTTGATTAGGGTAGATTGGCGTAGATGTTGAAACAGGCGCAGGAGTGTTTTTCTGCTGTCCACTTAAGTATGCGCCCACACCGCCAGCTTGGAATGCATTTCCTATTTGCGTACCGTAATCAGGAGCAAATATAGGTGCATTCGGCACACCGGAAAGCTGACTACCTACTCCTGATTGCAGGTTAGCCATGTTTGTAGAGAATGCCTCTTGAGCTTGGGCCTCTGTCATTGCTCCATTGCTCACGGCGTCCATAATCATTCGACGCTGTTCGTCCATCATAGACGCAACATCACGACCTTGACTTGAATAAACATTACCTAAAGCTGTGGCCGTTGCCCCGTATTGGTTTGCTAGGTCTCGTCCTGCTTGAGATCTTCCCGTTGCTAAATTAACTCCGAGATTTCCAATTTGTGATACTGCTGGAAGGCCTGTAGATAAATTATACTGTGCAAGTTGATTCCCTAAGCCAACATTAGTGCTTAGCTCCTGCCCTCCCAGGCCCGTGGCGATGTTTGCCATAGTCCCTGCCGCATTCATTCCTTGGCCAGAGAGCGTGTTTAGATTGCCGATCTGCTGTTGTAAGCCTTGCGAGGCTAGACCTTGCCCAAAGCGTTGCAATTCCTTTTGGACATTGCCGCCACCTAATCCACCAGTAGCCGCAGCACCCGATAGATTTGCTCTCATACCCTGCTCGCGCAGGAACGCCATCTGCGGTGATTCTTGGTAAGCCTGGTCAAATGCGTCCTGGCCTAGAGCTCCTGATAAAGCCATCTGCTGCTGTAGAGCAGTCTGGCCGGCTGTTTGGTAGGGATCCATGTAACCAGTAGCAGTATCTGCCGCTGCCCGTGCTTGCTCTAAACCAGTTTTGTATCGCGTGGTTAGATCTTCACGACCCACTCGATTCAGCTGGTCTAGCATCTCTATCGCGCCAGTAGCACCACCCTTGAGAGCCATCTCTGAGCCACGCAAGCCAGTAGGGATCTCGCTTCCTGTAGCGTACTGCGTTGTTGCCATAGTTGGCATAGGCGTCGGGGTAGGCGCAGGGGTGACCGCTGGCGTAGCTGCTGGGGTAGCTGCCGGAATAGCTGTCTGGGTAGCTGCCGGAGTAGGCGCCGGGGTAGCTGCTGGGGTAGGTGCCGGGGTAGGTGCCACCTCAGCTGCCGGCTGAGCCGCTGGAGATATAGGTAGTCCGGCCTGGGCCTCTGCTATCTGCGCTGGGTTGTATCCTCTAATATCCCTTAAGTGCCGCTCAACCACCTCTGTAGGAGCCTGGAAGTATTCAGACACATCACCCGTGCTCGCCACACCTGTGCTGACAAGCTTCTCAACCGCATCAACCTGATCGGCTGTTAGTGTGTTACCCGTAAAGGCTTGGGGAGATATACCCGTAAGGCTTTGAATCACTAAAGATTTAGGCACGCTGAAATATTGGGAGACATCATTAACATCTACCGCGCCAGAGTTGAGAAGGTCTTTTACTTTATCAACCGTCTCGGCTGTGTAGTTACCACCTGTTGGTAGCCCCTGAAGACGCGCTATACTCATGGTTGACCTCCCATGTTGCTTATTGCTCTTGCGACCTGCTCCGAGCTAAATACCGCTTGAGTAGCTGCCGGCGCCTGAGCCGAATCAACCGAAGTCGGACGCCCTTCTGCCTTGCCGTAGTTATCGTAATGCCACTTGGCGTAACCTTCCTCGGTGCGGAATTGAGGGTCTCCACCAGCCAGTAATTCTGATTTTTTTGCTTGGTAGTCTGCTGCAATGTCTGGGTTTGCGGCCAAATACTGTTGCGTGTCAAACGCAGTAAAGGTTGTCTGAGCTGTATCACCAAAGTCTGGAGCCTCTATAGGCTGAAACTCTAAACCTTGAGGTGAAGTCAGGCCAGATAGGGCCCCGTAGTTTACTGGGACGCTCTGAGCTTGCAGGTTGCCATAATTGATAGGATCACCAAGGATAGCTGAACGCTGCCCCATAAGCCCTGCCAGAAGAGCTTGCTGCCCCATGTAATCACCAGTCTGGACCTGCTCGATCATAGGGCGGAACGTGGATCCAGCTAAGCCTAGATTCTGATCAAGAGATTGCTGTCGAATGCCTTGAGCAGTCTGGTAGCCAGGAGTAAGAGCTTGAATCGCCCTGCTGCCGTACTGCTGGATTAATCCCATGTTAGCCTGGCGCTGAGCCTCAGCTTCCTTCGCTGCATCCTTCTGAGCTTTATTGCCCAGTATCGAACCACCAAGACTTGCTGCGGTCATTGCAATAGTTAACGGATCCATTTTATCGCCCTACTTAATTTAGTTAATTTTAGCATACTTAGACTGCGACCCATCCCTGCGAGGTATCGCCGCCAATCTCAGGCTGCATCTTCCTGTACTCTATCGATCCTGTGGACCCAGTAGAGTTTATGTACAAACTGTACTGCCTGGCCTCTACCACACCCTCTGGCGAGCCCACTCCCACGATAGGGATGCTTAGGCTTGCGTCCTGGGTAAACTGTCTAAACGGTTGAGCCATAGTCCCATCAGGTTGGACGATAGGCTGCGCCTGGTTAAGCCTAGGGCCTGTCACTTATCACCACCAATAATATTAGCGGTTAACTGTATTATTACAGGCTTGACCGCATCCGTTAGAGTGAACCTGAATATCTCGAACCTGGAAGCCCTACCGTTCCTGCGCCATATAGCCCTGCGACTGTACTCGCCAATCTTGCCTATGCTGCGAGAGATAGGTCCGCTCCAGGTCTTGCCGTCCTTGCTTCTCTCTAGCGTGATCTGAGGGTCAGGGGCGTCAGTGTTGCCCACGCCTGATTCAACAGTGAGCTCTAGCGTAGGGAAAAACACCGACTGCATATTGTTCTGAAAGGGCTGTGTAGCGACGCGCCTAATGATTATATTCTCGTACTCTGTGTACACGTCCGGGTTTAGCTCGCCAATCCTGCCGTCAATAACGTCACCGCAGATAACCTTGTTGTAAGCCTTAACGATCGAGGACACCCTGAGAGCTCCTAGGGAGCCGTCTAAGAGAGATTTTCTCTCGTGCCACCTCTGAGATGTCGTATCGTATACAAGCGTTGTAGAGGGCAGTGAGAAGCCTATAAAGTATGCTCCCTTGCTTGCGTACGCCCATGAGTAGATATTCGCTATAGCGGTCTCTGTGAGTGTAGACAGTAAAGAGTCTATCGCAGTCGTTGATATCTTGACTGTACTGTTACCGTTAAGAGCCCAGATGGCCGGCCCCTCGTTCTCCCCGCCGCCAACCCACATAAACGTGTCCTGGGCGTTAACTAGAGAGAATGGCGAGTAGCATCCTTTCTGGAGGAATAGTCCTGTCCTGCTAAACGGGAAGTCAGCGCCACCGATATTCTGGAAAGCCTCAAAGGTCTCACCGCCAGAGATGAATAGCTGATTCTTATAGACCACCGGGGCAACAATGTCGTCCGGGTCCGATTCAGCCGTGCCAAAGTCTAGGGCGTTGTACGAGAGTCCGTCGTTGATTGCGGAAACAATGAACTTCTTGGAATCTGTGGTAACCAGAAAATAGCCATCAATAAATACGACGAATTGAGGAGCTCCATTAGCTGTAAAGTCCGTGTCTGTTATCTGGGCAAATGTATCGGCCACATGGTTATAGATATACCCGTTCCCACCAGGGGCCAGGATCATAAGTTGAGTGCCGTTATCTGCCATCGATAACCTGCCAGTGCCTTCTATCTCACCTATGAAAGTGAGGGTGTATGTCGCAACACCATCCGTAACCGTTTCGTCCAGGCGATATAACCTGGTTCCGTTAACGAAGTAGGGCTTGCCGGCCATCTCGTGACCGCCCCGGTTCTCGTTGTCCAGGGTTCCAGATGTTGCAAGTTGCGTAAGCCCTGGAGTGCCGAATAACGTCTCCTGGCTTAGTGCTTGCCCCTGGGCGATGTTTGGATACCAGTTGGTGCACTCTTGCGCTGAGATCGGCAGAGAGTCACTTACATAGAAGCCGTTCGCTATAGGTAGCTGGGTTACTGGCATCTAAGATACTCCGAAGAGACAATCCGTTACGGTTATATTATTTGTGCCTGTGCCGTTGGAAACAAAAACTTCAAGATAATCAGACGTAGCCACGGAGACGTTGTAAAAAACTCCCAGGTTAGCCGTATTAGATGCGGACACTAATCTGGAGATTTTAGCGGCAGAGATAACAGTGCCATTTTTTGCTAAATGCACTGTCAGATTTTGATTTGTCCCGACAACATCCAGAGTCACAGAAGCCGTCAAAAGAACTGTAGTCGTCGTGGATCCTGTGTAAGTCAGCTTGCCTGTCGTATCTACTGTAAAACTAGAAAAAGTTCCAGCTACAAATGTCCCTGCGGCTTTTACAGGTACATTTTGAGTAGAGATTGTCGTGGCAGTTGAATTACCGTGCATAGACACTTGCGCGTTTATTTCATCAGCAATAGACGTTATCTGAATGCCACCAGCATTCACTGCTTGGACGCTAATACCTGATCCAGCGACAATGCTTGCAATTGTCGGAGATGCTGCTGTTGTGTTCAAGAGGATCGGGAGGCCGTCAGCGTTAGCCGTGAAGTTGTGGCTAATCTTGGCGCCGTTCTCAGCGGATACTGAGGTCACTATACCTGGTCCTGCTTCAAGGTTACGGATCTGATTGACAGTGCCATCAACGTCCAGGATAGCCGTGCCGGTGACAGCACCTTCCTGCACAATGGTCCCGGTAACACCCAAGCCGCTCACAAAGTTGTCGTAGCTGATCTTGTAGTTTGTGCCATTAACAACATAGTCCAGGTAGCTATTAGCCAGGACCGTGCTCTGTTGGACAAACTCGCTTTTCTTCCTGCCCTGCGCTCTATCCACCATTAGTATTTAGCTCCAAACCAATTGCGCCAGTTGTCTCGGCAAGTATCTCTGCCTCTGAGGCGTCGTAGAAGTGTCCTGGGTAACCGTACACCGTGTCCTCGTTGCCTGAGCCGACGGGCAGGGTAGATGGGTTCTTAGTTGCTGCTATACGTTGTCCCAATAACCTCATGGTCTGGAATCCATCACGCGCAGCCCTTACCAGGCCGTCTGAGATTACACCGCCGTAGTCGGGTGAGACCTCAATCGCCAGGTTGGCAATTAGTCCTCGAAGCGCACCAGTTGGGATAGTTACCTGGTCACCTAGATCTGTGACGACGGTATAACCCAGACTTATCCCGGATGCGTCGAGCTGTGCCATGTAGTTATTCATGGCGAAGATAAAGTCCTGGTACTCGTCAGCCTCTAATGGGGCTTCAGATGCCTGGACTAGAATTCGTTGTAGTGCCGCCTTTGCGACCTGAGCGACAGTAGCCATTACTCGTATTTATTCCCGCTTCTATTTATGGGTTTAGGCTTCTTTTTGTTCTTCTTCTTTCGGGCCTTTTCAGCCGCAGCCATGCCTTCTTTGGTGTATGGGAATTTCTTTCCATCTATATCTGGCATAAATCACCTCATTCCAATGTAATTTTATTTCGGTTAGCTGCTCTTGCCGCTGCGCGAAATGCACCTGCTGTTGGTGCTCCTGGGGCGCCAGGGGATCTAGTTCTCTCCACTGTTCGTCCCTCGGCCTTTTGGCGCTTTTGTCGTTTTTTCTTTTTGTGAATATTAGCGTATAGACCGTCACTCATATTTTGCACTCTTCTTACCTTTACACTTCCAGCGCTTTCTGGATAGTCGTAATGGGCTGTTGGGGTCCCGTGCAGCTTCTGGATGATCTTTCATCTGACCGGCTGATCGAGCACAATATGCGTCACCCTTTTTTGTACCAGGGCGAACTCGTGAACCGCCACCCTTTGCCTTCCCGGCTTGGCCATAAGAGACCTTCTTGCCGGATGCGGTGACCTTTACCTTAGCCTTGCCTTTACTTGGTTTTGCCATAAAGAATCAGGGGGCCGAAGCCCCCATCCTCAGTCAGTCGCTAGACCCCAAAGCCTTTTCCGGCAAACAAGGGGTTAAATGTGGCGTACGCCGGCAA
>Ga0208545_1001264_pt1 | contig 11408 bp, 10 predicted proteins | sample DEB08_DNA_12_FD_185498 | JGI IMG/M metagenome (GOLD analysis project Ga0208545, IMG submission 185498) | Aqueous microbial communities from the Delaware River and Bay under freshwater to marine salinity gradient to study organic matter... | ecosystem: Environmental > Aquatic > Marine > Coastal ... | reverse complement strand
ATTTAGTAGCAGAAGAGATTATCGCAACTCCAACATTCACAAGTGTAGATGGTAAATTTGATAAAGAAGCTTACGAATTTGCATTGGAAAACAGTGGCTTAGATACAAAAGAATATGAGCTTCAGACCCGTAAAGCTATTGCGCGAAGTTTAATCGAAGGTGCAGTTGCTAGTGGTACAAAAACTCCATCATCTCACGCAATGACACTAATTAAATTTGCTCGAGAGGAACGAAGCTTTGACTGGGCGAGTATTGATAAAAAACTTTTAAGTACTCAAGCAATAAACCCTTCTATTGATCAATTGAAAGCCCATTATGACAAAAACAATATTTTGTATACAGCTCCATTATCGCGTAAATTAACATATGTTTTGTTGAGCCCTGAAATGTTAGCTGACAAAATTACAGTTACACAAAGTGAATTAAAAGACGAATATAAAAGTCAACCTGATCGCTTCAATAAGCCTGCCAGAAGAATAATTGACAGAATCATATTTGATTCCGTGGAAACAGCTAGAACAATTAAAGATCAATTAGATAAAGAAGAAATTTCATTTACAAAAGTAGCTGAAGACCGTGGCCTTACACAAACAGATATTGATTTAGGGGATATCGAAAAAGGGCAATTAGATAAAGATATAGATGATTTATTATTTAATGCTACCGAAGTAGGGATATATGGTCCCGTTGACACAAACTTGGGCCCAGCATTATTTCAAATAAATGCTATTATAGATCCGCAAAATACTAGCTTTGCAGATGCTACAGAAGAATTAAGAGCGGAGTACGTGAGTATAGAAAGTCGTAAATTAATAAACGAAATGATTACGGATATTGATGACTTATTGGCTCAAGGCTTAACATTAGAAGAAATAGCTAAAGAAACCGCCATGGAATTAGAAAAAATATCATATGATAACACTACTGAAAACGGTATTGCAGCATATGATGGTTTTAGAGCTGAAGCATTAAAAGCAAAAATAGGTGGCTTCCCAGAACTACGAGAATTATCAGATGGTGGAGTATTTGCACTACGGTTAGATGATTTAATAGAACCAGCTTTACGCCCGTTTGAGACAGTAAAAGATCAAGTTGCAACTGATTGGTCAGACTCAGAAAACAAAAAATCACTTTTAAAACTGGCTGATACGCTAATAATAAAATTAGACAATGGTGAAACATTTGAATCCCTAAATTTAAATGCTGAAAGTGTAAGCTCCATTACTAGAAATAAATATATTGATGGTATACCTGCTCAGCTTCTTGAGGAGTTATTCTCAAATAAAACAGGTAAAACTAGCAAAATTGACAATGGGGATACTGTATTATTAGCACGCTTAAATGACATTGGTGAATTTAATTCTGAAACTGATGAAAGCAAAGAATTACTTTCTCAGGTAGGAATTCAATTATCTAACCAAGTTACTGGTGATTTGTTGAGATTATTTGCTTCCGCTCTAAAAGACCGTGATGGTGTAATTTTGAACCAGAACGCTGTAAATCAAATTAATACACAAATTTTAGGCGGAACAGGCTTTTAAACATGGAAATCACTCCTAACCTTGATAGCTTTTCCAAAGTATATAATTCTGGCAAAAATTATTTAGTCTATACTAGATTAGCAGCAGATTTAGACACTACCGTGTCCTTAATGTTAAAGTTAACTGAGGCAAAAAAAAATAGTTTTATGTTGGAGAGTGTCACAGGTGGAGATTCCAAAGGTCGCTATTCAATTATAGGTATGAACCCAGATTTAATATGGAGATGTGAAGGAAATAATGCTTCAATAAATCGATTGGCACTTGATGGAAGTGAAAAATATAATGCAGTTAAAGAAGATCCCTTAACATCATTAAGAAGTATATTAGAAGAAACATCTATTGATTTACCAGAAGATCTCCCTCCAATGGCTGCAGGGCTTTTTGGCTACCTCGGCTATGACATGATAAGACTTGTCGAACACTTACCTGATATTAATAAAGATATTCTTGAATTGCCTGATGCAGTAATGCTTAGACCCTCTGTCATTGTCATTATAGATGGAGTTAAAGATGAATTAACAATTGTTAGCCCAGCATGGCATTCAGTTAAGTATGATGCAAAGACTGCTCATTTAGATGCAGTAAATAGAGTTATGAGTGCCCTTAAAGATCTTGATCGGCCAATTGCACGAAATTCTGACAACCATAGCAATAGAGCAATAGGATCTCCAGTATCAAATGTTACAAAGGAGCAATATCTACAAATGGTAAATATTGCAAAGAATTACATTAAATCCGGTGATATATTTCAAGTAGTCCCAAGCCAAAGATGGACTGTGGATTTCCCTTTACCCCCCTTCTCATTATATCGTGCACTTAGACTGACAAACCCTTCTCCATATATGTTTTATTTTAATTTTGGCGATTTTCAAGTTATAGGAGCGAGTCCAGAAATACTTGTTCGAGTCAAAGAAGATGAAGTAACTATTCGTCCAATTGCAGGTACAAGACCACGTGGAAAAACAATTGAGGAGGACAAAGAACTTGAACTTGACCTCTTAGCTGACAAAAAAGAACTAGCAGAACATTTAATGCTTTTAGATCTTGGCAGAAATGATGTTGGCCGTGTTGCAAAAATTGGTACAGTAACTCCAAATGAAAAATTCGTAATAGAACGTTACAGTCACGTGATGCATATAGTTTCAAATGTCATTGGGGAATTATCTAATGATAATGATGCGTTATCAGCACTATTGGCTGGATTGCCTGCAGGCACAGTTTCTGGTGCTCCTAAAGTTAGAGCAATGGAGATAATAGATGAACTTGAGGTAGAAAAACGTGGCGTATACGGTGGAGGTGTGGGCTATTTTTCAAGCAATGGCGATATGGATATATGTATTGCTTTAAGAACCGCCGTAACAAAAGACGAAAAGCTATACATTCAAGCTGGTGGTGGGGTTGTATTCGACAGTGATCCAGAAGCAGAATTCCAAGAAACAGTAAACAAATCTAAGGCATTGCAAACTGCTGCAAAAATAGCAGGCCAATATATTTAGTAAATTGAGAAAATTCTCTTAACTTATGGAAGATTAAATTAAACATGCTGCTACTAATTGATAACTATGATAGTTTTACTTACAACCTAGTTCATTATCTTGGAGAGCTTGGTGTGGATGTGGTCGTCAAAAGAAATGATGAACTAACAATCAAAGATGCGTTAAAAATGGAACCTACAAATATTATGCTTTCACCAGGACCTTGTGATCCTGAACAAGCTGGAATTTGTTTAGAATTAACTAAAGCAGCAGCAGTCGCAAAAATACCCTTGATTGGTGTTTGTTTAGGCCACCAAACTATAGGGCAAGCATTTGGTGGAAAAGTAATAAGATGTCACGAAATAGTTCATGGAAAAATGGGTCATATGCATCATTCCAGCAAAGGTATTTTTAAAGACTTACCAAGTCCTTTTGAAGCAACACGTTACCATTCATTAATTGTTGAAAGGAAAACTCTTCCTGATTGTTTAGAAGTTACTGCAGAATTAGCCGACGGTACAATAATGGGACTTCAACATAAAACATTACCTATCCATGGTTGCCAATTTCACCCAGAAAGTATTGCATCTGAGCATGGGCATAAAATGTTACAAAACTTTTTAGATTGTACAAAAGAGGCAACATGAGCGATAAAATTAAATCTTACATTTCCTTAGCTGCAAACGCACCTTTATCTCGGGAACAAGCAGAAAAAGCATTTACTATAATTATGAATGGTGAAGCAACTGATGCACAAATTGGTGGTTTATTAATGGCACTTCGTACTCGTGGAGAAACTGTAGAAGAGTATGCTGCAGCTGCAAATGTAATGCGTTCAAAATGTCGGAAAGTATCTGCACCAATTGGCGCAATGGATATTGTAGGGACAGGTGGAGACGGCAAATCAACTCTAAATATTTCAACCGCAACTGCAATTGTAACTGCAGGTGCTGGAGTTATAGTAGCTAAACATGGAAACCGAAATTTATCGTCTAAATCAGGTGCTTCTGATGCATTAAGTCAAAGTGGTGTAAACATTATGGTTGAACCAGAAATTGTTGAGCGAGCTATCAAGGAAATTGGCATAGGTTTTATGATGGCGCCAATGCATCATCCTGCAGTAAAATATGTAATGCCAGCTAGATTAGACTTAGGCACAAGAACTATATTTAATATCTTAGGTCCACTCACAAACCCTGCTGGAGTAAAGAGACAATTAACAGGAGCATTTAATCGCTCAATGATTAGACCAATGGCTGAAGTGTTAAAAGAATTAGGATCAGAGAAAGCTTGGTTGGTTCATGGATCAGATGGAACAGATGAAATATCAATAGCTGGAGTATCTTGGATTGTTGAATTAAATTTAGGCAAAATAAGTGAATTTGAAATCAACCCTGAGGATGCTGGTTTGCCAATACATTCATTTGAAAGCATTATAGGTGGAACTCCTAAATACAATGCAGTTGAAATGTCTAAATTATTAGATGGTCATAAGTCTGCTTATCGTGATGCAGTTATTTTAAACACTGCAGCAGCATTAATTGTTGCTGACAAAGCAAATTCTCTAATTGAAGGAGCAGAAATAGCTGCCGAAAGCATAGACTCTGGCTCTGCCAAGTCTAAACTAATTGCACTTGCTTCAATTACGTCAGGGGCAAATTAAAATGGCTGACATATTAGAAAAAATAAAAGAATATAAACTTGAAGAAGTGAAAAATGCAAAATTAGCACTACCGATTAAAGACCTTGAAGATATTGCAATTGAGGCAGATTCTGTCCGTTTTTTTGCAGATTCTTTAAAAAATGCTTCAACATCTGGATATGGATTAATTGCTGAAATTAAAAAAGCTAGCCCATCAAAAGGATTAATCAGACCAGACTTTAATCCTCCTGAGTTAGCACATGCATATGAGCAAGGTGGAGCAACTTGTTTGTCTGTTTTAACAGACACTCCATCATTCCAAGGGTCACCAGAATACTTAATTAGCGCACGGAAGGCCTGTAATCTACCGGCACTACGAAAAGATTTTATGTATGATACTTATCAAGTAGCACAAGCACGAGCCTGGAACGCAGATTGTATTTTAATAATATTAGCATCAGTATCTGACATGCAAGCACAGGAGCTGGAGGCATGTGCATTTGAGTGGGGAATGGATGTTCTTTTAGAAGTACACAATAGAGAAGAATTAGACCGAGGGCTGATGTGTAAATCATCCCTACTGGGTATAAACAATCGCAATTTGAAAACATTTGATGTTACATTAGATACAACAAGGTTATTATCAAAACATGTTCCTAGTGATAGACATATGATTACTGAAAGTGGAATATTCACATCTGAAGATATGGATCAAATGGCAGAAGTTGGAGCTCGAAGCTTTTTAATTGGAGAAAGCTTGATGCGACAAAATGATGTCAAAGAAGCAACCAAATCTTTATTAAAGCGTACGAGATCAAATTAATGTCAAAATTGAATCACTTTAATGATCAAGGTCAAGCTCACATGGTTGATGTTTCTAACAAAGAAACAACATCAAGAGTTGCGGTTGCAAAGGCAAGAATTTTGATGAATTCAAATACACTTGAAATAATCAAAAATGGTGATGCAAAAAAAGGTGATGTTTTGGGGATAGCGAGAACAGCAGGAATTATGGCTGCAAAAAAAACTGCTGATCTTATTCCATTATGTCATCCGTTACCTATAACAAATGTAAATATTAATTTAAGAATTGAACCATCCAGCAACTCTGTTGAAATCGAAGCAACTGTAAAAACCAATGGCCAAACAGGTGTGGAAATGGAAGCACTAACTGCGGCTAATATAACAGCCCTTACAATCTACGATATGGTAAAAGCTATAGATAAAACGATGAAAATAACGGATTTGAGAGTAACATTTAAAGACGGTGGTAAAACCGGGCAGTTTGTTTGTGAATGATAAGTGTTAACCAAGCTCTTTCTCAGATCCTAGACTTAGTAAAACCATTAGATATTGAATTGGTTGAATTAGATCAAGCAGGAGATAGAATACTTGCATCAAAAATATATGCAAACCGTGATCAACCACCTTTTAAATCCTCAGCTATGGATGGTTATGCAATAAACGCAAATGACCTGCAGCCTGGAGCTGAACTCAAAATAATCGGCCAATCGGTAGCTGGATTGGGTTTTGATGGTAAAGTATCTAATGGAACTGCAGTTCGAATTTTCACCGGTGCGCCAGTTCCAAAAGGATCTGATCATATTTTGATACAGGAAGATTGCATAAAATCTAATGATAAAATTATCATTAATAAGTTATTTGATAAAAATAACTTCATTAGACCAAAAGGTGGTGATTTTAAAGTTGGTGACTGTATAGATGCTCCATTAAAATTAAATGCATCATTAATTTCATTGTTAGCTGCGATGAATATTGCAAATGTTCCTGTTTTTAGAAAACCTATAATTGCGTTAATTGCAACAGGTGATGAATTAGTTAATGTTGGAGAAGTGCCGGAAAAAGATCAAATTATCTCATCTAATAATTATGGCTTAAAAACTCTTATTGAAACATCAGGGGGAATTGCGAGACTTTTACCAATTGCTCGAGATACTTCACAAGAACTAAAAACAGTTTTAAACCTTTGCAATAATGTTGACTTAATAGTTACGCTTGGTGGTGCTTCTGTTGGAGACTACGATTTAGTTCATTCAACAGCAATAGATATGGGAATGGAAACATCTTTCTATAAAGTTGCTATGCGACCTGGCAAGCCACTTATGGCGGGAAAAATTGGTAAAATACCTATTTTTGGTCTTCCAGGTAATCCAGTGTCGGCACTTGTTTGTGGTATGGTTTTTCTAAAACCAGCAATTAATGTAATGCTCGGCAAAGGAAAAGCTCCATTAGTTACTCAAAATGCTATTTTGCAAAATGATTTACCTCAAAATGGACCAAGGGAGCATTATATGAGAGCCAAAATGAGATTTGTTAATGGCACTCAAACGGTTGAACCATTTGGTCAACAAGACAGTTCACTATTAACAATTTTATCCAAAGCAAATGCACTACTGGTGCGGCCAGCAAACGATAAAGCAAAACAAAAAGGTTCTAGTGTTAAAGTTATCCCGTTGGAATAAGTAAATTGGTATTTTGATAAAATTATAAAAAATTAAATTTATTTGACACAAAACAAGAACAGTTGTAGAACTTAAGTGTACATATGAGAAACATAAAGAATTAGGTGGCTAAAATGTTGACACGTAAACAACTAGATTTATTAGAATTTATTCATAAACGCTTGCAAAAAGATGGTGTACCACCAAGTTTTGATGAAATGAAAGAAGCTCTAGATTTACGTTCTAAATCAGGAATACACAGACTAATTACCGCCTTAGAAGAGCGGGGTTTTATTCGTCGGTTAGCACATCGCGCTAGGGCAATTGAAATACTCCGACTTCCCGAAAGTATAGACGGAGGAGGCTTTCAACCTAGAATTATTGAAGGATCTCTAACACCACCACCAGCAGCAGCACTTCCGATTGAAGCTGCAAATGCATTAACACTTCCTATAATGGGTCGAATAGCAGCCGGAACTCCTATTGAGGCGATACAACAAGTATCAAATAATGTTTCAGTGCCAGGCGAAATGCTCAAAAATTCAGGACGGCATTATGCTCTTGAGGTTAAAGGTGACTCTATGATCGAAGCTGGTATAAATGATGGTGATATTGTTGTTATAAATGAACAAAATGATGCAGAAAATGGTGATATTGTTGTAGCTCTTGTCGATGACCAAGAGGCGACATTGAAGCGCTTGCGAAAAAGAGGTACTGTTGTTGCATTAGAGGCTGCAAACCCTGCCTATGAAACAAGAGTTTACCGTGATGACCAAGTCAAGGTTCAAGGTAAATTGGTTGGCTTAATTCGTACTTACTGATTTCAATATCATTCAATAAATTTAAAATGGTATCAAAAAAGAAAATTTATAGTTTGTTTTTTGATTTTTTACCTAAATATTATTTTGATTATAAATTATCTTAAAAATACATTTCTACTTATGGCAATCTATTGCCACTCTTAAATCTATTCCCTAATAGACGTATATATTAAATCATATGATTTCAAATAGGCTGATCAAAAATGTCAGAGCAACAAGTTATAACCAGATTTGCGCCCTCCCCAACGGGTTACCTTCATATTGGTGGAGCAAGAACAGCACTTTTTAATTGGCTTTATGCAAAAGCAAACAATGGAAAATTTCTACTAAGAATAGAAGACACAGATCGTGAAAGATCAACACCTGAAGCAACTACCGCATTATTGAAAGGCCTTGAGTGGCTTGGGTTAGATTATGACGGCAACGTATACAGTCAATTCGAAAGAGCAAGTCGTCACCGTATTGTTGCTTTAGAAATGGTAAAAAGCGGCCATGCTTATAAATGCTTTTCTACTATTGAAGAAATCAATGCGTATAGAGATCAGGCAGCTAGAGATAAAAATCCGTTGCCATTCCAAAGCCCATGGCGTGACGCAGACCCGTTGTCCTTTCCTGATGCCCCTTTTGTAATAAGATTAAAATCTCCTAAGAATGGCGGAATAGTTATTAAAGACAAAGTTCAAAAGAAAGTCAGCTGGGCAGCATCCTCCTTTGATGATCTTATTATGTTAAGGTCCGATAATAGTCCGACATACATGTTAGCAGTAGTTGTAGACGATCATGATATGGGCGTTACCCATATCATTAGAGGTGATGATCACTTAATAAACGCAGGCCGTCAATCTTTGATTTATGACGCGATGAATTGGAAAATTCCAGAATTTGCTCACATACCACTAATTCATGGTGAAGATGGTAAAAAGTTATCAAAAAGACATGGTGCAACAGGAATACACGAATATGCAGCTTTAGGTTATATGCCAGAGGCCATAAGAAATTACCTATGTCGGCTTGGCTGGAGTCATGGAAATGATGAGCTTTTTTCTACTGCAGATGCAATAAATTGGTTTGATTTTTCAGGTATAGGAAAATCCCCTTCTAGGTTAGATTTCAAAAAATTAAATAATGTTTCAGCTCATCATATTAAAGCATCTTCAAATGAAATGGTTTCTAATGATTTATTTGCATATGCAAAAGAAATTGGAATTGAGATTTCAGAAAATAATAAACTTAAAATTACTAAATCAATCTCATTAGTAAGAGATAAGTCAAAAACGCTTTGTGATGTTTTGGATAAATGTCACTTTATTTTTACAGCACTACCTATTGATTTTGATGAAAAATCTTTAATTAATCTAAATTCGGTATCCATTGGTATACTAAAGCAATTGACCCCATTACTATCAGATGCTACGTGGACATCAGAATATTTAGAAGCATTAGCGCGAGAATTTGCCGACAGTCATGAAATAGGCCTTGGTAAAATAGGAATGCCACTCAAAGCGGCACTTTCTGGCAAAATTAATTCTCCATCAGCTTTCGGAATGATGGAAATATTAGGCCGTGAAGAAAGTTTAGCGCGCATTAATAGTGCAATAACAAAGAATTAATATGTTTGTTTAACATTTTAGTTACTCAGACAACATGCACAATAATTTAGTGCAACACATTGACACAAGGGAAACAAATGGCAGATAGTAAGTTCGCACAATTAACTATAGACAATAAAAAGATAGAATTGCCTATTCACTCACCTACTGCCGGACCAGATGTCATTGATATTACAAAACTTTATGCTGAAGGTGATGTATTCACTTATGACCCCGGCTTTACATCAACAGCATCTTGCGAAAGTACAATAACATTTATTGCTGGTGGCAAAGGAGAGTTACTCTATCGCGGTTATCCGATCGACCAGCTTGCGGAACAATCTCATTACTTAGAAGTTTGTTATTTACTTCTTTATGGAGAGTTACCTTCCAAACCAGAGTTAATAGAATTTGAAACTCGAGTTACAAATCATACAATGTTACATGATCAAATGAACCACTTATTTCGTGGATTCAGGAGAGATGCTCACCCAATGGCAATTATGTGTGGAGTTGTTGGTGCATTATCAGCATTTTATCATGATAGCATTGATATCTCCGACCAAGATCAACGTGAAATTGCTTCGATCAGAATGATAGCAAAAATACCCACTATTGCTGCATATGCATATAAATATTCAATTGGACAGCCATTTATCTATCCAGACAATAATTTAGACTATGCATCTAATTTTTTAAGAATGTGTTTTGCCACGCCGACAGAGGAATATAAAGTAAATCCTATTTTGGCAAAAGCCATGGATAGAATATTCACTTTACATGCTGATCATGAGCAAAACGCTTCAACGTCTACTGTACGGCTTGCTGGTTCATCTGGTGCAAATCCATTTGCATGTATTGCAGCGGGTATTGCATGCTTATGGGGACCTGCTCATGGTGGAGCAAATGAAGCTTGTTTAAATATGCTCAGAGAAATTGGAACAGTAGATAGAATACCTGAATTTATAGCACGAGCAAAAGATAAATCTGATCCATTCCGTCTTATGGGATTTGGCCATCGTGTTTATAAGAATTTTGACCCAAGAGCCACCGTAATGAAGGAAAGTGCTGACGAAGTTTTAGAGTTTATGGGCATTGAAAATAATGAGACTTTGTTAGTTGCAAAAGCTTTAGAGAAGATAGCATTAGAAGATCCATATTTTATAGATAAAAAACTTTATCCAAATGTTGATTTTTATTCAGGTATAATTTTAGACGCTATGGGCTTTCCTACATCGATGTTTACACCAATCTTTGCAATGTCTCGTACTGTTGGTTGGATAGCACAATGGAAAGAAATGATTGCAGATCCAAAACTTAAAATTGGGCGACCTAGACAGTTATACACTGGCGCAACCAAACGTGATTACATCAATCCAAACGATAGATAATAAGAAAGTGGATGGTTAACTATTTTTGTTAATCATCCATTATTTCTTTGAGCCTAGTTTTTTCATCTTCACTCAGTTCTTTTGTACTATCTTGACCTTTATGCTTTGCGTATCTCCAACTTATAAACCCACCAAGAAGTAAAAATAATGGGCCAGATATCCATAATAATAAGTTTTGAAATGACATTTTTGGATTTAATAAAACATATTCTCCATAACGATCTGTGATGAATTCCATTACCTCTTCATTACTATCCCCTTCTTTAATTCGGTCACGAACTAAAATTCTTAAGTCTTTAGCAATTCCAGCATTAGAGCTATCTATATTTTCGTTTCTACATACCAAGCATCGTAAGTTTTTTGATATCGCACGTGCTCTAGTTTCATATTCAACATTTGTTAAAACTTCATCTGGCTCAACAGCCCACGCTGCCGAGCAAATAAATATTATAAGGAATGCAAATCTAATCATTTTATTTTTGTTTTA
>Ga0208545_1001261_pt1 | contig 11422 bp, 12 predicted proteins | sample DEB08_DNA_12_FD_185498 | JGI IMG/M metagenome (GOLD analysis project Ga0208545, IMG submission 185498) | Aqueous microbial communities from the Delaware River and Bay under freshwater to marine salinity gradient to study organic matter... | ecosystem: Environmental > Aquatic > Marine > Coastal ... | reverse complement strand
AGTATCTTTGGCGATGGCCTTACAAGAATGGCTTGGAAGACTTGAAGAAAGCACGTTGGTACTTAGATAGACTTATCAGTGAGGTAGAAAAAGAATGAAGCCATATGATCAGGGCAGAGAAGCTTTCATTAAGGGCAAGTTAGGTAATCCCTACAAGATAGATACACGACCTAACAAAGATTGGGAGTTCGGTTTTAACACCGAGTATTTCAAGAACCTAGAAAAAGTAAAACAGTATGAGCAATCTAGAACAGGAAGCTAAAAAGTATACACGCAAGAAGCGTAATCCAGATATGATAAAACCCCTCACTGCCCGAAGGTATCTAGCAGGACAAGCTCTTGCTGGATTACTATCAGGTAGTAGAGGGGCTTTAAATATGTCTGAGGTAAGGCGTTCAGCATATGAGTGGGCAGACTTTATGTTAGAGGATGAGTGTGGTTAAGGTTGCATTGCTACAAGTTTTAATATTTCGTCACGTCTTCTTAACTCTTCTTCTATAGTCTCTGATGCACTAATATATTCATCTGCATTTTTAAACTCAGGTGCTATTGAAGCTATTGCTGTATCAAACTTGTCTTTTCCCTCTGTTTTTTCAGTAACAAAGTATTGGTTTCTAAGGTAACTTGCTGCTAACTTTGGTCTCTCTTTGCTTAATCTTTCAAAATCATATCTTACTCTTTCACTTGTTGACCTTATCTCAGAGGAAACAAAATTTTTAACAAGCCTAGTTTTTTGTTGTGAATTAAGATCAGAGTACATAACTTGACCTTCATATACTTTTAATGGTTTAGATATATATTCTACAAAGTTTTTGTTTAAACTTTTAGATAAACTATATCTAACTAAAAGATCCATAGCAGCATTAGGTTGTGTAGAATTTTTATAAAGCTTGTAACCTTTTAAGTTTAAGGTGTTCATTTCTTTTTCAATTTCAGTTGGTGGTGCTTTTCTTTCTATACCAGTTAGTTGTTTTAATAAAGGATTTATAGACCTTACAGGTTGACCACTAAAAGGATCGTAAAGAGGTACAGAAACTTTACCATCTAAACTTTGTGTATATTGATACAATTCTGTCTCAGGTAAAAATCTTACTAACCTATTAAAAGATTCTGTGTCTGTAAGCATAGCGTCAATAAGGTTGTACTCTTTTTGTACACCATTCCCTAGCATTAAGTTTCTTGTATAAGGGCTATAACTAAGCTCAGGGTCTAATTGACCTTGAAAATCTCTTAGTATAGTCACTGGATAAGTAAATGTAGCCGCTATATCTGCAAGTCTTTTACCTAACGGTCCCCATGAACCTGTCTCTATAGCTCTAGTTACATCAGAAGTTAAACCTGTATCAAAGCCCATGTTACCTAAACCACCAGCAATTTCTAACGCATCTGTGGCAAGAGTAGAAGGTTTGGGGGGCGGTAGTTCATACTTCCAACGAACATAAAGATCAGCCAGTAGTTCATGTGCTGCAAGTGGACCAGCAACCCTTCCTGTTTTTAATACATCTGATTTTTCTCCTGCTTGAAAATCAGAGAAAGAAGTTTTCATTCTTACAGCTTTACCTTCTTCATCAAATTCTACTTGAGAACCTCTAGCATAAACAAACCCCGTAAATAAACTTACACCTGTTAGTTGCCTTGCAAGTCTTTCTGCTGGATCTTTTAACTCGTCTGCATATATTTTATCAAATCCTTTTATACTCCCTGTAATTATACCAATAGGTGTATAGTCATTGATAAACTCTATGTGATTTGCAACGTATCTTGGGAAAGGTATACCAAGAAAACCTGATACTAGGAAAGGAGCTTCTTTGTGTAATTTTATAAGACCACTTGCTGCTGCAGATCCAACACCTTCTTTTGGATTATACCCTTTTTGAAATACAAAATCTAAAGAATCATATACAGCTTTCTCTCTAATTTCTTCTGGGAGATTTATAAGAGTGTTATTATTACCTAACCACTGTTTTAAACTTGTACCTTTTTCTATAAGCTGTCTGTCAAGAGATGCATAGAAAGCCATTTGTTTAAATCTAGTATCAACAGCACTGTTAAATATATTTACAAATGCACCAACTTTTCCAACTTGAGAATCAACACCTACAGAAACTTCTGCACGGTTTATATCTCTGAATACTCTTTGATAATCTTCGGGAAAGTCTCTAGCATACATATCTCGCACAAGTTTTGCTTCATCTCTATTAAAACTTATACCCCTTAAAGCAGAAGTAACAGCATGAAAATTACTTAAGGGAACTCCTTGTCCTGTTACAGCAGAGTAACCAGTTTTTAATGTCTGCCTAAATATCTCATCTGTTACATCTATGCCAATACGTGCTGTTGAAAACATAGCATTAGCTGCAGTTGTACCTATTTGTGAGGTCATAAACGCAATACGTAAAGAGTCACTAGCCTTAAAAAAATCTACAAGTTTTTCACCATAACCTTTCTCAAAGTCAATTTCCGCTGCAACTTCCTTAGCAAACCTGTCGTTATAAAGACTTACACCTTTACCTGAAAGTTGTTCTATATTTTTAAAGATGCTATCTCGTATCTCTCTTGATACCTGACCAGCAGCGCCAAGAGTTCTACCTGCTTCAGATAAGTCTGATAGAAATATATAACTAAATTCTTCACGACTTAATCCATAGTCACTAATTATATCAGTAACTTCTGATGTATCAATCTTATTTGTTTGTAAAGCCTCTGCTAATGCACTACTTATTCTTTGATCAGGTTCTATTTCTAGTTTTTCTGTAAGCTCTAATGTTGCACCAAAGATAGATTGAAGGGTGTGTCTAGAAAGACCACCTGAAATATTAATATCTGCGCCCTCTTTTAAAATAGTATCTCTTAGCTTATCACCTTCAAGAACCTTTGTAGGATCAAGAGGTTTTTTAGTTATACTAGCTTGACGTTTAGCTAATACTTCTGTTAATCCACCAATCCTATTAAGAAGTTTATCTATCTTTTTATTATCAGCACGTCCAACTGTAACTACTTTTGTTAATGCTTTTTTAGCGGCGGCAGATTTACTTTTAGCTATAGCAACATTCTGTGCTTCCAAAGCATCCACAACATTTGTTGTCTGTTTTATATCATAAGCCTTGGCTATGCCACCTATAGTACCACCTACTGATCCTTGTAGCCCTATAGCTATAGCTTTTTCTGAGGCACTCATACCCTCATAACCTTCTATAGTAGCTTCACGTGCAGCTTCTTGCATTTCAATTTGTGCAGCACCTATACCAGCCTCTACTATAGCAGGTTTGATTGCACCCTTTGCTGCTTCTTTAGCAAATTGTTTAGACATAATTTTTTTAACAGCGGCTCTTGCACCAATTTGTGCTGATTTAACAGCAGCTAATGCACCTACCTTACTAAAGCCACCAGTAAATACACTGGCTGCTGTGGTAGGAGATGTTACTATACCTTCTAAATAGTCAAGAGTTCCTTTAAGTTTACCTGTACCACCACCTTCTACATTATCCCATGTAGCCATAAGGTTTCCAAAAGCTAGTCTTTTTCTTTCATCAACAGACTCATCCCTAGCAAAGTGTAAGTCCATTGCAGCGGTCATTTCATTAACGTCTTGACTACGCATATGCTCTATATATTCGTCAATCATACCGTCTACTCCAAGCTCTTTTAGTTGTGGAATAGTGTAATCTTTTCTTGAACTACTTAAGAAATGAACTAAATCTTTTTGAAAATCATAGTCATCTTTTAAATCTGTTACGTAAGCACCTTTAGCTTTTTCTATGTAAGACATTAGTTACCTTTTTATTTAAAGTCAGAGTCATCAAAAATAGAACCAGATTTATTCAGCATATAATTTACGCCTCCTGTAGGATCATCAGTAATATTTAATTTTTCTTCAGGTTTAAAAGGTTCAGGGGGCAGAGAAAAATTAAAAGTGTATTCTGGCATTTTTTCAGTGGGAACATTATAAACATTTTTTAAATTTATTATGTGGTCTACGGCATTGTTGATGGCTGTATTTACAGACAAAGCATTTACACCTTGTACATTGTTTTGTACTTGTGTAACTGTATCCGCAACAATTTGATTTATAAATTTTGGACCTGCAGAACTCTTTGCATAATCAGTGAAAGTTACTCCATAATCATCTACCGTAAATTTTACATCAAACTCTGTTGCTAATCTTTTTTTAACAATGTTGTTTATTCTAGTCAGCTCTTGTGTTCCAACGTTTTGCATACCCCTAGATAAACCTCCAATAGGTTGTATTCGTATTGGACTAGGCTCTTGTTTAAGCTCTAATAAAGAAAGAGGATCAATATTAGAATCATAAATAGCTTCAAAGTAAGCCTCTTGAAATGCCGCATCTTTTCCTTCTGGTGTAGAAAGATCCTCGCCAGATTTTAATGATGAAGATGCAGCCATAGCTAGTGCTTGTGGTGTTGATTCATTTCCAAGAACTTTTCTAATCTTTTCTACTAAAGAAATCATATATATTCTTGAAGGTTTTTTACTACCCAAACCTTTATAAGTTTCAAGTATTTCTTTACTCTCTCCGCTTCTAATAAGAAAAGAATTAACATCGTCAGGTAAACCCATACTTTGAAGTTTTCTCATCTCTACTGCCATTTCTCTAGCTTGTGTAGATGAACTACTATTCCTAGTTTTTAAATAGTTAAAAACAAGATCAAGTTTCTTAAGCCGCATGTTCTCAGAGTTTAAAGCATCAAGTTTAGCTTCAGCTTCCTCTTGTCTTTTTCTATCTTTTGCACTTTCATAACCTTGAAGTATACCTTGCCACATACCCATATCATATATCCCTTTCAGGTCTTGCCATTAGTCCTTGAGGCTTTTCTTCTTCTAACTGAGGGGGCATATCTTCTACTTCTTGCTTGGGTAGAGATGCTTCAAGTTCTTCAAGGTCTGGTTCTTTATTCTTCTTAATGTTGTCAAGAATTTTACGAGCTTTATTTTCACGAATAGCATACATACGTTCTTCAGAAGTGTCTTCTTCTTCTATACCTTCAACGTAATCAATACGTGCAGCATCAGCCAGACCAACAATGTACTCATGCACAATGGGACCAATGATTAAGCTAATGTCTATGCTGTGTTCCCCCTTAGACACAGCGTTACGTAACAAACCCTCTGTAAGTGTTGTAACCTCTATACCTAGTTGTAATGCATCTAGTGCAGCTTCTATTTTTTTAGGCTTATTAAGTTCTTCTAAGTGATACGCTAAAGCCTCTTCAGGTAGTATCATTCTTGGGGGGTTTTCCCAAGCGTAATTCTTTGGTTCGCTGGTTAAGGACTGTCCCGGTATTACTGTGTTAAACATTATTTATTCCTCGTACAGTGCATTGCCAGATAACTTCATAAAGTTAAATGCATCAATTCTTTCAGGTGTTTTAAGCATACCCGGTCCATTAACTATCCGAGTAACTTTCTTTGTGTTGGAGAAGTCTGTTACTGCAGGTCTTACATTAGTTTCCCAAAACCAAAAAGCAGTATCTGCTGCAAGTTCTTTATCTAAAACTAAATCAGGATCATCTGCTAGAGCCGAATATCCAAGAGCTTTACCAGCAGCTTTATAGTTGTAGTCATGAGTTAATTGTAGGAACCCTCTGCCTCTGTATTCTTTACCACCACTATATCTATCTTTACCACCTCCGTACTCTTCAAGAGTCCTAAAGTAATTTGTTTCTATTGCAGACTGTGCCATAAACTGTGCAAGTTCTTCCCCTTTATAGCCCCGGGCTTTAGCTTTTTCAAAGATGTAACTCTGTAACTCATTTTGTTTTTCATTAAAGGTTGGTACAACATTTTCAAAACGTGGAAACTCACTCTCACGAGATGCAGGAGGTTTAACTTGACCTAACTCATCACCAGTGTCAGAGTAAAAATCTTCGTCATACTTAGCCTCTATCTCATCTCGTAATAATTGATTTTGATTACGAATTTCTCCATAAGCTTTATCTAATAAAGAACGTGTATCTTCATTTGTCTCTCGTCTACGTCTAACAAGAGAAGAATTTTTTTGTTCTTCTAATAAAGAAGTATCTAGTCTAGGAATATTCCTACCCATTGGACCTTTTTTTTGAAGTCTTATTGTAGCTAAATCATGGCCGGTAGGTTTCTTAGTCTCTGCGTTTGAAACATAACCACCTTCAAAAAAACCTCGCATGTCTTCTTCATGCATAGCTCTGGCTTTTAGTATACCTGCTTTTAAAAAATTTTTTGCCATTATAAAATTAATCCTAATCAAATATTATATCAGCAATTATTGTAGCCTTTGCCGCATCTTCTTGAGCATCAGCAATCGCTTGATATTGTTCTAGTGTTTTATTTCCAAGAAGAAGCTCTAAATTACGTGATTGTAATGCTTCAGCTTCTCTATGGGCGTAGTCCATAATGTCACGTTCTTGTTGCCATATCTGTTCTACAGCTTTAGTTGTTAAGGCATTAGCTTGAGAAGCATATTCCATGTTTACTTGATTTTGTGCAGCGGTGTCTAATGTTTCAGCATTTTGTCTCCATACAGCATTAGATTGTGCTATTGTCACTCCATTTTGATTTTCAAGAACTGCACGAGCTTCTTTTAAGCTTGCGTTAAATGTATCTAGAGTATTTGTTGCAGCAGCATTTGCCATAGAGATAGCATTTTTTTGTGCAGCATTAGCCAGATCAACAGACGTTTTTAAGTTAGCCATAAATTGATTAGTTTGGTTTTCACTAGAAGCGTTAAATTGCCGTGAAGCATTTTCAGCAGCAGTGTCCGACAAGATAGCGCTAGTAATAGCTTGAGCTTTAAACATAGCTGCTTCTTGTCTGTTATCTAAGTTCTTTAAATCCATCTCTAAGAAAGTCTTAGCATTCTGAACAGCAGCCTGTTGCTTGTTGTCTAGATTTTTTAAGTCCATGGTTGCCATAGCTGCAGCATCAGCCATAGTCTTAGCATTTTTTGCATTCATGTTTGTTATGTTTGCTGTCTGTGCTAACCTTGCATTTTCTAAAGTAATCTGTTGATCAGCAGTAAAGTTTAAGTTAGCAATCTCAGAAATTTTTGCAGCATTAAGTACCTTTGCTTGAAACTTTTGATCAAACTCTACTTTAAGAAATTCAGCCCTTTGTTGTGAAGCAAGTACAGTAACTTGTTGCCTGTTACTAAGGTTGTCTCTTTCAAACTGAGCAATGGTTGCAGCATCAGCTTGTGCGATAGGTAGTGCAGCTTCCATAGCAGCCTGTACAATGGCTTGTCCTGCCATACTACTAGCACCTAACCCACGTGCAGCAAGAGTTGCTGTAGCTTGTCTCATAGCTCCTGCTGCCCATGATGGTGTGTTACCACCCTCAAAGTCTTCCATCAACCCTTCTAGTTGGGCTTGGACTGTGTAACCTCTATCACCTTTTCTTATAAGATTACCTTCTGCATCATACTTATCTGTAGCACCTGTGTCTATTTGAGCAGCTTTTGTTTTAGCTATTGTGTCATCTACGTCTTTTTGTTCTGCATCGGTAAAGCCAGTTTCATCTAGTGTTTCTTTTTTGCTAACAAGATTACCTTCTGCATCGTATATATCTTCAGTTTGTAACTTACGTTTAGTTGTTTCATCTAAGGCATCAATCTGAGTAAAGTTACCTTTTATAGGTTCCCCATTTTTATCAACAATAACATTACCGTCAGCATCAAAAATGTTTGTACCTAATTGAGCTATCTTATCTAGACCAGTCCCAGTAATCTTCTTAGCATCACCTTGAGCAGCAGTCACCTTAGCTTTCTCAGATACAGTACCTTGTGCTGACTCTAAGCTACCATCTTTGAACTTACCTTCAGGTTCACCTTTAACAAAACCTTCTGGTGGATTTGAGAGTACTGCTGTCTTTCTATCAACTGTAATTTTTTCCCCTGTTGTAGGGTTGTGAAAGGTTACTTCAAGAATTTTATCAGAATTAACTTTCTTTTGTTCTTCAAGATCTGCTACAACTCCTTGTAGTCTTTTTAGCTCTGCTGTTTCTTCTTCTGTAGGTGGATCACTCATAACAAAATTGGTTACAGAAGTATTTGCCTCTGTTATTTGTGGATCAAATCTAGCAGAAACTTCATTAATTTTAACTTGTTCTTCTTCTGTAGGAGCAAGTTGAGCTTCTAGTTCAGCAGGAACTTCACCGCCGGGAAATACCATAGGATCAAACTTTACATTCTCAAGCGGAACAGTTACGTAGTCTCTCTCTCCACCTGTTAGTGAAGACCTAATATCACCTGTTGCTGTCTTAGTAGTTACTTTAGAAGCTGTAATATCGTCAGGTTTCTCTACATCAGTAGCGGTAGCTATACCTTTTGGACCACCCTCTTTGTAATAACCGGGTGTAGTAACAGTACCCCTTGCACCTTCTAAAAGGGCATTCATTTTATCTGTTACAGCCTGATCTACTGGCAGACCCGATTGAAATCTTAAAGCCTGAACTGTATCTGCCCCAGTTATTTCCCCAAAAGGAGGAACTAAATCATATTTTTCATCATAAGGTTTATTTTGCACTGTTATTTCTGCAATCGACTGCTTAATATCATCAAGAGCTTTTGCTTTTTTTTCTCCTGTTAATACAGGACCAACAGTTTCAACAGGCTGTACATACTCTCCTTTTGTACCTGCTAAATCTATCGGGGTCGTAATCTTGCCAACAGATTCGTCTACAGTTGCACCTACAGCATTTTTACTTATTTTTGCTACAGTGGCTTTTTCAACAGCTTTGGTAGGATCAGTGTTAATATCAACTATTAATTGTCTTTGACCTTCAAGACTTTTATCTGCCATACCTGCTAGTCTTGCTTTTTCAGCAGCTTCAGCAGCTTCAGCAGCTAGTTCTTCTGCGGTTTTAGTCTCAGCTGCATCTGGATCGGGATTATTTTCATCGTGTACATGTCCTGCTACACCTCCTTCATGGTATTGTTTACGTACCATACTACCGTCAGCAGTTACAACCTTTTTTCCTTGACCCTGTCTATAAAGCATAATTGCTCTATTAATAATAGCTTGTGAAGCAGGATTTTTTATATCTCCTCCACGAGCTTCTATTGCTTTATTAGTTTTATTTATAATACTAACAATATTTTTATCTTGAGCCATAGCTGCACGTGAATTGGGTGTATCAATGTTTTTATTAACTGCTGGGTTAATCATTATTAAAATCCGTCCTTTAATCCATCAAGTATATCTTGAACCGATACTCTTTTCTTAGCGTTAGGTGTGTATCTGCACATATACGTCTTAGGGCATTCACTAAACTTAAACATAGGGTAGTGGTATCCTATTGTACCATTAGGTCCACGGTAAATGCAAACCATTTCTCCTTGTATCTTAACTCTTTTTGCTAAGTGACACTGTACAAACTCAGGTCTACTTAATAGCCCTGCTAATACAAGGGGTAACACAACAAGATTAATCATTAACCAATTCCTAGTGCTATCAGATATATGCCCCCACCTAATACACTAATGATTAGAAACGATAGGGTACATATAGCTAAGTTATTCTGTATCTGTCTTTTACTTTCCATAGCTTTATATATAGTCTCTTCTCGTTCTTTACGTATTTGTCTACGCATCCCTAACATTTCATCGTATGTGCCTACACCAAACCTAAAGTCTAACATAAACTTTATTTCTTTTTCTTTTTCAAGCAATGTTTTTTTACGAACAATAATGTCCATTGCCTGTTGCTCTATATTCTCAGAGCCTTGTGTAGCTTTATCTAACCATGTAGGTTTCTTACGTTGAGACTCAGCCCTAGTAATATCAGCTACTGCACCGTACCACTTACCTAGTTGCTGTGATACATCCTGTATCTCTCTACCAGCACCTACTAGCATCTTGACCCCTTTGAAAGCTGCATTAGCTGCAGCAAAAGCTGTAACGGGGTCAATCATTTAATTAATTCTGTGCGTGACTAGTCGTAACCACATTTAATGCTTCCTTAATTGCTTCTACATTGGCATCAATACGTGCAATCATTACGTCATTCTCATGTACTTCACTGGCTAGTCTAGCATTGTCTGTACGTACTTCTGATATGGTAGCCTTGTTGTACTTAATGTCTGACACCATGCCTGACACTGACCAGACAATAGCTGCACCTTGAGCCAATAAAGCACCAACTATTGTTACTACTGTCCAGTTAATATCCATACTCTATCCGTTCAAAGTATCAAGGTCATCCCATACACGTTTAGCGTGGGCTGCAGGATCAAACGCAATGGTTTCATCAGGGTCACTAGGATCAGGATCAGTCCAACTATTTGCACTTGCCATATTAGTCAGGTATGTTTGCAAGTCTGCCTTAGATGTAATCTCAGCAATAGCACCTGATATGTCTGCACCATCATCAGCTATGCCTATCATAATCCAATCTTGAGGACTTGCTGTATCAGGATCAGCTACAGGGTACATACCACCTGTACTTTGAGGTACACCAAACTTTAACCATGTAGGTATCGTACCATTTGATTCTAGTCTGTACTTTACTACTTTATGCGCCATCTGTTTTATCCTCTATCTGTGGTGTATTAGTCAAAGACGTTTCGTCATATATGACAAACCCACGGCTCTCTGCAAAGTCACTAGGACAATGCGCCCACTTATCTGCACAAGCCTCTAGCCATTGAACAGTGTGATGATGCTCTGGGGCTTTACCTTCTTTGACAAGCTCATTTTCCCAATTAAGGTATGACATAACTTCAAGCTGTGCCTGTGCTGCATTAATACCAAGATCAAATAAGTAGATCATGTTACCTTCGTCAATCACACCGTTGCGTGGTCTTGCAGAATTAAGTGCCTGTTTCATGCAGGTCATAATGTGATACTTAATTTCTTCTAACTCATAGTCAGCCTCAGTAAGCTCTTCTTTGCCAATCTTCTTCATCAAGTTTTCATACTGATTGGTAAAGAAGTTTAACTTACGAACAGCAGCCTCAACATAGCCACGACCACTAGCTGCTTGTGCTTGCATTTCGTTGATCTTTATTTCTAGCATTTCCTGCTCAAGATCGTCTGTCTCCATACTTAGCTTACGTTCTAGCTTTTTAAGCTTTACTTCTTTCTTCTTCATGCTGAAGTAGCCCTCTTGCAGAGCAGCTTTAGTCTTCTCAATCTCAGCCAGTGAGTGCTTCACAGAACGGATAGGAGTAATTGCAGTTACGTCTAGTGTGACAGACATCATCTGCGAATGAGACTTGTAAAAGTTAGTAGAAGCCTGTGCAATAGCAGGAGCTTTGTCTTTAATGTTAGCCAACATAGACTTGTACTCAGGCTTCGCAGATGGAAGCTGAATGTTAAGGTCTGTTGTAGCTAGTGCTGTTTCTTGAATTGTGTCTTTCATAGTTTTCTTTCTTGTTGTTATTCTTATGCTGCCAAGCCGCCATGAGTATTTGAGACGCTTCCCCTGTTATT
>Ga0208545_1001258_pt1 | contig 11429 bp, 7 predicted proteins | sample DEB08_DNA_12_FD_185498 | JGI IMG/M metagenome (GOLD analysis project Ga0208545, IMG submission 185498) | Aqueous microbial communities from the Delaware River and Bay under freshwater to marine salinity gradient to study organic matter... | ecosystem: Environmental > Aquatic > Marine > Coastal ... | reverse complement strand
GACACATCATCAGATGCGTACCGAGGTCGATCTCATCGAGAAGGAGAACCGCGCCACGTCGCATAGCGTTGACCACGGGACCATCCTGCCAGACGGTCTCGCCGTTGATCAGGCGGAAACCACCGAGCAAATCGTCTTCGTCCGTGGCGCTGGTAATGTTGACGCGGAAACACTCACGATTGAGGTTCGCACAGGCTTGCATGACCATAGTGGTCTTGCCGTTACCAGACAATCCCGTAACGTACATGGGAGCGAACAGACCCGACTTGATCACGGTTTCGACGGTATCATGATGACCCCAAGACACATAGGTCTTCAGTCGATCGGGAACCAGACTAGCGGCGCCGGCGGTCATCCCACGAATCGCGGACAGTTCCGCGACGGGGGCATCGTTACCCTTCGGAGCAGTCGCAGCAGCAACCCGTTCCGCAGCAGCATCGACGGATGCAGCAGTGGCGGGCGAGTCGATGACGACACCCGTATCGTCGAGATTCGGGATGGTGAACCATCCACGATCGACGCGGAATTCGTCCGACTGGACCAGCCACGAAGGAGCGTACTTCTGGCCCATGCTGTTAGCGACGGCAACGAGGTCGCTACGCTTCGCAGGACTGGCAAGACCAGCGGCTCGACATGCATCGACGAACGCGGTTTGCTTCTTGGTGAGTTTCATTATCGGAATGCTCCGTTGAGGTCTGAATTTCGAGGGTCGGTCCCTCGACATAAGTATTATACCACAACCACGCCCCAAGGCAACCCATTCATGCGATATATTGCCCAGATTGGTGAGATTTTGACGTAAACCCTTGCCAAATCAGCAGTTATGGGTCGAAAAGAGTTATCCACAAGGATATCGGACGTTCGGAGCGAGCGACTATAGAAGGAACGCGCCCGCACGCACGCGAATACCATAAAATCGGCTGCTTGTCAACCGGATTTCTCGGAAAATGCGAAAAATAGTGCGTTTTTCATCAAATTTCCCGAGTTATACACAATTTACCCACATTTTGAGAAATATCTTCCGTATGGGTTGCCTTGGGGCGTGGTTGTGGTATAATATACGCATGAGCAACACGAAAACCATCCTCGCGGGTCTCCTCGCAACCGAGAATCTCTCGGTTGTGCATGATCCAGCCGCCCAGACTGCTTCCTTCGATCTCAAGAATCGAGTTCTTACGCTTCCCGTATGGGAATCCATGTCGAACAGTCTGTACGATATGCTGGTCGGTCACGAAGTGGCGCACGCCCTGCATACTCCGTGCGATGGTTGGAAGGATAACATCGAGGAATTGTCTTCGATGCATGGTCTTCCCTATGCCCTCGTCCAGCAGTACGTTAACGTGGTCGAGGATGCACGAATCGAGCGATTGATTAAGAAGCAGTTCCCCGGACTGCGCCGAGACTTCCTCGATGCGTATGTTGACCTCATGAACCGCGATCTCTTCAGCCTCGAAGGTCGATCAATCTCCGACCTCGGTCTCATCGACCGTCTGAATCTCGAATTCAAGGTTGGAATCCATGCTGGTGAGACGATTCCCTTCGCCCCTGCTGAAGTGCAGTGGATTGAGCGAATCAAGGGCGCCGATACCTTCTCCGATGTTCTCGACATCGTGAACGACCTCCTCGCGTCGATCATCGACGATAACGAGGAGCAGGAGCAGGAGCAGGAATCCACCGAATCCGAGTCGGGCGACGGTGAGGGCGAAGGTTCGCCCGAGTCTTCCGACGATTCGGATGACGATTCGGGTGAGGATCAGCAGCAGGGCTCCGGTTCAGCCGGAGACGATGACACCGAAGACGGTGCCGATGCTGATTCCTCGCCCGAATCGGGTGGCGATGCATCCGACGAAGATGCTGGCCAGCAGGGTGCAAGCGTACCTGAGTCGATCACCGAATCCGCCTTCTCGAAGGTTTCCGACGCTATGCGAGACGGAAACAGCCAAAACTATGATAGCCGTGAGGAAACCCTGAAGCGGGTTGACCTCGAACGTCATATCATCGACTACAAGCGTTTTCACCGTCTTCTCTCGACTTCACTGCTGGTGAATGCTGCGAAGGAAACGAGCGACCGAGAATGCCGCCAGTTCATCGTCCGATCGAAGCCCACGGTTAACGTGCTGGTGAAGCAGTTTGAGATGAAGAAGCAGGCAGACCAGCACAAGCGAGTCCAGATCTCGAAGTCGGGTGTTCTCGATACCGTGAAGATGATGAACTACAAGTGGTCCGAAGATGTCTTCCGCAAGAATGCCACGGTTCGTGAGGGTAAGAACCACGGGCTGGTTATGTTCCTCGATTGGTCTGGTAGCATGTGCGACCAGATTACCGAAACGATGGAACAGGTGATGCAATTGGTTCTCTTCTGCAAGAAGGTTAACATTCCTTTCGAGGTCTACGCCTTCACCAGTGTCATGCCGCACGAATTCAATGAGGATCGTACCGAGAAGTCGGATAACGATGCATATGCTTCTACTGACTACCGTTTCGCCCTGCTGAATCTCTTCTCCAGCCGCATGAACAAGCGAGAACTCGACGCTGCTATGCCGCAGTGCTACGCCCTCGCCAAGTCGCAGGGTTGGCACTCCCGCGACCCGCTGCCGACCGTGGGACGCGAGTTCGGTCTTGGTGGTACTCCGCTCAACGAAGCGATTCTTGCTGCCATCGACATCGTTCCTTCCTTCAAGAAGAACAACAATGTCCAGATTGTAAACAGCGTTTTCCTCACGGACGGTAGCGGTAACGGGATGCACGTTCCTTACAACGGTACGCTCAAGATTGAGGGAGACCGCATCGGAACCCGCGTCAACCAGAAGGATGCCACGAACCTGCTCACGAAGATGCTTCAGGAGCGTACTGGTTCCAAGGTCGTTAACTTCTTCCTCGCCGACTGGACTCCTGCGAAGTTCGAGCGCCACTCCTACTACTACTTCCGCAACCACGATAAGATGTACGCGGGACTCGAAACGTGGAAGTCGGATAACTACGCCATCGCCACGAGCGATGAGATGGGATGGGATGAACAGTACCTGATCCGTACCGTCAAGATCGACACTTCCGACGCCATGGATTCGGTGAAGGACACCGATACCACTGCCAAGAAGAAGAATGCCTTCCTCAAGAGCATGAAGGGTCGATCCACCTCCCGAGTCGTCCTCAACCGCTTCATCGACATGATCGCCTGATCCGCTCATAATCAGGCACTGAAACCCCTTAGAAATAAGGGGTTTTTGTTTGCATTCACACATTGCCCTGCTAAGGTATAAATACCTATGGAGATATACCATGAAACAGTTGAAACCAACCTATCCCATCCTAGAGGTGATATGGATAGACGCCGAGGAGTATGGCGAAACTGGTTGGAATTCCACCAAAGAAATACTCAGAGAAGCCAAGAAGGCATGCCCCCATATGCATTCAGTAGGTTACTGCATCCACAGAGACGATGATCACATTACCCTACTCTCCTCATGGAATAAAGACCACTGCTCTACCATAGAGAAGATCCCTACTGGCTTCATCTATAAGATTACAGAACTAACCGCTAAGGAACAAACCGATGCCGATCTATGAATATACATGTAAAAAGTGCAATCACATCCATGACTCCATGCGACCCATTGATTCACGAGATTCTCCTATTGATTGTCCTGAATGCGAGCATAACGAATGCTCTCGGAATATAACTGGCGCTATGGGTGCTGTTGATACCACTTTGACGGCAGACAAGGCTACTGGGGGACAATTCTCGGAAATCACCGACAGAATCAAACGTGGTACGCCTAAACAATACCATGAGACATTAGATCGGGCTGCGAATCGTGATGGTGGTATCTGGGGAAATAACTGAGATTCTCTCCGTTCCTCATTACATTACCCCCATTTAGCCACACATTAACCCACCGTCCCCCACATCTACAAATATAGGGTTTTAGAATACAATGACAAGTCTAACAACATATGAATTTGATAATTGCATCTTTACCAAGAAGGGTAAGGCTGCTGTTCGTAAGGGTGATTTCATTGCTGGTAAGAAACTATACAAGTATACCATTCCCCATGAAATACAGCGTTTTAATAGAATCCTTCATGGTATTTCATACCTGAAGCATAAGCACATGATCATGGTTTCTCCTCCTTGTATTCCCTACGTTAAGGCATACTTGGCTATCCGTGGACTCACTGGCATTAACATTGTAAATGTTCGTAAGATGGGTCGTGATAAGTTTATCTCTTCATTAGAGCGTAAGGGTTTTAAGATTCATATATAGAATAGCATTTATCATATGGGGTCATTATGCCTACAGAAGTCTATCAGTTCTATATCGCACCTGGCTCAAGTAGTGTTTCAATCACTGCGGCGATCTTCAACGTTGGTGGTGTGACGCTAGATACTGAGACAACAGCGGCATCTGTTACAAGTGGTAGTGGTTTTGCTGAACCATTCAGCCCAGACCTCACTGCACTAACACGTTTCGGTGTCAATCAAAAAATCTACAAGGGTGACTTCCAACAATCAGCAACGGCAGAAGCAAGTAACCTAAGACGTACCAACTTAAATAGCAACTTTTCTGCAACCTCACACCCCACACTCCACATTGATAAACCAAATGTTTATACCACCACCGAAGACTTTAATTTAAACATCTACACATTTCATGGTGGTGGTATTCTAGGAGTAGATGTGTCTGTTGAAGGGGGCACGGCTTCGGCTGCGACTCTTGTTTCAGATCCAACAACAAATGCATTTGGTGGTAAATATACAATTCCAATCACCAGTTCGGCAGTTGCGGCGGGGAGTACTGCGGAAATAAGAATCACATCAAAGCCACGAAACGGCTATGATAGAACCATGCAGATGAAGTTGGTCTATGCGTCTGGTGAAAACAAAGTTCAAATCGATACTAACACTGGTATCAGTGCGGGTGTTGCAACGGTCATGAACAACTGGGATGAGACCAAGAAGAATATCTTAGAGTTGACCGAGAGTGGTAACTACACCATCGGAATAAATGCCAATAGTTCTGAAACATATGAATATGGTGCAGTTGAGGTTCGACCCGCAGCAGGCGTGACAGCAGAGATTGATCTGACATATGGATCAACCAATTTCCCAGTTGAAGGTCAATCAAATTCTCAATCAACTGGGATTCGTCCAAAACTTAACCAGATGACTTGGAAGAACATCACCTTCAAGCAATTCTTGAATGAGAATGATCCTTACCTATGGTCTGAATCCACTAAACTTGGACCGAATTCAGACAGTCCCAATACACTTGGGTACACTGGTTCACCTGTTCAAAGAACAGGCATCTATCTAGAAGATAGTGCGTATACAACCCGCTGGACATTTATTGGTTGTACGATGGAACAGAACTGGATCGATGGATCTACACAGGGTGTTTCGTATCTTTTCCTTGATGGATCAACATCAGGATCATCAGGAGGAGGCAGACTAAATGGCTTGAAACCAACTGACCACCAAATGTTTAGATATTCATCAGACCAGCAACTTTACTTCATTGACACGTTTGCCGACCAGATGCAGTATCCATACAGCAACGCTTTGATGTGTAATAATGTCACATCACATCGATGTTATCAAGATTCGTTTACAAATGTCAAGTTCTCTGTTGATTCTAAATCAACAGAAAAATACACGGCAGGTATTGCTCTTGGTCCTAATGGTGTCGGTAGTACGTTTATTGAAACAACGTTGTCTAGACACCCAGATCATTGGCAGTTGTTCCGCGGCGGTTCACGAACTGGTATCGAGTTCCACAATAATCAGGGTGTCACTTTCAATAAACTTGCAGTCATGAACTATGCTCTGTATGGTTATGAGGGTGACGATTTCCCAAGATCAACACAGCACTTTGGATTCTTCGGATCGCCAGGACGAGAATACTATGTCGATGTAGCCATGGTAAAGTCTAAATGGACTGGTTCTACAGCAGGAGAACAGAAATCACAAATAGGTGAAAATTTCGATAACGTTATCATGATTGATCTTGAGTCAACAAAGCCCCTATTAATAGATTCAGATTTCAATTACCCTGACCCAACAATTCCACCTCCAGACTCAGCAGAAGAACAATATGGTCCAGTGCTTCTTGCGGGTTCGACATTTGGAACTTCTATTGATCTTCCCAAGTGGAGTGTATTGACAGTATTAGAGGGTAGAACATTAGGTTTCTTGCCAGTTGGTAATATTACACCGAACCCAAACTATCAAGGACGGCCTGGTGACGACGATAGTCTTCTTGGAAGTTATTATGTGTGGCATGTGCCTGGGGCATCTTTAGCAAGTGTCAATACCAGCACCGCTATAAGTATTTTTGCAAAAGATGGTAACTCACCAGCAGATAAATGGTATATTGGATCTAACTCGTCTGCGGGTGCCTCTTTAAGTGGTGCTGCTCCATCCACAGTTCTAGCATTAGGTGGAACTGCTTCGTTTAACACTGATAGTAGAGTTGCATACTTTTCAACGACAGGTGATGATGATGATATTATTGATGCAATGACCATATCAGTATATGATGGGCAAGCGGAATCATTTGCATTTGAAAACTCTGGTGGTTCTGCTGGTTGGTATGGAAAGTTCACCACATCGAGCGGTGATTATATTTACGGTGCAACCCCAGTCACTGATACAGATCAAGTGGGTGGTAATGCTAAAATTACTGGGTTCGGTTTGGGTGTTTTGGGAGGATTATCAGGAGGTTTGACACTTGGTGATCTACTCAGTGGATTTACTTTTGAATTGAAAACAACATCATTCCCTGAAGCAGTAAATACTTACACATACAATTATTCAATAACTCACGATAATTACGGAGACTGAGTTTAATGCCACAAACAGACACCTATCAATGGACAATCAGAAGCAACACGGCTATCACATCAGGAACATTCTTCGATGGTACGCCTTGGATTGTTGACAATGGTGGCTTGACTCTCACCAACGTGACACCAGCAAGAGTCACGGTAACAGATTACATAGAGGGTGGAACCTTCAGCGGTGAGACGATGATCACCGTGCTAAACCCAGACTTTAGTCTATTCATACCATCGTCACAGGGTATCACAGGAGACCCCACACTGGTGTCTACAACCAAAACATATGCGACTGGACCATCTGCGGGTGAAGCAGTCACTCAGTCTAGGGTGTTGTCTCCATTCGACTTTAGGGCAGGGACACATACAAATGGTGGAACTGGAAATGTTGGAGTAGGATTCGATTCTACGCAGGGCTTGACTCTTCCTGGCGAGTATAAACTATCTGCGGGTGACATGATCGTCACGAACTATGGATATACTGGAGATATCACAAGTGATGACTTCGATAAGCCATGGACCGAATCTTATGGGTGTCTCACGGTTCTTGCATCTGCGCCAGGTGCGAGTGCTTTCAGACCTCCCGTGAACTGGGATCCAAACGACAAAGCAAACCGACCTGTGTTGTATGAGAATGATACGCTAAATCATTCTGGCAACATGTTCACATATCCAAACTATAGTATCTCTGGAGCGTCTGCTTGGACAGGCACATATATTGCGTACTCCCCTACCAACAGCGACATAAATCTTGACAGACCAGGCACTATCACTCCATTCTTTGCTAACCGTGATCCAAACAATGCAAGAGGTACACTAAAGATACAGTCTTGTGTCGATAATGAGTACGGAAACTATCAAGCAATAGCCGAAGATGCGATGATGTTATCTGTCTTTGATTCAGCGGTCGCGGGAGCAACCAGAGAAATATATCGTAGGACAGTCGCACAAAGAGGTATCGATACATGGGGACAGATTGCCTCTATGGGTGCTGCGATCAAACCAAATGGTGGACACAACCCAGAGTATCATCCCCGCGTGTTCTTTGCATGGTGTGTGACTGGCGCCACTGCGATGTTAGACTTCCTCAACCTCACTGCATATGGTGCTACTGCAAGTGGAACTCGTCTCAACAGACAACAAAAGCCAGGTGAACCATTCGGACTGGGTGATTATAATGCCGATATTCACGAAGGAGCGTTCGTCTCATTCGGAAATCAAATGTGTTCTTTCAGACACTTTGATATTCCTGTGGTGTCTCAAGGATCTACATCGAATCAGAACTGGGTACGGATATCTCGTCCTGCAAGCCCAACTGAATATGCAGGAACAGGTAAAACGGGTTACGCTCCAATTTGGTTGAATACCAGTTCCACTGCGAACGCTGGACGAAACTGGGGCTTCTGTAACAACAACAAATATGTTGGTTTACAAGGTCAAGGTTCGCAAATTAATAGTGGTTACATAAGAATCAAGGGAACCAGTGGAGGTTCAGCGTACTCGGCGACGAGTCGAATTATCTGGACAGATTGGTATAACCAGAGTGGTGATCTAACAACTTCCACTGAAGATAAGAGAAATCCATACGAGGCACGTTTCTGGTTACAGGATAATGTTGTTCCAACTTCTGGGACCATAACCGAAGTTGATTTATGTGACGCACTCCAAGAAACCAGAAGTACTCACATGGCACGGCACATTACATACGAATTATCAAACTTTACCGCAGAATCTGCCATACAAGCATACACATACTCAACGATGGCAAACTTACTTTCCGCATGGAAACTAGTTCAAGCCAAGGGTGGTAGTGGAAGTGTTCCCTTCTGGGGCGCACGAAAGGCGCAACATGCTGAGTACATGGCTGGTGATATCAGAGGTAAACAGCAATTGCTATCTAACTGGAGTTCCGTATATAACTCGGGTGCAACTGATCCTAAAGACAGTCTCTACTATGCACTGATGCGACAGGGGCCAGGTGCGGGTAAGTCTCTCGGATACACTCCATATGAATACACCAATGGTTACGCTCCAACCACACCTGGCACCACGGCAGAAATGTGGAATTCTGGGTACACGCTATCGGCCTCTGGCACATGGGAAGAACTAGGTTTTGATCTAACTAAGATTAGAGTATATTCTTCAATTAGGACCAACAATAACAGTGACAATTACTACCGCTTCACTCAATTCGGTGGAACTGGTGGTGGTGTAACTGGAACAACCTACGACGATAAGATAAACTGGACAGTTGCATCGTATAAAGATGATGGTAGTATTAGTGTCAGAATCAAAGCCGCTGGTAGTCCTGGCACTACTTGGGGTTGGTTCAACCGAAACGATTGGTCGGTATATCTATGGACTAAAGGACTCACCGCACCAATAGGCATGACACTTGAATCTGGTGGTGGTGCCGCTGACAGTGATACAGAATGGAACGCATACTATGTTCCAACGAATCCTGTGACCTCTATGAACTCAGCATATCCGCCTCCTAGGAACTCAGGAACAGCCATCTTCTGGGCGGATAATACATAATCCTATATAAAGTAAAATCTTTCTTGGGGAAAGTATGCCAACAGAAATTTATCAATTCTACATCGCGCCTGGATCCTCTAGTGTCTCCATCACAGCCGCGATGTTTGGAGTTGGTGGTGTGACGCTAGATGTTGAGACAAAGGTACAATCATTTGTGCTAAATGTTCTAACTGAAGGTGCAACGGCTCCTGCTGCTTGGTCTGCTTATAATATAGAAACAGAACCAGCAAGAGGCAACACAGCAGACAACCCACAACTAAATTACCAATACCCCGCTCGTTTCATTACTCCTATCATCGATGAGTTTACAGGTGGACAAGAAATTAGAGTTCTTGCTCACCCATACGGCGGCGCCCTTACAGGTGGCACTGAACTAAATGGTGTAGACAAGGTTGAGTTCTCTCTCAATGATGGTCCAGTGGCTCTGGGAATAAAGACAACTGATCCTGTCACTGGACAAGAGAATATTTGGTCTGTAAAACTTCCTTCGGGTCTAAGTGCCGATCTCGGCGAGGTTCGTGCCAAGGTATTTCCTAAAGTTGGTAAAGTAAACATTCTTCAGGGAACTGCTTATAAAGATGCAGCACAAGCAGAAACTCTATATGGATTTAGAGCGTCCGATTCTCCTCCATATGCTGGAGCCACTTATGGCGCAGGAATCTATCCTAATAGACGCGGTTGTATTTTAGAAAAAGGACTAACCACATATTACATCGGCCCAGCAGGAAGTGATAGCAACGATGGACTGAGTAATGGTGCAGCAAAACTAACACCAACCAGTGTTTACAGTGCCGCTGGTTCAAATGCCCATAAAGTAAAAATAATTAATGGATATACAGCAGATACAAATGCAATAGATGTTGGTGATTTTATAATAAAAGATTCTGGACACACAGAATTTGAACAACTTCCAGTTATCGATGGTGGTATGATTATATGGAATGATAATGGTTCTAACGATGTCAATAACATCGGATGTATATTTAAAAATGTTGATTTTAGACCAGACGTTACTCAAGAATCTAGTTGGCTATCTGTAACTTCAGTGGACCATGCTCGTTATGTGTTTATCGATTGTGACTTTGGTGTAGATGCGAAAGCAGACAGTCATGGTGGTCAGTTTGGTAAACTGGAAGATCAAGCCAACAATGGTTCTCAAGCAGGACTCAGAGTCGAAGTAAAAGGTTCAGGGATGGTTGGATCTCCAACATTCTTCTATGGTTGTGACTTTAGATATGCAACGGCTTCGACATCAAGAGAAGTTGTAGATACAAACTTTATTCTACCACCAACTCAAAATGATGTTTGTAACGCACAGTTATTATACAACGTCAAATGTCATGATATTGGAGCATTACTTTATCCTTACTCAAGTGTAGGCAAGGGTCTGTTTGTATTCTGTCCAAAGGGCTCCTCTGCAAGCACATATACTGGTGCTGGATTTAGTGCAAGTGCCTACGACAACGAAGATGGTCGAGGGGCATTGGATACATTCTATAACACACTAGGAACTAGTGCTGGTGCTAGCGGGCCGAATGTTGGTACACCGGGTACTGGAGTTACTCTAACTGGTGCATACTTTGGTAGTGTTGCCGAATGGAAAGTATTAGATCCTACTCAAACGATGAAGAATGCCTACGAAGGATTATCAAACCAAGGCTTCTGGCCTGATTATCTCTTTGCTTTAAGAAAGGTAGGACTGCCTCACGATAGACCTGCTATTAATGTGGCGTACTTCACGGGTGTAACTAGTGCAACCAACCCAACACCATACGGAGGTGGAACAGCACATAGAGGATGGGTTACTAATGGTGGAAGTTCCTATGCAGGAGATCCTCACTTTGATATTACTCAGACATTCTGGGAATCTGATTTTGGCGGAACAGCAGCCGATGGTAGTGCGTTAGAAGGTGATGCAACGGATGGCAGTATATGGAACAGTCTATTATGTGAACTTTTAGTTACTGGTCATTATAATGAATATCAAGGTATATTCTTCTCGGATGCTAGTAGAACTGATGGATTGGCTATCTGGAATGTTGACTTACAAATCGATA
>Ga0208545_1001255_pt1 | contig 11447 bp, 24 predicted proteins | sample DEB08_DNA_12_FD_185498 | JGI IMG/M metagenome (GOLD analysis project Ga0208545, IMG submission 185498) | Aqueous microbial communities from the Delaware River and Bay under freshwater to marine salinity gradient to study organic matter... | ecosystem: Environmental > Aquatic > Marine > Coastal ... | reverse complement strand
GGAAGGTAACGCAAAGATTATCAAGTTTATCGCAAGAGATGAGAACGTTCATCTTGCTGGCAGTACAGTAATGATTAAGAGCCTATTAAAAGAAGACCCTGATTATACAAAGATTCAAGCTGAATTAGCTGATGAAGTAGAAAAGTTATTCGTAGGTGTAGTAGAACAAGAAAAGCAATGGGCTAATTATCTATTTAAAGATGGATCAATGATTGGTCTTAATGAAAAATTATTATGTGATTATGTTGAATGGATTGGCACAAAGAGAATGAGAGCTTTGGGTATTCATTCACCGTATCATGTATCAAAAACAAACCCTCTGCCATGGACTGAAAAGTGGATTGGCGGTGGCAATGTACAGGTAGCACCACAAGAAACAGAGATCACATCTTATGTTACGGGTGGAGTTAAGAAAGATGTTACTGGTAGTACACTAGCCGCACTGAGCTTATAGGAGATATAATGATTGAAGTAATAGTATACGGAAAAGAATCATGCCCGCAGTGTGTGACTGCAAAGAATCTAATGGATCGAATTAAAGATACAACACCTATATTCGCCAAATGTACGTATAAGAAATTAGATGTAGACTTTACTCGAGAAGAATTATTCGCAATATTTCCAGATGCAAAGACATTTCCACAGATATCTGTTAACGGCACGAGTGTAACGTTTGATCAATTTAAAACAACGATCGACAGTCTATTATGAGTACTATAAAACAAATAGATTGTCCGATGTGCTATAATAAATCACGAGTATCATGTGAAGAAGATGATCCTAAGTTTTGTCCTATATGTGGTGAACCAATCGAAGACCATATTGAAGAGCTTGACTTTGATGACTAGTTAACACGGCCGGCGCCTCTGCAATACATAATGTACGCGCCGGTTCTTTTATATATAATACATGTGGTTATATAATGATAAAGAATATGTTCCTCCTCAAGACTTTAGTTCTGACGACTATTACGGGTTTGTGTATCTCATAACGAATGAGCAAACTGGTAAGATGTATGTTGGTAAGAAGTTCTTTTGGTTTAAGAAAACCTTAGGGATTACTAAGACCAGAAAGAGAAGGAAGAAGACCTTAGTTGAATCGGATTGGAAGACTTATTTCGGTTCATCTAATTCACTTAATGAAGATATTAATAAAGATGGCTCTAGTCATTTTAAAAGAGAGATCATTCACTTGTGTAAAACCAAAGGAGAATGTGCATACATGGAAGCTAAGGAGCAGTTTGACAGGGATGTCCTTTTGACTGATGACTACTATAATGGCTTCATAGGGTGCAAGATTGGCGCACCATCAGTAAAAGGTTTAAAAAAGTAGTGTACAATTGCTATAAACTGTGTTATAATATATATTAAATTATGATTAGTAAAGGTTAATACTATGTCCAATGTAATACAATTCCCCACCTCAGAACGATTAAAGCAAGTCATCGATGAAAAGATCGATCATGTCATCCAAGAAGACGATCGTGTCGAAATTCAAAAAGAAGAATGTGTCGAACTAGCACAATATTGCTTTCAACTCATGGATCAAGCTATACGCGGTAATGAATTTATCGATGGCTTTGAAGACATGGATTTTACTAACCCAGATACACCTGAAATGAGAGACATGTCAGCAATTGTTAATATGCTTGCTGGAACATTCTATCGCTATAAGGGTATGGAACATCCATTCCAAGAAGATCTAGATAATGCTAACACTAAATTAGATGAACTCATGGGTGAGTTTGATGATGTTGAATTTGATGCTGAGTTAGAAGAGCTAGGTAAAGAACTAAAAGAATTATTAACTGAAGTGAGTGACGAAAATGATACTGATTGATTATAATCAAATCGCGCTATCGAACATTATAGTGCAAAAACTAAATGATGAACAGATGATACGACATATGATACTTAACAGTATTCGTATGTATAATAAGAAGTATCGTCAAAAGTATGGTCAAATGGTTATATGCTGTGATGGTATGAATACATGGAGAAAGGAATACTTTCCTCAATATAAAGCAGCTCGTAAGAAGAATAGAGATCAACAGTCTGATACCGATTGGCCTGAAATCTTTCGTATTCTAAATCTAGTACGAGATGAGATTAAAGAGAATCTACCTTATAAGGTTATTCATCTAGAAGGCTGTGAAGCTGATGATGTCATTGGTGCTCTTACTTTAGAAGCTCAAGAATTCGGTAAAGGTGAACCAATTAAAATCATCTCATCCGATAAAGACTTTATTCAACTACATCGCTTTAATGATGTATCACAATTTAGTCCTATGCAAAAGAAAGAAGTAACTGATAAGAATCCGCATATCTATCGTTTTAATCATATCATGAAAGGTGATAAAGGTGATGGTATTCCTAACGTCAAGTCAGGAGATAATGTATTCGTTGATTCTGTAAGACAGACTCCAGTGAGTGCTAAGCAACTTGAAGAGTGGTTGGATAATGCAGAGAACTTAAAAGATGTATTAAGTGAAGAGTTATATCGTAATTATCAACGTAATAAGACTCTGATCGATTTAGGTGAAATACCTAAACCCGTGTATGAAAAGATTATAAATACTTTTGATACCACTAAAAAACCAATGCAAATGAAAGTGTTGAATTATTTAATTAAAAAGCGATGCAGTTTACTGATTGAATGTGTCGAGGAGTTTTATAACAATGGATAACGAAGTACAACTACATGAATTCTTTGAGAAAATAGCTAAGATTAAAACAGCTGTAAAGAAAAAAGAATTCTTAATAGCGAACGAATCACGTCAACTTAGGACCTTTCTTAAAGGCGCGTTTGACACATCTCTCGAATTTAATTTACCTAAGGGTTCACCTCCTTATACTCCTAATAAAGAATCTAAGCTAGGCTTTGCTTCAGTGTCTAGTGAGTATCGATTCTTTGCTAAGGGATATGAAGGTGATGCTTTACAAGCAGGCGTTAGGGAACTTAAGTTCATCAAAGTTTTGGAGAAAGTAACTCCAGAAGAAGCAGAACTATTAATATTAATGAAAGATAAGAAGTTGACTGGAAAATATAAAGGGGTAACCTTAAAATTAGTCTCCGAAGCATTCCCAACTCTTATTCAAAAGTGATCTATTAATCAACTGTAAAAGGAGGATCCTAGCTTAAATACCTATATCATGATCAAATTAATCTATATGGAGAAATCGTATATGAGGTTACAAGAGATCGAGCGGTTGAAGAAAGATAGGAACAAAGCAACATACTATCGAGAACGGCTGTTGAAAAAGGGAAAGTCAGATAAAGCATTTAAGATGCAAAAGAAGATCGATTATCTGGATGAGTATATTGACCAATTAAGGTATGCGTCATAAGTAAGGAGGTGGTAAATCTAAGGTAATCCCTTTATGATAAATAATGTCATAAAGGGGTTTACTTTTCATTAGAACTGTGGTATAATATACATTATGAATATATTCTTTTTAAACAAATCACCAATAAAATCCGCCGAACAGCATTGCGATAAACATGTCGTAAAGATGATAATCGAAGCTGCTCAAATGTTATCAACCACACATCGTGTTCTCGATGGTACTGAATATCAAGATAGGACAAAGAATGGCCGTCGCATCAAACGTTGGCGCTTAGAAGAGAATAATGATTTATTCTATAAAGGTGTACACGTAAATCATCCGTCTACTATATGGACAAGGCAATCAAAACAAAACTACAATTGGCATTATAAATTATTCGTTGCATTATGTGATGAGTATACTTATCGCTATGGTAAAATCCATGAGACTGATCGTAAGTTAAGAAAGTTACTTAAAGCTTCACCAAGTAATATCGATGATGTTGGTCTCACTGAATTTCCACAGTGTATGCCAGACTATTGTAAACATAAAGATCCAGTTATAGCTTATCGTAATTACTACAAGAATGAAAAGAAAGACTTTGCAGTATGGACAACCCGTCAAACACCAACTTGGTTTTTCGAAACTGAACAAAAAGGACTATATCAACTACCATGATTTACACATTTAAAAATAACGATACTGGTGAAGTATTCGAAAAGCATATGCGTATGGCTGAACAAAAACCATACCTTGAAGAGAATCCAAACATGTCTCTGGTGATCACTCCTTCTAAAATAGTAGGTGGCCATAAAAGTGCTATCAGTCAATGTTCTGATGGATTTAATGATGTACTCAAAAATATTAAAAAAGGATCTGATCCTAAACTTTGCACAATAGAGACTAAATAATGAATAAACCTCAACGCCTACGTTTAGAACATTTAAAAACATTAGAACCAGCTACTACTACTCAAGAAGAAGTATTTAAAGCTTATAGTGATGGACAAAATTTAAGTATCTCTGGTGCTGCAGGAACAGGCAAAACCTTTGTATCTCTATATCTTGCATTAGTTGATGTAATGGATAAAGAGACTCCGTACGATAGGGTTATCATTGTTCGTTCAGCAGTACCTACAAGAGATATGGGATTCTTGCCAGGAAGCCAAGATGAAAAAGAAGCTGCTTACACTGCACCGTATCAAGTAATCGTTAATGATTTATTCGATGATGGTGATGCATGGAATAAACTTATTCAGTTAAAGACTGTAGAGTTTATGACTACATCATACCTACGTGGACAAACATTTAATAATGCCATCGTAATTGTTGATGAATCTCAGAACTGTAACTACCATGAGCTATGTTCTATTATAACTCGTATTGGTACTGATGCAAAGTTCGTAATGTGTGGTGATTACTACCAATCAGATTTTACAAAGAATATTGAAAAAGAAGGCATTAACCAATTCATTAAGATACTATCACATATGACATCATTTGATATTATCGAATTTGGATTTGAAGACATCGTTCGTAGTGGTCTCGTAAGAGATTTTATAATGACAAAAGAATTAGTTGATAGAGGCAAGTTATGAGTAAGTGGAAAGAGTACGAAGATACCAGAAACTATGATGCTGAAGCAATTGGCATGGTTAGATCTTTAAGTGATGGTGAATGTTATAGTCTATATGATATCGTATTAAGAAAGCTTAAGATGTCTAACAGGCCTTCGAGAGATAAAGAACTGCAAGCAGTGAGAATGGCAATTAAAGCCAGAAGAGATTTAGACATGTATAGACTTCAATCAATCGAAACTGGATTCAGAGGCAGCATGGCTCAAGATGCAAGACCTAAGGATGGACAAACCGACGTTAACAGGAAGAAAGTATAGTATGAAAAGTACAACAATGATGTATGTAGATAAAATCTTAGACATATATACTGCAGATGATGGACAGCGTAAAGCTCATATATTTGAAAAGCTATCACAGAATGAAGATCGTCCTATTCATTACGGCTGTCGTTATTATAACAAAGGTGTCTTTCAGTTCGATGAATTCTACCCTAACAAGAGTTTAAATTATGCAGAGTCTGCTGCACAAAACTGGTGCAATGGTGTAAAGAATTCATGAGTATCAGGGGTTTGTCTGACTATATTAAGGTTTACGATGATGTAATATCGAAAGAAACATGTGATCATCTTATTCAAACGTTTGAATCAGTAGATCTAAATGATAAACGCGATTGGCATAACGAAACTTATAAATTCTCAGAAGCAAGCTTGTTTAAAGAACCAGCATTTAAGCAATATGTATCTCCCTTTAGTACTCTCATGGGGCAGGTACATAACTTCTATGCTGATCAGTTTGAATTCTTTCCAAATAGAGTAGAATTTGAACAACCAAGGATTAAGAAGTATGAACCATTGACTGATCACTTTAATTGGCATTGTGATGCCGTAACACCAGAATCAATCAATAGAGTCCTAGTAATGTTCTTCTATTTAAACGATGTAGAAGAAGGTGGCGAAACATTGTTTAAAGATATGTCAGTAAAGCCTAAAGCTGGCTCAGTCGTGTGCTTCCCTCCTACGTGGCAATATCCTCATAAAGGTTGTACTCCAATCTCAGGTCCAAAGTACGTCATATCCAGTTATGTACAAATCCCAACCATATAACTAAAAGTTATAAGGCTTATAACAAAACAATCTAAAAGAAGTGCAAATAAAGGTGTACAGGTGCTGTTACCTATGGTATAATAGTCTTATAAATTAATCAAACAGGACATACATTATGACTACACGATTTGTACTAGATGGTGAACAAACCCTTGATGATTTTAATGATTTTGATACACAAATTAAAGAATTACGTCGTACAGCAATTGCTGACTATAAAGCTTTATGTGACAGCCGAGAGCGTGGTGAATTTAATGATGATGCGTTCTATGAAGAGCGATTAAACGAATATGCTGACAATTTTACGATCAATACACGTGGTAGAAAATACGTCAAGTTGATCAACAAAGGAAGTGTATGGGGATTTGTTGTTAAAGAAGATGGTGACAAATTCAAACGTGGTGATATTCTTAAACCTGCATCATGGGCTGCACCAGCCACTAACAAGGCTCGTGGTAATATCTTTGAGGAATACACCGTACAATGGACAGGACCTTTATATCTATGAAACTAATTGATGGCTCAGTTGTTGCTTTAAAAGAAATCACTAAGTGGACTGAATGTGATTATAACCAACCTAACCATACTTACTTCTTAAACGCTAAGGGTAAGTTGGTTGGTTATAAACTACCAGGAGCAGATGCTGTAATCACATTAAAGAATGCAATGAAATTTGATAAAGCAAGACGCAAATTTATAACACTAAAGGTAACATCATGAATAAAGAACTAATTAAAAATTTTTTCATAGGAGCATTCTTTCTTATTGTCTCGCCAGTCTACGTACCATTAGGTATATTCTGGGAACATCGTGGAGAGATTAAAGACTTCTATATCCAATGCTTTAAAGGATTAACATTTCAGGAAATTTGATATGACATTTAAACATAACCCTATTGATCTTGGTTATAAAGATCTTACATGCGAGACGAAGACTTCAGGTCGTAAATATGTTGCTCCTGATGGTAAAGATTATCCATCAGTCACGACCGTACTTAAACATTTAAGTGAAGATGCTATTCGAGCATGGCGTGCACGGGTCGGCGAAAAAGAAGCTAATAAGGTTTCGACCCGTGCATCGAAGCGAGGGACATCAGTTCATACAATGCTTGAAAAGTATGTGAACAATGATGAAGACTATAAAGATGGAGTCATGCCTGATATATTGGCTACCGCGTCTACTGTGTTTAAAACCCTTGAAGAGAATGTTGATGAAGTATGGGGTCAAGAATTGGCTCTTTATTCTGATCATCTCAACATGGCAGGTCGTGTCGATCTAGTTGGTGTATGGAATGGTGTTCCATCTATTATTGATTATAAGACATCACGTAAGTTAAAGAAAAAAGAATACATTACTGGCTACTTCTTACAGTGTACGGCTTATGCCATTATGATCGAAGAACGTACAGGAATCCCTGTGCCACAGATTGTAATCGTTATTGCTGGCGATGAAGGCGAACAAGTATTTATCGAGAAACGTGATAATTGGACTAAACAGTTACGTGATGCGATTAATGAATATCAACGAAGACAATTCTTTGGAACTAAATAAATGAATGAAAATATAATATTAGTAGACTGTGATGGAGTACTATGTGATTGGGAATATGCTTTCACCCAGTGGATGCATACGCAAGATATATATACAAAAAAATTAGGTGAGTATGATGTTGCTATCAAATTTGATATCGACAAAGGTGTGGCCAAGAGATTAGTCAAACAGTTTAATGAGTCGGCAAACATTGCATTCCTACCACCTCTTAGAGATGCTGTACACTATATGAAGAAGCTTAATACAATGCATGGTTATAGATTCCATTGCATAACTTCTTTAAGTGATAATAAGTATGCTCAAAGACTACGATATCAGAACCTTGATTTTCTCTTTGGTCGTGAGATCTGGGATGAAGTGATTTGCTTACCTTGTGGTGCTGATAAAGACGAAGCTCTAGAGCCATATCGAGATAGTGAATGTTATTGGATAGAAGACAAACCTGAGAATGCTGAAGTCGGTGCTGCACTTGGTCTTAGATCTATACTCGTTGGTCATGGTCACAATGTGAATTATAATGGAGATATTCCACGGTATTATAAATGGAAAGACATCTATAAACATATCGTTGGCGAAGAATAACTATACATAATAAACCTAAACAACTTTTAACGTGGAGTAACTTAAATGACTAGTGATCAACAACCGGCTTATTCGTTTATTCAATATCCATATGGCGAAGAAGATCTTATCGCAAATAAAAAAGTACAAATTGATATACTATCAAAGGATGTTTCTTTACCAGAGCTACTTGATTCGATGGAAGGATTTATTAAAGCTTCTGGATTTGTAATCAATAGTAATCAAAGATTGGATGTAATCGAAGAAGATAGTCCATGGCAAACAGTAGAACAAAACAATGAATGTATGTCATGCAAATTAGACCTGCATTCACTTGAACAAGAATTACTATGCTATGTGAGATATATTGCTGAGAATACAACAGGTGGGTCAGCAGAGAATGCAATGCAACAACGTGATGAGTTTATAACATATGCTCATAAAATATTAGCAATGATTGGAGAAGAAATATAATGAAATTATTAGGCAAAAATGTATTATTAGCTGAAGTATCAAAGGACGTAAAAACTGCAGGTGGTATTATCCTTACGGGTGAAGTATCAAAAGCAGTAAAGCCAGGACTTGTATTAGCAGTTGGAGATTTAGTAATCGATATCCCTGTAGGTAGTCGAGTCTATGTTGCATGGGATGGCGCTATGCCAATTGACTATAAAGGTGATCGTGCATGTATCGTTACTTCTGATAAGATTAAAGCGGTATTAGGAGATGATGGGGAATGAGTGCAACGCATGGTGGCAAAGGTAGTAAGCAACGTAAGACTGACTCAAAGAAGTTCAGCGATAACTATGATGCTATCTTTGGCAAGAAAGATCCTGTGAAGAAGAATATGGATAAGTTCCATAAGCCTGCTACACATATCGATAAGAAGAAAGAAGAAAAGAAAGATCCACACTTTAGGAAGGAATGGCATGAAAGATCTTAGTAAATCAAGAAAGTTTTGGAATACGTTAACAGATTTTAAAAATGCAATTGAGGCAAGTAACACTAAAGAAAAAGTTAAATACTTTGATGGTCATAAGCTTATAACGAATAAGTTTGAGTACACAATGTGTGATAGACAAATCTCTAGAATTGAATTGAAATAGGATTATATTATGAATACTAAACCCGCAGCATTATTAGTGACAGCTATGTTATGTGTCACACTACCTATATTATTTGATGTAAAACCAGCCGTTGCTGAAATGGAACCTGACTCGTATCCAGTTGATACATTGAATATGAGTGGACAACAAAGCGAGTATGATTGTTTAGTTGAAGCAATCTATTATGAAGCAGGTAATCAACCATTCGTTGGTAAGGTTGCCGTAGCTCAAGTTGTAGTGAATAGAGTCAACTCAAGACATCATCCAGATACGGTATGTAATGTTGTACATGAAGGTCCTATAAGTCAATGGTGGTGGGATAACCATCGTAAGGTAGTTCCAATCAAACATAAATGTCAATTCTCATATTACTGTGATGGTAAAGATGAAGAAGCATATGAGAGTAAGAGCTGGAGTGATAGTGAACATGCTGCTATTCTAGTCTTACGTAACACTATGTTAAAGGATGTCACGAGTGGTGCAACACATTACCATGCCGATTATGTAGAACCATGGTGGGCAAAGAAGTTAATTCGTACAGTAACAATTGAAAATCATTTATTTTTTAAACGTTAAATCGTATAAATATAACTTTAAGTCTTGTATAGGGTTATCATATGTGCGTAGTCGCAGTAAAATATTTTAAGAATGTTGGATGGGTTGGAGCTAAGAATCGTGATCGATCATACTTAGCTGATGTTGAAATTACTCAATCAAATCGAGATGATATTCAAAGACTCTATATAGACGATAAGCTTAGTCGATACACTGAAGGCTTAAATGAAAATGGTGTATCGATTTTATCTGCTTCTCTATCTGTTAAGAGTGATGAGAAGGAAGGTGATAAAGCTGCTAATCAAGATCGATATAAGAAGACTAACTATATGTCACCAGATGGCAAAAAGATTAGAGATGCTTTAAAGATTAAAGATCCATTGAATGCAGCAAAATATCTAATTAAGAATGAGCTAGCAGGTATGACATATGTATTCAATCAAAAGGAATGCTGGTTAATCGAAGGTGGCTTCACTGAAAAGAAAGAAGACGCAAAAGATAGAGACTATATCCATAAGCTTATAAAGATTAAAGATCAATCAGTACGTACTAATCACGGTATTGAGTTACCTCAGCTTGGTTATAAGATTGATTCTGAAGATCCTAACTTCTTGAAAGCACGTAAATCATCAGAAGAAAGATTACGTGTTGCAATCGAAGAAGTTAAGAAAGTAACAGATCCATTAGAAATGATTGATGCTTTGGCTGTATCTCCTAATAGTGATCCATTCATGAATCCTATTCGACATGGAGATCCAAAGAAGAAAGATATGGTAACAACTGGTCAATTATTACTTGTACCGTCTGATAAGACATTGCACTATAGACCAATCTATTCTTCAGTATCATTTACATATAATAAGTTAAATGGTCCTGAAGCTAAAACGTTTTTTGAAATAGTTAGTTCACGTAAATTATTAGGATTTAAAGAGTATAAAAAATGAGTGTAGATATTGATAACTTTGATTTTGGTTTTACAGCAGTAGACGAAGACGAGTTAGAAGCAGTACAACAAGCACAATCGGATCTAACTGATCTGAATCACACAGCAGAGGATGCACAAGGCAAACTAGACAGATTGTACAATGCTATATTGCCATTATTAAGCAACCTTAAAAAGAACCCAGAAAAAGATTATATCCATTGGCCGAATCGTACTGATAAGGTTGAAGCATTTGAAGATATGATCTCAAAAATTATACGATAGGAGTTATAATGAAATTAAGTAAGAACTTTAGCTTGGCTGAATTCACAAAGAGCCAAACAGCAGAACGTAAAGGAATTGATAATACTCCTAACGAAGAACACATGGCTGCAGCAGTAGAATTATTCGAGAAGGTAGTACAACCAGTACGAGATCATTTTGGTCCTACTGTATTAAATAGCGGATATCGTGGTCCTGAATTAAACGAAGCCGTTGGTGGTAGTTCTAAATCACAACACTGTAAAGGTCAGGCAGCAGACATTGAAGTACCAGGAGTTCCTAATGCTGAACTAGCAGAATGGATTAAAGAGAACTGTGACTTCGATCAACTCATTCTTGAATTCTACACTCCAGGTATTCCTGATAGTGGCTGGGTTCATGTATCATACGTTAACGAAGAAGACAACCGTAAGAGTATTCTTACAGCTTCTCGTATCGACGGCAAAACACAATACAGCGTTGGAT
>Ga0208545_1001253_pt1 | contig 11465 bp, 21 predicted proteins | sample DEB08_DNA_12_FD_185498 | JGI IMG/M metagenome (GOLD analysis project Ga0208545, IMG submission 185498) | Aqueous microbial communities from the Delaware River and Bay under freshwater to marine salinity gradient to study organic matter... | ecosystem: Environmental > Aquatic > Marine > Coastal ... | reverse complement strand
TCGAGATGATATAAAAGATAAGACTGATCTATTAGAAGTTAAAGCAAATGGGTTAGGTTGGATGTTAGTTAAATCAGAAGTATTTGACGATTTGGATCAACCGTTTACTCAAGATGAGCATGGTACTGGTGAAGATGCATTATTTCAGATACGTGCTAAAGAGTTAGGTTATAGAAGTTACATTGATCCAACGTTAATAGTTGGTCATGAAAAGATGATGATACTTACTTAAACTGATAATGCAAAAACAGTTATCATTATCGCTATGTATAGTATTGGTGTTATGTCAAATTTGTTTTGTTTCATATTCGTTAATAAGTAAATATTTATATAAGCAAACATATTAAGAAATTATTAAGAAATCATTAAATGGCGAATAGCTTTAAAAATTTACAGAATAGACTTCAACAGTTAAAGAAGGAAATAGAACCAGATGAACCTAAGAGAAGGTTAGAGGCGTCTAGCTACTTGCTAATATTAACTAAACTAGTAAATGAAAGTTATTTACAAGAAAGTACTTCTGATTACATGTTTATTAAAACATTAACTGATTCAGTATCCGAGGTAAAGTATTTTGGAGGATTTAGAGAAGAAGCTAAAAAAAGGTTACGTATAATAGAACAAAGGTATAATTATATACATGAAGAAAACGGGACTGACATCGAGTGAAAAATTAGATATTTGCAAATCTTGCAAGCATTACTGGCCAGCTACTACACAGTGTGGACTATGTAAATGTTTTATGATTATAAAAGTGCTAACTTCATTACCGTGTCCGGATAATCCACCTAGATGGGAGTAATATATGAGTAAATGGTCGGAAGATACAATGTATGAAATAACAATGTCCGTTGAAAGTCGCGGGTTACGAAAGCAATTTGATCAGCAACTTAAGAAGATGAGAGCACAGCCTCAACATAAGCATAAGACAATGTCTGAAAAATATGAATACGCATATAATAGAATAGTAAAGCAATAAAAGAAAAAGGTTATGTATAGAGAGCAAGATGAATCACAATATACTGTACATGCCTCCTTCTGGTACAACTCAGCACCATCAGCATGCTTGGATAGCTCATACAGGTAATACCTGTGTTGGTCATATTCAAATGCAAGTCGAAGCTGATAACACAATTAAGTTTTTAGATGCTTGGGTTCACGATAATTTTAGACGACAAGGTATCTTCAGATCTCTATGGGATACAAGATGGACATATGTTCAAGAAGAATATTTAGGTTATAAAGTATACGCATGGTGTAAACCATCGAGCTTACCCTTACTAGTAGAAAAAGGGTTTGAGCAAGGTGATGTTTGCACGTATGTCGAAAAAACAGTAACCGTAAATAATACTTCATACGAACAATGTTTCGTATCTTGTTAACTATGAAATACATACTTACTCTGTTTCTCTTTATATCAATAAATCTTCAATCACAATCATTACATGAGATAGGTTTATTTGATCACAAACCTGTATTAAGAAATGGTGGAGATAAGATACTTCATTTTACTTGCAGTTATGTTATCGCTTATAACACATATAAATATTTTGAGCATCGTGTTCCAAAAAAACGAGCTAGACTATACAGTGTGCTAGTACCTTTAGCGGTAGGAGCAGTTAAGGAGTTTATTGACGAGAAGTATCGTAAAGGTTGGGAGAGGGAAGACATGTATGCTAATATAGGAGGTATAATAATATTTAGATATGATTTAACTAAATGATTAGAATATTATTAATACTGCTTTTATTTATAAGTTTAAATTCTTACTCTCAATCACGTAAAACTCCTTACATCAGTTTTAGTGTTGATGCTAATAATTTGTTAGAGATAAAGGACAATGATCGCATGAAATATCAGATTAATGGGTTAGATTTTGATATTGAGATGGGCACCATACGTGAAAAAACAGCAACGTACGCCTTTTGTGGAGCATTTCCCAATGCTTATTATTATAATTATGGTTTTGGTTTAGACTATTATTTTAATATTTTACAAAACATACATTTACATTTAGGTAATCAATATCACATAGTAAGTAGAACAGGTACTTATAGAGAGGGAATACCTTTTAAGTATAAGCATAGGAGGATTACTCATAGTTATATAAACCCAAGAGTAAAGTTTAGTTTAAATACAAAATGGATAACAATAGATTTAATTAGTAAACTAATTGAGCGAAACGATATTGGTATTCGTGTATTTGAGGGAAGTGTAGGGTTAACCAAAAAGTTTTAAAAATATATAATAATTTGGAAATATAAAAAACTTTTCGTATATTATTATTATGAATGAGAAGTGTCCATATACTAGCCTCAAAAATAAAATGAAGGGTTATATAAACTTTATCCTACGTCCTAAGCGAGATGAATTTGGAGGTATACCTGTGTGTCCGTTTGCTGGACCAGAGTTAGATCAAGACAAATTACTTATAGATGTGTTTAATCCTGATGAAGAAAGCTTTATAGATAAAATGCAGGAATTTGAAGATAGTAAATATAGTTCAGCGTTATTTGCTCAAATAGGTACAGGGGTAATCCCTGAATCTGATACGAGGAAGTATCAAGCATTTCTAAATAAATTAATTAAACGTAATGGATTTACTGAATATAAAATTATATGTTTTAATCCAGAAGATACTATTACTAATATAGACGGGTTTAATCCTAGACAGTTTGCTCCTGCTTTTTTAATTAATGTAGCAGATAAAAAAGAGCTAGGTAAAGCGCATAGGACAATTATGAAGTCAAAGTATTTTGATCGTATGTCAGATGCATATAAAAAATACCTTAATGTTTAGTTGGTAATATGAAAATTATTTCGTATATTTAATATAATTAAATGGGGTAGGTAACTATCTCATCGGTTACAACACATGGGAGAGGTTTATCGGACGAAGACAAGGTTTCAAAGTAGCCTTTGCAAGGGCGAAAATAAACAAGGACTTCAAGAGAAATATCTCCCATAGCTCTACGAAAAAGGTCACCTTCACGTGGTGTAGAGTGTTATGGTTAAAGTTGCTCACTATTATATCCAACTGTTTAACCCACCAAGAACCTTTATTTTTAAACTAATTAAAATTGATATATAATATGAAACGATTAACCGCACATTTAGCTCACGTTAAACCTATTAAAGAAAAGGTAGGTAGTGAGGGCAAATTAAAAACGATATTGAACAATACAGTATCAGTTCGCAACCTTAGATCACAAGCTGATGTTCACGAAGCTTTATCTAAGATTCGTTCCAACCACACTATTGCAACCTGCAATACACCTAACCACAAAACCTGGAAGGTAGGTGATGAGATGTGGTACACTTCTAACGAAAAATAATCCATTAAACAGTTGGTAGTCTGAGATTTTTTTCTTATCTTTAGTATATAAAGAAAGAGAGATGAAGAACCGGACAAACTACTTATTAAAAATAACTAAAGATTTAGTTGGTAGTCTGAGTTTTTTTTCTTATCTTTATATTATAAATAAAGAGAGATAAATACCTAAAATTATGATTATAAAAAATAGAACAAATTCAAGCTGGTGGTTAGGAAACGACTTCTTTTCTGAGGATAGAGATATCCTGACAGGAGATATAGTTTCAGATAGAACTTCTGAGCTGATTAAGTTATCTGGATATCGTAGAGCGATTTCTAACTTCGTTAATATTGTGACTGGTAAGTCAGATATACCTGTTCGATTTGAAGGTAAAGATAGTTATACTGATGGTAAGTCAGTAACTATTTCAGCTAGTATTAAGGATAAAGATTTCGATAGTACTGTTGGATTAGCTCTACATGAAGGTTCTCACGTTCTATTAACTGATTTTAATATTTTACCTCATTTAGAGCTAGAGATAGCTAGCTGGGCAGATGCTTGTGATATATACTCTACAGTGAATGAGAAGTATGATATGAAGAGTCATATGTCAGCTAAAAGTTATGTTAAAGATAAGGTTAGAAATTTATTAAATATAGTTGAGGACAGACGAATAGATAATTTCGTATTCAAATCAGCTCCTGGTTATAAAGGCTATTATCATGCTCTATATAATCGTTACTTTAGCTCACCTATTATTGATAAAGCTTTAGCTTCGTCAAGTCATAGAGAATTAGATTGGGACTCTTATATGTTTCATATTATTAATATTACTAATGCTAACCGTGATCTTAACGCTTTACCTGGATTATTAGATGTTTATAAAGTAATTGATCTAGCTAACATCGATAGATTAAAGTCTACTAAGCAGTCACTTACTATCGCTCTAAAGATATTTCAACTAGTAGAAGCAAATATTCCTGCTGTTACTGAGCAAGAAACTACTTCAGGTCAGGATGGTGATAGTCAAAAAGATGGTGATGAGGGTAATAATACTACTAGCGGTGACGAAGCTACTACTCCAGAAGGTGATTCAAAAGATGATGGTTCTAAAGCTGAAGGAGAGGAAGCTATTACAGGTACCGCTCAAGGCAATGGTGCTGGAGGAGCAGGAGGATCAGACTTACCTGAGTTATCTCCTCGTCAAGAGAAGCAGTTAGCTAAAGCTATTCAAAAGCAGAAAGATTTTATCAATAATAATATTAAAAAGACTAAACTTAATAAGACTGAGCAGAAGAAAATGAAGGCTTTAGAAGAGTCTGGTTCAGAGATTAAGAAGGTTGGTAAGACTACTAATAGATATAATGGAAAGGTTTACGAAACTGAGTGTATCGTTGTAAAGAAACTTACTCAGAACGTTATTGATAATGCAGGTTATAATTTCTTAAATGGTCAAGTATGGAGATCTAAAGGAGAAACATTAAGTAATGCAGTTAGTAAAGGTATTACTCTCGGTAGACAGCTAGGTAAAAAACTTAAATTAAGAAGCGAAGAGCGAAATACTAAATTTTCTAGATTAGATTCTGGCAAGATAGATAAGAGATTAATTAGTACTCTAGGTTTTGGTGCAGAGAGAATATTCCAGCAGGTTATGAACGATAAATATACTCCTGCTAACGTGCATATTACTATAGATGCTTCAGGGTCAATGGCTGGATCGAGATTTGAAAACTGTCAAACAGCTGTAGTAGCTATTGCAAAAGCAGCTTCTATGATTGATAACTTAGATATTCAAGTATCTTATAGAACTACTACAGGAGATAAGCCGATTATCTTAATTGCTTACGATTCAAGAGTTGATAGCTTTAAAAAAATTACTAGCTTATTCAAGCATATATGTGCTTCTAATTTAACCCCGGAAGGGCTAACGTTTGAAGCTATAAAAAATGAACTAGTTGCTGCATCAGGTGATAAAGAGAGTTATTTTATTAATTTTAGTGATGGGATGCCATACTGTGAACCTAAAGGTTACCAATACTATGGAGAATCTGCTATACTGCATACTAGAAAGCAGATTGATAATATGAAAAAGAGAGGTATACAGGTTTTAAGTTACTTTATTGGTAATAACCAATACGGTTCTCAAGATGAATTTACTAGAATGTATGGAAAAGCTGCACAGACAATAGATGTAACTAGCCTTATCCCGTTAGCTAAGACGTTAAATAAGATGTTTTTAACTAAGTAATATGACAATTAACCATACACTACAAACTATCGAGAGCGTTAAGCTTATTAATTAATATGAATATAAACGGTAAAGATATTACAGCTGCAGACTTAATCGATCAGATAGATATGCTACACTCAGGGTGGTGCAATCTCATGTATAAATATATGTCTACTGATGAAACGTTCTTAAAAGATATGCAAGGTACTAATTATAAAAAGCGAAAGTTAATCGATGAGTTAGTAGAGCATTTTGTTAGTACTGAAGAGTATGAGAAATGCGCAGAACTTGTAAAGTTAAAACAGTGGTAAAGGTAAGTTACGAGAATGTACTTAGGGAACCAACCATGGCAGCTAATAAAAAGATTGAGGAACTTATCAATCAAAGAAATAAAATTGAGCGAGAGCTTAGGATGATGCAAGATAAATGTAATCATACTGAACGAACAATCAAGCAAGTAGCTCTGGGTGAAGGATGCCAGACGAGTACAAGATGGGTATGCAGTGAGTGCGCTGCGGTAATAGGATATCCATCAGGTTATGAATTAAATAAATTTTTAAAGTAAAGTTATGGGTACAGTAAGTCAAGAACAAGAATGTCAAAGATGTGGTTATGAACACGGATACCACGAATTTCAAACAAGAACAAGAGAAGAGTATTTTATGTGCAGTAGGTGCGGTCACCAGGTGCGCTATGAGATTACGAATCTAGATTCAAAGGATTATAAGAGTGGTAAGAATAAAGGTACTCAAAAGAAAAGCTGGAAGCCTAAATATCGAACTGAATCTATAGTACCTGTCGCGTCATATACTTTAAAAGAAAAGGGTGCGCTCGGTAAGCAGATAGGACCTGTACCTACTGATAAAGATCTAGAAAACTTTAAGGTAAATGTACAGGAACGTTCAGAAGAACTAGCTCAAGCTAAAATTACGTATCTATGCTCTGAAGGTGAATACCTCGGTAAGTGGGTAGAAGAAGATTTACTAGAAAATAAAGTCAAATTACTAAAATAAAAATAAATGAATAAAAGGTTATATGACCTTCCAGTAGAAAGACGTAGGAAGGAGTTTCAAAAAATTAAAAAGAGGGTTCTAAAAAAATACCCGAACGCAACAACTAAAGCTAACAGTGATGGTAAGTTTTATATCACAGATGGTCATGGAGGAGTAATAGGTGAAGATTATATGCTTCCTCCTGCAAGTTGTGTGTGGGATGCCTGGGAATATGCTCTGCAATACGGTATCAAATTACATCAAAATTTACTACGTACTCATCCTAGCAAAATGTCAAGTGATAAAGTTGAGGCTAAAATCATGCGTATTAATAGACGTAGAGGAAATCGGTATAAAGAATAGTTGTTTATATGAAATTAAATTACTATATTAACAATAATAAAATTATTTATTAACTAAAAGGTTGTGGCTCACCACTAAAACAAAATGTCTTTTAAAAAAGGAACACACACAAACAAAATGGGTATAATGCAAGCAGGTTTACATACACACCCGAGAGAGCAACGCTACGGAAACTTATGGGGCCAAATAGACTTCATGGTAAAAGAAGGAGTACGAGGTGACGGTAAAGATGGTTATAATAACAAGACGATAGGAGAGCTTGTAATCGGTAATCAACGAGTTGCATTAACATGGACTGAATGCACTAAAATTCAGGAAACAATAATGTTGGCTAAAGAAGCATTCAAGACTGGAAAGAGTCTTGATATGGTATAAAGTTATAGATATGGAATTTTTAACATTTATATTAGGAGCGTTATTAGGTATTATAGGTACTTACTTGTACGCTAAACAGAAAATTGACGAATTAACTGAAAGAAACTTGGATAAGTCTTTAGTAATAAGTTTACTTAAAACTAGAGCAGATGAGTCTACAAAGAAGATCGTTAACAAGAGAACAATTAAAAAAACTAAAGCAACTAAATAAAGGTTGCGTATAGAATAAATCCGAAGCATATATAAATATCTTAACAGTTTATTTATATATGCAACAGATTTAAAACGCTATTACAAGGGTTAACTTAAATTAAACAAAAAGAGGAAATATATGAAAAATTTATTTTTAACATTAGCACTGGGCTTTGCAACTATGTTCGCATCAGCACAGAATTTTATAGTAGTTACAACCTACACTGCAGCTGAAGAAGGCGCAGAGTGGGAAATGTCTAGCTTAACTGACAACATGGGTATTGGATACGCAGTAAACGATACTTGGACAGTTGGTTTAATCACAGCTGGAGAAGATTCTTTAGGTGATGCTTCTTACGACCTTTTTGGTCGTTATAACTGGAATACAAATATGTACATTTCAGTTCAAGCACCAACCGAAGAAATGATGGACAATTTAACTTTAGGGTTAGGTTATTCATTTAACGTATGGAAAGGGTTAGCAGTAGAACCTAATTATACTATGGGTCTTAAAGAAGACTCAAACGGAGATAGAGAAGGTACATTCAACCTAGGGTTGGCGTACCGTTTCTAAGTAATTAATATCCCATAATGGGATCAACCCTTGTAAAGCAACGGCAATTGTGCCACAAAACTAGTATTCGACAAATACAAAATATAGGAGATTTATAACATGGAAAATGTAATCAAATATGTAACAGGATTCTTTGGTGGTCTAATGACTATCTTAATGGCAGTATTGCCAGTAACAATCCTTTGGACAGTCTTAACAGGCGGTTCAGTATTCGGAATGGACGTAATAGCTAATTTAACTGCTATCGTTACTGCATTAGGAAATGGTGGGTTCGTAGGACTTATCGTATTACTATTAGTAGCTTCATTCTTTGTAAAGAAGTAATAGTTAACAACTAGTAGACGCCTCGAGCTTTATTAAACGGGCTCGAGGCTAATCTACACAAATAAAGGTAAGAGATATAAATGTTATATTTAGGAATAGTAATTGGGTTACTAATAGGTGCAGCAGCTATGTACTTTAAAAACACAAAAGATTTAGATGTAATTAATACTACATTAGAAGCTACACAAGAAAAATTAAAGTCAGTTAAAAATCAGTTATATAAGAGACGTTCGACTTATAAAAAGAAAACAAACGGATCAAATGGCAAAAAAGCAGTCAAGAAAGCAGCTCGGAAAAAAACGACAGCCAACATTAAAAAAACAAATATCTAGTAATCTCTCTAAACGAGCTAATAAGCTCATGGAGCATTATGAAAATATTGAAGCACTTCGAACTGTTGGAGAGAAATCGGAAACATCTGATTTATTAGGTAAGCTAGGTAGTATATTTAATATAGCAGAAGAGATTCCTAAAGATGTGTTTAGTCCTAAGGTAGAAAGTGTATTAGGTAAATTAAAAACTTTAAAAACATTAATTATACTTAATATATCTAATACTGAAGATAAAAAGAACTTTGATACAGAAGAGTATCGAGCTGATAGAATGTTTGTAACTGATACAGTGTTTAAGATTAATGCTTCTAATTTAGTAGATACAGAGGATCTTAAAACTATGAATACACTCTATAAAAAACATAAGCAAATTAAACAATTATTTGATTAAACTATTACTAATTATTATAAAGGGAATAGATATGATAAAAAGATTTATGATTCCTAGAGCAGCTCACTGCAAAGGCGGCTGTTGACATGGAAGGATTTAGTGAACCAATAGAAACATTTGGTGATTCAGCTGAAGATCTAGAGCTGCTTGAAGCTGCTATGAACAATACTTACGAGTATTTAATTAGTGAAGTAGATATACAAGATCTACCATCAGGTACTTGGATGCTTAAACAACCAAGAAGGGTTTCCACTATTAACGAAGTAATAGAGTATTTTCAGCATGCAGATCGTGAAGAGTACGAGAAGTGTGCAGAGTTAATTAAGGTAAAACAAACAATAAACTGACCGCTAGTACTTTTATTAGCTGCTCAAATGGACGCGGGTTCGAATCCCGCCACCTCCACAACGATTATATGTGAAAACATATGATACAATAGATTACATATTACTTATATGTAGTTAAATATAATATGGGGGTGCACTGGATTTGACATTGAGATAAGGATTTAAGGAAGGTCACGCATAACAGGCGAACATGTTGAAATGGCAATGGCGGCTTAATAAAGTCCCCAGAACCGAACGGCATTAACAGGGCAAGTCGTATAAGCCCGGTGGAGGTGGACCTTTATAAGGTTAATATTATGATTAGTAGACCAATTGTATCTAAAGAGTTAAAGTGTAACGGTAAGTTATATAAACTTGAACTGTGGGGAGCTCCTCACGAGGATACATCAATGGACAATTACTCAATAAATGATGATATGTCTACCCATTCGTCTTACTCTCGAAGTCCCGATGTTCGTAAAGAATTTTTTAATGAAGTTGATATGAGCGGATCTTGGACCTCATCATCGGTAGCTAAATATCAAGAAGGCTTTCAGCAGTGGTTTGATAAGTTACCGGTTGATAAACAACGAGCATATGTTAAAGCTCTCGATGAATCTAATCGTATCATTATATCAATGGTATGGGATGTAATTCATAAAGAAGATAGAGATGAACTCTTTAATAATAATCTTCGTCAATTTAGTAATTGGTTTACATCACTCGATGTAGAAGATGTTGATTTCTATATGACACGTATAATGAGTAAGCGCAGGTTAATGCCTAAAGAGTTTCGCTCTGAACCGAGTATGATGTCAGAAGATCAGGTAACTGCTCTATTACAAGAGGTGTATGATAGTATAGATGATGATCTTGTTCGCGCTACATCCATTAATGGGTTATTATGTATTAGCTGTACTGATGAGACTAGATTAAAAAAAGCTAAAACACATATGGTACGGCATGGTAGTATACTGCGTGATTATCGAAAAAAAGAAAATGCTAACGGTAGATTAATATATACATATATATTTTCAAAACCATAATTTAAGGAGAAGTAATATGAAGAAATTTCTAACAATCTTGTTGGTATCATTATCGATATCTGCAATATCACAAACAACAATTAATCCAGACACAGTATGCGCTAATGCAACAGGTGAACAGTATTTAGTTGCAGTTACACCTACATCAACATATCAATGGACGGTAACAGGTGGAGGAGGTATCTTACAAACAGGTCAAACTACAAGCTCTATTACAGTAGACTGGGGAGGTGTATCTGGTCTTTATCCTAATGCGGTAGAAGTAATAGAATCTAATGCAGCAGGTTGTCCCGGTACGCCACAACTCCTAGATGTATTTATTTTAGATCTATCTGGTAATACTATAGGCCCATTTTGTCCTGGTGATCCAACTACACCATTAGTAGGAAGTCCTGCAGGAGGTACATGGTCAGGTACAGGTGTAGTAGGTAGTAATTTTCAGCCATCAACTGGTGTTGGTAATTATGTATTAACCTATTCTATGGCTGGATGTAATACCACAATAAATGTAACTGTAAACAATGGACCAATCACTGGTCCGATTCAACACTTTTAATATGAGGTGGTGGGTATTGATATTATTACCCTTTCATCTGTTAGCTCAAGAAATCTATAATGATTGTGAGGTTATACAACCGCAATCCTATCAAGTAGAGTATGATGCTGATAAGGAGTACTTTTGGTCGATCTCTAACGGACAGGTGGTTTCTGCGTTCGATAATACTATTACTATACAATGGCCTGACTCTGCAGGAGAGTACTTCATTTCAGTTTATACAATGAGATTTGGATGTGAAGGAGATACTTCTCGATATCAAGTCGTTATAGATCCTTGCCCTTACGCTACTCTATTTTTTCCAAATTCATTTACTCCTAACGGGGATGGTATAAATGATCAATACACAGTAAGGGGTAAATCAGCTGATGAGATCGAATATATTGCAATATACAATAGGTGGGGTCAAAGAATATTTGAGTCGCTGAGCAATGAGCCGTGGAAAGCTGA
>Ga0208545_1001250_pt1 | contig 11485 bp, 12 predicted proteins | sample DEB08_DNA_12_FD_185498 | JGI IMG/M metagenome (GOLD analysis project Ga0208545, IMG submission 185498) | Aqueous microbial communities from the Delaware River and Bay under freshwater to marine salinity gradient to study organic matter... | ecosystem: Environmental > Aquatic > Marine > Coastal ... | reverse complement strand
TCGTAGAAAAGCAGTTCATACCCTGGTTACAGACCCTAAAAAAATACAAGAATATTTAGATGATGAGCTAGATGAAAACTCATACTGTTATATAACTACTAAATCTCCTGACAATAAAGCTATAGACTCTCTATTAGATAGAGGTCTAGGAAAAGCTACTACTAATGCTAAGACTGAAACAGCATTTACATTTGAGCTTCTTGACTACAAACAACCAGAGATGATTGATGGTAATGTTCAAGACGTTTTACCAGATAACAAAACTGAAAATGGAACCAACAAAGATAACGATACCTTATAAATTTACTCCAAGAGACTATCAAGTGGATTTTATGGCTGCTCCACAGAGATTTAAGATAGCTGTATGGCATAGACGTTGTGGTAAGACTAAAACTGTATTAAATGACCAAGTTAGAAAGGCTCTAAAAACAAAAGGTGTCTATTATTACGTAATGCCTACATATAAATTAGTAAAACAGGTTATTTGGGACACTTTAGTGGAAGAACACATACCTGAAGCTGTTATATTACGTAAAAACAACTCTGACCTTACTATTTTCTATAAGAATGGCTCTATTCACAGATTTGTAGGAACAGAAGACCCAGATAAGCACAGAGGAAACAACGCAGTAGATGTGGTCTTTGATGAGTTCTCAGAACAAGAGGAACAGATATGGACAGCCATCTTTCAACCAGTTCTTAGAGAGAATGGTGGTTCAGCTACATTTATTTTCACGCCTAAAGGTAAGAATCACTCATGGAAGCTCTTACAAACTGCTAAAGAACATACAGATGAATGGTATTGGTCTGTTAAATCAGTCCACGAGACAGATTCCTTTACTGAATCCGAACTAGCAAAGGTTAGAGCTCAAACTCCCCTGGCTCTATATCAACAAGAGTATGAATGTGCCTTCCTAGATGGTGCATCTGCCCTATTCCGTAATATACGAGAGTGTACATACGATTCAAGAATGACTCTCCCAGTAGATTCTTTCTTCCAATTAGGAATTGACCTTGCTAAGTATCAAGACTGGACAGTTATAACTCCATTTAACCTAAATACTTTTGTAGTTTATCCACAAGACAGATTCAATCAAGTGGATTGGGCTACTCAAGAAGGTAGAATAGAAGCCGCTGCTAGAAGATATGGAAATGCCAAGATACAAATTGACTCTACTGGTATAGGAGACCCAGTAGTTGAATCTCTACAACATAAAGGTCTAAACATTACAGATGATGGTGCTGTTAAATTTACAGAGAAGACTAGAGGAGACTTACTTCGTAATCTGGCTATTATGTTGGAGAATAAAAAGATTAAAATTCCTAATGATGAAGGACTTATATCAGAGCTAGAAGGATTTAGATTTGAACTAACTCCATTAGGAAAGGTCCAGATGAAATCAACTACTAAACATGATGACCGAGTTATGTCTCTCGCACTTGCTATATTTGGTGTAAAAGAACCAATGTTAGAAGACGATGGTGAAGACTTTAAGATGTATACAGCAAAGTATAATTAGTTTATAATTAGAGTATGGCAAAGAAATATTCAAAAAAGAAGAAGAAAGCATATTCAGAGGAGGTATCAGCTGCAGCTATCGCTATTGTTAGAGGAGAAAAATCAACATGGGAGGATAGTGTAATGTACGTCACTGAAAAAGTAGCATTTAACACAAGAAACCTTATTAGAACATGTATTAAAAATTATTGGGGTGTTTTTGACCAACCAATAGACCCAATAACAGGAAGAAATAAGATTTGGTACCCACTATCAGAAGAAGCAGCTAACTCATGGGCAGATTTATCTGATTTAGATACAAAAGACTTTGGATTTCGCTCAAGACCAGGAGGTTCATACGCATTGACGCAATTAACTCGTCAAATTATGAAAGACTATTTAGACCAAACTAACTTTGGTCAAGAGTTAGATGATAATGCTTTTGAAAAATCTATTACTGGAACTTCTGTAACTAAAGTTCTATCTTATAAAGTAAATGGTAAAAATAAAATCTTTAGAAATAAAGTTTCTCTTTTAAACTTTTATATTGACCCAACAGCAGACAACATACAAGATGCTTATCGTGTAACAGAGCGTGCTCTAATGTACCCAGACGAGATAGCTCAAATGACAGGTTGGAAGAATACAAAGAACCTACAATCAGGAGAAGCACTTCCCAAGAATGACCCAGACATGAAAACTGGTTCTACAGAAGGAAATGTAAAATCTAGAGACGTATATGAGATGTGGGGAAAGATTCCTAAGTGGATAATTACAGGAGAAAAGAAAGATAAGGAATCTGGAGAAGAAATAGATGGACATATTGTAGTTTCAGGACTAGAAGCTCCTGGAGCAGAGTGTCATATTATAGAACAGAACAAAAAGAAGGATAAAGAAGGAAATATAATAAAACCTTACGAGGAAGACTGGGCAATGAAAGTTCCTGGAAGATGGTATGGTAGAGGACCAGTAGAACAGCTAATGATGCTTCAAGTATGGATAAATACTATTATTAACATAAGAATTAATCGTTCTTACGTTTCTCAGCTCGGATTATGGAAAATAAGACGTGGTTCTAACATTACACCTAAGACAATACAAAAATTAGGGTCAAATGGTGCTGTATTGGTCCAATCTATGGATGATATTGAGCAAATGGTAATGCAAGATGCCTCTCAAGCCTCATATACTGATGAGCAGAACATCAGAGACATAGCTAAGAGAGTAACTCGTACTCTTGAAACAGTAACTGGTGAACAACTTCCAGCTTCTATGACAGCTACAGCTACATCAATTCAAGCGTCTTCATCTAAGACTCCATTCACAAAGATAAAAGAACGTGCTGGATTCTGGGGAGATAGACTAATTAACCGACATTTGATGCCTTTGGTGATGGAAAATGCCTCAAAGGGTCAAATAATTCGTATTTTAAACGAAGACCAGCAAATTGATGAGATTGTAGAGAGAGTTGCCTTCCATTATGTAGATAAACTACAAAGTGACCTAGAATTACAACAAATGTTCCTAAATAGTGAGCAATTACAGATAGCTATTCAGTCAGCGAAAGAACAATTACGTCAAAAACCAGAGATTTTCTTTAAAAACCTAGAAGATTTAGTATCAAACTTGGTAGACGCTACTGTTTACATCTCAAATGAAGAGCTAGATATGGGAAGTACAGTTGATAAATTGGTAATGGGAGCTAATCTATTACCAGAACAAGATAGAAAGCCAATGGTTCGTACTATTTACGATACTCTAGGTATGCCTTACCCTCCAGAATTGCAATTTTCACAAAATCAACAAGCAATTCAAGAGCAAGGACAACCCCAAGAAATAGCCAACACCTTAAAATAGTTATATAATAAAAATATGGAAGCACAATTAAAACAAAATAAGGAAATTTATGAATTTGTAGGAGAAGACGGATGGAAGCATGTTAAACAATTACTAATGGAGAAGATTGAAGATTTACAATCAACTTCAAATGTAAATTTAAACCTTCCTCCAGAAGAAGTTGTTCTAGATTTAAAAGTTCGCTCAACCTCAACAGACATTCTAATGGAATGGTTAAGAGAGGTAGAAGGAACTTCTGAACAGTATGAACAAAATGAACTGGAAGAAGAAGTTGCTGAAGTTAGTCATATCATACGCAGTGAGGGTTAGTACCTCCTGCCCTGGGTCTACTGTGCTGGACTCGGGACAGGGTGCTCTAAGTACCCATTAATAGTTAAGATAATAAGATATGTCCGAAGAAAACATTACTCCAGAAACCTTACCCGAAGAGGGCGGTGAGGGAGCTGTTATTGAGGAGGTTCAAACACCAGAAGCGGAAGCTATGACTCTGGGAGAAATTAATGACCTTTTAGGAAAGGAATTTAAGGACCTAGAAACAGCAAAGAAGTCTATTAAAGACACTCAATCATTTGTCGGTAAAAAAGCAAATGATGTTGCAGAAGATTTAAAAGATAAAGGCTATATGAGCGAAGCTGAGTTTGAGAACAAAATGTTCTTTAGAGATAATCCAGAACATGCTGACAACCAAGCCCTATTAGAGGCTATTGCAGTAAAGGAAGGAGTTTCTCTTGTAGAAGCATCTAAAAATGATGCCTATACAAAACTCTTTGATGGTGCAAAGAACTACGAAGAGTCTCAATCTTTGAAGTCTGTGCTAAACCCAAATCCTAGATTACAGGAGGCGACAGAAAAAAGCACACAAGTTAAGGACCTTGCAGATGCTGGTAATGCAGAAGCTGCAGCGAACTTAGCCGCAAAAATTGTTGCTGACGCTTATGAAATGTAATTTAGGTAAATTTATCACTAATTATAATTTATTATGGCAGTAGACAAAGTATTACAAACATATGGTGACGTATCTCGTGTAGATGACGTTGTATTAAATATGGTTGAAATTCTGACAGCGACTGAAAATAATCTTTTAACTACTCTTTCAAAGAGCGAAGCAAAAGATACTGTTCACTCATTCTTAACTGATACACTTGCGACTCCAGGTTCAGCAGCTGTACAGCAAGGAGCAGACTATTCATACCTACAAAGAACAACACCAACACGTCTTACAAACATCGTGGAAGAAATCGCAATTCCTTTCAGAGTTACTAGAGTTGAGCAAAAAGTTCAACATTTTCATGGAGAAAATGAACTACAACGTCAACTTTCAAAGGCTATGAAAGAATGGGGAAATGCCGCAGAGTTTGATATTGTTAGAAGCACATTAGCTTCAGGAGTATCTGGAACAGTTGCAAAGATGAATGGTATTATTGTTGCTATCTCAAAGTCAACAAATACTACAGCACATACATCTGGAACAGTGTTCTCAGCTACAATTCTTGACGCTCTTATGTCAGACAACTGGGATAACTCAAACGGAGATGTTGCACAAGACCTATACGTTGGTTCTTCAATGAGAACAACTATTGATGGGTTTGTACAAAAGTCTAACGTAGTTGTAAATGCCCCAGGTATTTCAGCAATAGTTAGAACAGTTTCAACATACGAAACTGCATTTGGAACACTAACAGTGCATAAGCATCGTTACATCCAACAATCAGGTGACGCTACTGGTCGTGCATTGGCAGTTAGAAAAGAAAAGATAAGACTAGCTTATCTTGACAAGCCATACATTGACACAGAACTAGCGAAAGCTGGTCCTTATGACCCACGTTCAGTTTATGGTTCACTTACTGTTGAAGTAAGAAACCAAGACTCAAACTGGTTTGCAGACGGATTCCTAAAGTAATTTAGTTGTTTATCGGGCTTACTAGGCAAATTGGTTTGCCCGATACAATTTGCCAATAACATATAGCACAGTATGAAAAATGTACAAAGAAAAATTAAAAATTCTGTAGAGTTGTATCAGAAGCATTTCGCTGACGAATACAAGTTGGTTGTAGAACAAATAAAAGAGGTTAGAGAAAGTCTAGAATCAGACTATGCTGACCTAGAAGGTAATCACGTTTTAAAGCGTGAGCTTTTCAGAACCCCAGAAAAGTTGTATAATCTTTTTATTAGTAATTTATCAGCAACGGAACTTAAATATATGGACACTGACGCATATGCCAAATGGTTCATAAAAGAGTTTCCTGAATTTCGCATAACTAAGTATGACTAAAAAAATAGCACTAGCAGTTATTACTAGAGACACTAAAGAAGATGCTCTATTATTAGAGAACCTTCTAAACAGTGTTTCACAGTATATAGATGGATTTTTTATAACAGCCGCCCATGATAAATTTGAAGGACATATCAAGAAAGTATGTGATAAGTATAAAGCTCATTATTCAGAGTTTAAATGGGTTAATGATTTCTCTGCCGCTCGTAACTTTAACTTCTCACAAGTAACAGAAGACTATAACTACATAATGTGGTCAGATATAGATGATACATGGAGTGACTTATCAGGATTAAGAGATTATTTAAAAATAGAAAGAGATGGTTATGCCTTCTTTTATTTATATGACTTTGATGAGGATAATCAACCAACTGTAGTCCATAAAAAGACTATGCTTGTAAAGAATGATGGAACTTTTATTTGGAAAGGAGCTATACATGAAGATTTAGATAATGACAGAGAAATAACAATTGGTTTTATAGAAGATATACATCGTATACACCACCCTACAGAAGAAAGAGTAGAAGAAGCTGCCGCAAGAAACCTAGAAATATCTATAAAGGCAGCAGATGCTTTACCTGATGACCCTCGTGTTTACTTTAATCTTGGTAACTCCTTATTAGGAGCAGGAAAAACAGATGAAGCTATAAAAGTATTTGAACGCTTTATATCAGAGTCACAATCAAAAGAAGAGAAGTATTTGGTATATCAAAGACTAGCATGGTGTCACCATGACCTAGGTAATGAAGATTTGGCAGAAAAGTGTTTCCAAATGGCTATAGGATTAATACCAGTAGAGCCAGAGGCTTATCTAGAGATTGGTAAGTTCTATTTTTCTATTAATAAGCTAGAAGAGGCAGAAGAAAATACTCTAATGGGTCTAAAAATGAAACCTTCGTATAAGGCTATTATTGTATTTAATCCAAGAGATTACGATTATAACCCCCTAGCACTTCTTGCTAAGGTTTACTTCCAGAAAGGAAGACCAGATAAAGCATATCAATGTATGAAAGCATGTCTGGAAATTAGTGATAATAAAAGAATGAGAGAGCTTACTAAGGAAATGAAGGGAGCTATGGAAGGTCTAAAAGAAGTTGAAGTTCTTATTGAAGAGATGAAGAAGGTAAAAGATAAGAAAGAACTAAAGAAACTTCTAGATAAGGTCCCTCAAAAGCACCAATCTCATCCTGGAATATGTTCAATTAGAAACTCTATCTTTATTAAAGAAGAGTCTTCAGGAAATGACCTATCAATCTATTGTGGTATGACTGTTCACGAATGGAATCCTATCTTGTTTAGAGAGAAAGGTTTTGGAGGTTCAGAAGAGGCTATTGTTCACTTATCAAAAGCACTTGCCGCCAAAGGTATGAATGTTAAAGTTTACGCCAATATAGGACCCAAAAGAATAGTAGAAGATGGTGTAGAATGGATTCCTTACTGGGAGTTTAATACTCGTGATAAAACAGACTTCCTGGTTCTTTGGAGGTCAATACAACTTTGTGATTATGAATTAAATGCAGGAAAGGTATTTGTTGATATTCACGATGTTATGTCACCAGCTGAATTTACAAAAGATAGATTAAAGAAAGTTGATAAGTTATTTGTAAAAACTCAAATACATAGAGAATTATTCCCCAATGTTCCAGATGAAAAATTTGCCATCATTCCAAATGGTATAAATGTAGATGACTTTACTGGTAAACAAGAGAGAGACCCTAACTTAGTAATTAATACATCATCTCCTGACCGCTCTTTATCAATGTTTGTAAAGATAGCAGAAAAGGTTAAAGAACAGATACCAGAAGCTAAGTTTAAGTGGGCTTATGGATGGGAGTTATTTGAAACATACAGAGAAGACAAAAAATCTAAAGACTTTATGAAAAAGGTTGAAACTCATAGAGAAAAGGTAGGGGTAGAATCATTAGGTAAGATTCCACAGAAAGAATGTAATGAGCTTTATGAAAAGGCAGGAGTTTTTCTATTTCCAACAGAGTTTATGGAGATTGACTGTATATCAGTAAAAAAAGCACAACTAGCTGGCTGTAATGTGGTTACTACTGACTTTGGTGCTCTTGATGAATCTACTAAGTATGGAACTAAAATACACTCTAAAAAAGATAGACTATTTCTTGGAGAGCCAGGAGGTTTAGATTTCTCTTGTGATGAAGCTCTACTAGACCAATTTGTAGAAGCTACAGTGAAAGCAATCAAAGAAGGTAAGGAGAATAAAGACGCTAAAATCTGGGCTAGAGAAAAGTTTAACTACGATGTTATTAGCACTAAATGGTATAATACTCTATATGGAATATAACGAAGCACTAACAAAACTAGGAGACCCAATAAAGGTAAGTAAGATACTCACAGCTCTTAATCTATCTGTTGATGATTTTAACCAACCTAAAAGAATGGAATCTGCTGAAAGAGTGATTAAGTTTTTAGCCGCCCATCCTGACCCACAATACTATCTAAGAAAAACTATAGGTTCTAAACAAGTAGATAGACTAGACTTTATAGATGAATATATTGGAATGGATTTAGAAAGACAATCACAAACAATGAAATTAGAAGAATTGAATGAAAAACTATCTGTTTATGATATTGAAAACATGGAAGATGTAGATATGGATGTTTACAATCCTCTAATGGAAGAGAAACAAGAGGCTATGTCTACAATAGATAGATTAACAGCTTCTATGGATATATATGAAAAGTAAACTAGGGTTTATCTGGCAGGGGGTAGATGGTCGCTATGGTAAGTGGACTGATGGGTTAAACGCTGCAATGAAGATACTTGAAAAGAAGTATGATGTTAGTTACATAGAACCATTTGATGATTTAGAACCTTATGATGTTCTTCTTTACTGGGAAGCTCCATGCACAATAAATGGTCCACATGGACAAAACTATAAAAGAGTGATGAATTACCCTAAACCTAAAGCTCTTCTTTTTGCTGGAGGTCAGGTAAATAGAGGACAATGGGAAGGGTTTAATGAGATAGCTGTAGAATCTAAAATAAACGTAAAAGAGTTCAAAGAGCAGGGTAAGGATGTATTTACTGCTTTTGGCGTTAATACAGCCCTTTTTAAGCCTACAGAGGCTAAATCTAAGTACAAAGTAGTTCACCATGGGACATGTGCTTCATGGAAAAGACAAGACCTATTAGCACAAGCCTTTGGAAAGGATGCTCTACTAATTGGTAGATTCCAAGAAAAAGACCCTAGCATGTTTAATAATGCTCGTGATTTAGGTGCTACTGTACTAGATGAGCTTACTGGAGAGCCATTAGTTAAAGCCATTTCGTCAGCGAAAGTAATGCTCCAAACTTCAGCTTACTGGGGAGGAGGTCAAAGATGTACTCTAGAAGCTATGGCTATGGGACTTCCAGTTATCTGTATGTCAGACTCTCCAAAGAATATAGAATATGTAGAAGAGTCAGGGGCAGGAGTGGTATGTGACCCTAATGTAGAATCAATTCGTGCCGCCTATGATAAGATAATAGAGAACTATGAAGATTACTCACAAAAAGGTATAGAGTATGTTCAATCTAAATGGACTGAACAACACTATGCCGATAACTTAGATAAAATATGCCAAAGATTACTGTCGTAACCCCCTCAATTCGCCCATCAGGCTTAGTTGTAATGCAGGAGTGTCTCAAAAACCAGTCATTTCAAGACTTTGAATGGTTAGTTGAAATTAACTATTCTGGAGAACATGACCTAAATGCCGCCTTTAATAAGATGATAAAAAAATCTAAAGGAGAGCTAATAGTCTTCTATCAAGATTATACAAAGATAAAAAAAGATGGATTACAGAAGTTTTGGGATGCTTATCAAAAAGATAAAGATACTTTATTTACTGCACCTCTAGGAAAGGTACACACATGGGGTAAAACACCTAAATGGGACTGGAGATTACAGCGTGGCAATATTGAGTGGAATGAGTTAGAATTAGATTGGGGAGCTATACCAAAACATATTCTAGAAGATATTGGAGGTTTTGATGAAAGACTAGACCAGTGGTGGAGTATGGATAATGTATCAGTAGGGAAAAGAGCCCAATTATGTGGTTATAAATTTAAGAATCTAAGAGATAATTTATCATGTGCATTAGACCATGATGCTATGATGGAACACCCTTTTAGAAAGAATTACGCCCCAGAACATGTAAATGTTTTAATAAATGGTTACGAAAGTAGCCCACGATTAGACTATCTGTTATAATTAGTGTATGACACTAGGAGATATAAATAATAAAATAAACACATTAACAAAGACTGATACAGTTAGTTTTCCTGACTCTGAAAGAGTTATTGATTTAAACATCTGGAATCAAAAGATTTTTACTGACGTATTACAAGCCCAAGATTCAAGTGATGCTGATGATACAAATCAGTCTGGTTATGCAGTCCTTAGAACAGACTTAGTTGCTGACCAAAGAGATTATAATTTCGGTATAACAGATGGAGTGGTAAAGATTAAAAATGTAGAAGTTTCATATGACGCTTCAACTGCTTATACTGCTTATGCAGTAGATACAGGAGATTTTGATGAACCATGGATGGATGAATCTCTTACAAATATTGATGATAGATTCTCACAACAAACTCCAGCTTATGGATGGAAAGGAAATTCATTTTTCCTCTTCCCGAAACCAACAGTATCTACTGGTAAGATTTATGTAGAAGTATCACGAACAGCGAAAGATTTTACTGAAGCTGAATTAACAACAGGAACTGTTAAACCAGGATTTGATTTAAACTTCCACGCCATGCTTGCCTATGGTGTGGCACATGATTACTTCTTGTCTAATGGTATGACAGAAGACGCAGCACAGATGGGTAGAATTATTAACCAATATACTGCTCGCTTAAAGGAACAGTACGGAAACAAAAATGAAGAGTACCCTTTAAGACTAGAGTCAGATTATATAAATTACAATTAACTAAAACAATATGGCATCATATAATAAAATAAATAAATTTGTAGAAGCAGTTGCAGAGAAAGTTCATAACCTAGGTTCTGACCAACTTGTTATTGCTTTAACAAACACAGCACACACATCAACATGGGGACAGCTATCAGACCTTACAGAAATAGCTTACACTAATCTTTCATCACGAAATATTACAACTACTACATCAGCACAAACAGCAGGAACATATAAGTTAGTTCTAGCAGACTTAACTCTTACTTCTTCAGGAGGTACAACAGGACCATTCCAATATGTATATATCTACAACGATACAGCAACTAATGATGAGCTAATCGGATATTACGACTATGGAAGTGCAGTAACACTACAAGATGGTGATACATTCACAATTGACTTTGACGCATCAAACGGAGTATTAACAATAGCATAAAACCAATATGGCAGATTCAAAGATTACAGGACTGACAGAGCTAACAACTGTAGCAGATGCAGATGTTCTTGCTATTGTTGATGACCCAGCTGGGGTTCCTGTCACAAAAAAAATAACAAAAGCAAATCTTATTAAGGATGTGTCAGTTTCTTCTCTTGCCAATGGTACAGATGGTGAATTAATTACTTGGGATGCTGCAGGTGCTCCAGCAACAGTAGCCACAGGAACAGCAACACATGTACTTACATCAAATGGTGCAGGAGCAGCTCCAACTTTCCAAGCTCCCACAGGAAGTAGTGTATCGTTTGGAACAGATAATCAGATTCCATACACTAATGCAGGAGCAACAGACTTTGATTATTCAGCTAACTTTACCTTTGATGGAACAGACCTTGCTGTAAATACAGATGACTTGTTTGTTGATGGTTCTACTGCAAAAGTTGGAATAGGAACTGCTACACCAACAGCTAAAGCTACTGTATTTGAGACAAAG
>Ga0208545_1001241_pt1 | contig 11513 bp, 13 predicted proteins | sample DEB08_DNA_12_FD_185498 | JGI IMG/M metagenome (GOLD analysis project Ga0208545, IMG submission 185498) | Aqueous microbial communities from the Delaware River and Bay under freshwater to marine salinity gradient to study organic matter... | ecosystem: Environmental > Aquatic > Marine > Coastal ... | reverse complement strand
CCCTATCGAAGGCCTTAGATAGTTCAGCCATCAATCTATCCAGCTCAGACTTTTTGGTGCTGGTAGCCTCACCCGCCTTGATCTTGGATTGCTTATCCAGATAAGCCTGAACCGCCGCCTTGATCTTGCCCATCTTAGATGTGGCATAACCTTGATTATTGGTTATTGCCTTGACGTGCTCAGGGTTAACTATGTTGGCCTTCCAGCCGTCCTTGCCTTTCTTGCCAGCATAGCTATCCTTTAAGGCTAACAGCTTACGTATGTCCGCCGGTATCTGTTGGTAGCACGTTTCCCAATACTGATTCCAGATCTTGACGTGGGCTGATTTGGCAGAGATACCCTTTTTAAGTTTCCCGCTCTTTTCATAGGGGCTGGCTAGATGTTCTACCTTACCGCCCGCCTTGATGTAGGCCATTGCAAACAACTCCAAGGTATTACGCGCCTTGAATCTTGCATGGTCCGCAATATCAGCATTGCTGCAATAGGTTGCGATGTAGCCGTTTAACTTTTCGTTTGTTGCTAGTTTACTCATAGTCTTATAACTCCAGTTGTGTTAGTCCATGGACTAACGGTAGGCGGGGCTATCCGGTAGTGGCTTTCCCTCTCACCTGTAAACAAGTTAACACGAGATCCCGTATTGTCTAGCAATACCTAGGGTCGCGTGATGGTTTAGATCTGGCTGGCTGGCTGGCCGTTTTCTGACATGGCGACCCCTACCTACCCCCGATGCACCCTTACCTCTACTGGGACTCCAGCATTACTCTAGCATTACTAATCTACACGAATAATGACCGTTTTTTTGAGTTCAGACCCCCCACCCCCCTCTATATAGGAACACCCCCCGGTAGGAGTCCCAACCTCCTTGCATAAAAAATTATTTTTCGGTATAAACCGTTTTAAACGGTTAGGTACGTAGTCATGGCAGAGCGAAGACCAGAGTGGCAAGCGTTGGGGTTTAGTAGTCCTGAAGCCTACGAAGATGCAAAAGCTGCGTCTGAAGAAATGCTTAAGATAGAATATCTCATGGGGGTTGATGACAAACTACCCGAAGGGTATAAGATGAACGAGGGGCCGGGAGCTGTGCTTGCTGCACTTGGACTATACGGTGACCAAACAGATAACCCACAATTCAGCCAACCTGCAAACATAAGAAGCTACACCAGACCTATAGGTGGAGATGGACGTAGGACATTAGGGGAATACGTAACCCCCTACCAAAATTATGACGGTGCCATGTCTTTACCAGAATATGAAGAGGCACTTAGCAGGTCATTTAGTGGTATTAAGGCCGCTATGCTTGGTGGCCCTACCCAAGGGGATGATGTTTTTGCAGACTTAACGACGCAATACGATGGGCAAGGCTACTCATACGAAGATACGTTAAAGCATGAGTTACGGCATAGAGGGTTACGTTCTGAAAGAGCGGCTAGGCTAAATGATGTGCCCGAAGGCGCGAGCGTAATTGGCGAAGAGTGGAGGAAGCGGGGTAATCTAAACGATGTAGAACGCCGCGAACACCCTATATACGAACTTATACGTCAGTTGCAGATGGGTGAGAAAAACATAGAAGAGTTGGGGTATACGGACAGGCAGTACCTGAAAAGCCTAAACGAACTGGAGGCTAACCTTTTAGAAGGTATGACCGAAGAAGAGCGCATGAGGTTAGGTTTCATACCTGAAAAGAAAGAGCTTGGGTTCATAGATAAGTTAATGAGTATAATGGATTAATGTTGCAAAAAATTATTTTTGGTGTAAATTGGTGCCGTTAGATGTTAGTTAGTGCACATTTATGACAGTGACCGTAACGCCTGAAATTGGTATACCGCTATCTGATAACGTTCCATACATGGACCTACGTATTAGAGCGGAGGCTGCGTGCAATACCGCTATGCTTTTGTCGGAACATGGGCTGGACATTACACCAAACAAAGAAGACAAAGATGTAGCGGCTGGTTTAGCAGTAGATTACGCGGAGAACCCAGAGAAAACCTCTAAAACGCTATCAATTACCCGCGCTGCTAAGATGACCCCTGCGTCTTTGATCCTGACAAGTAATATATTGAAAGAGTTTGGTCAGTCCGTAGCTGAAAGTGCGACCCAGATACGACACCTAGTCACCAACAAGCTCCTACTTGAGTCAGAGAACCCAGACCCACGGGTAAGAATCCGTGCATTAGAGCTGTTGGGTAAGATATCAGACGTTAGTTTGTTTGCAGAGAAGTCAGAGGTGACGATTACGCACCAATCAACTGACGATTTACGGGCAAAACTGCGCCAAAAACTAGAAAAACTAGTAAATCCACCCGAAGAACTCAGTAGATCTGTAGTTTTAGATGGGGAAGTCATCGATATAGACGCCAAACTAGGGATAAAACCTAGAGAACCCAAAGAACCCAGCGAAAAGCCTCTACATCCGGGGTGGTTAGGCGCAGAAGAACCGGAGTATGACGATGAGTGAGGTCGCTTTTGACTTCACAGAAGAAGAAATCCAAGCCATGCTGGATAATCTTGACGAGTACACCCCCGACGAGGTGCTAGAGATAGACAAACTCGTTGGTGAGTTAGACACCCGTAAGAAAAACAAGTTAGCGTACGATGATTTAATAGAATTTTGTAAGGCGATGCAGTCGGACTACATCGTAGGTAAGCACCATCGCATTCTTGCAGATATGCTTATGGCAATCGAGCAAGGGGAAAAAGACCGTATCTGCGTAAACATCCCGCCCCGCCACGGAAAATCACAACTAGTGTCTATATTCTTCCCGGCGTGGTTCTTGGGGCGGAACCCTAATAAAAAGGTCATGATGGTGTCGCATACCACCGATTTGGCTGTGGATTTTGGTCGAAAAGTACGTAATTTGATCGCTGTAGACGCGTATAAATCGATCTTCCCTACCGTCAACCTAGCCTCAGATTCCAAGTCTGCGGGTCGGTGGAACACCAGCGTAGGGGGTGAGTACTATGCTTGCGGTGTCGGTTCAGCCCTTGCTGGGCGTGGTGCTGACCTGCTTCTGGTAGATGATCCGCACTCTGAGCAGGATGTTATTAACGGTAACTTCTCGGTGTTTGAGAAAGCCTATGAATGGTATACGTTCGGTGCACGTACACGTTTGATGCCGGGGGGACGGGTAGCGATTATCCAGACTCGATGGCACATGGACGACCTGACGGGGCGTGTGGTGCGGGATATGGGACAGAACGAACGGGCTGATGAGTTCGAGGTTATTGAGTTCCCAGCTATACTAGAATTAACTGATAAAAAAACAGGTAAGTCTGTACAGAAACCGTTATGGCCTGAGTTTTTCGACTTAGACGCTTTGCTACGGACTAAGGCATCAATGCCTACTTTCCAGTGGAACGCCCAGTATCAGCAGGAACCTACGGCAGAAGAGGCTGCACTTATAAAGCGTGAGTGGTGGAATATATGGACAAAGGAAGATCCCCCTAAGTGCGAATACCTTATTATGTCGTTAGATTCTGCGGCAGAGAAGCACAACCGTGCTGACTTTACGGCCTTGACGACGTGGGGCGTTTTCTTTAATGAAGATACAGATGCGTACAACATCATCCTGTTGAACAGTATTAAGAAGCGGTTGGAGTTTCCCGAGCTAAAACAGTTAGCGTTAGAAGAGTATGCTGACTGGGAACCCGACTCGTTCATCGTGGAGAAGAAAAGCTCTGGTGTGGCGATCTATCAGGAGATGCGTCGTATGGGACTACCAGTGCAGGAATATACCCCTCACAGAGGATCTGGTGATAAACTAGCACGTTTAAATTCTGTCGCTGATATTGTAGCATCAGGTATAGTGTGGGTACCCGAAACTCGTTGGGCAGAAGAAGTGGTCGAGGAGATTGCTGGATTCCCATTTATGAGCCATGATGACCTAGTGGATTCGACTGTCATGGCGTTGATGCGTTTTAGGCAAGGTGGATTCATACGCTTACCAACTGATGAACCTGATGACATACGTTACTTTAAACAACGACGTGGCGGGTATTACTAAGAGTATAAATTATGGCTATTGAGAAAGGGTTATACGCGGCTCCAGAAGGTATTGATGATCTGCTCGAAGGTGAGATGGTGGATGATGATCTTGAGGGTGGCGCATTAGAAATTGAAATTGTTGATCCTGAAAGCGTCACACTGTCTGACGGTAGTATGGAGATCACGCTGATCCCTGATGCTAATGAAGTAGATTTAATGGCGTTTGATGCTAACCTCGCAGAAGCGTTAGATGACAATGAGTTGCAAGGACTCGCACAAGATTTAATTGGGTTGATCGATTCAGATATCGAGAGCCGAAAAGATTGGGCTGATACGTTTGTCAAAGGACTTGACGTATTAGGGTTCAAGTACGAAGAGCGCACAGACCCGTGGGAAGGTGCCTGCGGGGTTTACTCTACTGTACTGGCCGAAGCCGCGATACGTTTCCAAGCAGAGACGATGAGCGAGACTTTCCCAGCCGCTGGCCCTGTACGTGTAAAAGTACTAGGAGAAGAAACACCCGAGAAAGCTGAAGCAGCAGAACGTGTAAAAGCAGATATGAACTATGAGCTGACTGAGCGCATGGTTGAGTATCGACCCGAGCACGAAAGGCTTTTATATAGCCTAGGACTGGCAGGTTCAGCGTTCAAGAAAGTATATTTTGACCCTAATATGGGTCGTCAGGTAGCTATCTATATCCCTGCTGAAGACGTGATTGTACCTTACGGCGCGTCCCATATTGAGACCGCAGAGCGTGTTACACATGTCATGCGGAAGACCAAGAACGAGCTGAAGAAGCTCCAAGCGATGGGGTTCTACCGTGAGGTAGACTTAGGTGAGCCACAACCGTTTCATACAGATATAGAGAAAAGAAAGGCAGAAGAAGGTGGATATTCAATCACTGATGATGATCGATATGCGATATATGAAATACACGCGGATCTCATTATTGACAGTGTTGACGAGGACGATGACGAGATTGCAAAGCCTTATGTTGTCACGATTGAACGTGGTACGAACAATGTTTTAGCGATCCGACGTAACTGGAGCGAAGAAGATCCGCTGATGTTGAAGCGTCAGCACTTTGTACATTACGTCTATGTACCGGGGTTTGGGTTCTACGGCCTTGGTTTGATCCACATTATCGGTGGGTACGCTCGTGCGGGTACCTCACTCATCCGTCAGTTAGTTGATGCTGGCACGCTATCTAACCTGCCCGGTGGGTTAAAGTCTCGTGGCTTGCGGATCAAAGGTGATGATTCACCCATCGAGCCGGGGGAATGGAAGGATGTGGATGTACCGTCTGGAAGCATTCGTGACAATATCATGCCGCTTCCGTACAAGGAGCCAAGCCAAACACTGCTTGCGCTACTCAACCAGATTACCACTGAAGGCCGCCGGTTAGGGGCGATCAGTGATATGAACATCTCTGACATGTCGGCTAACGCTCCGGTAGGAACGACGCTGGCGCTGTTAGAACGTACGCTTAAGCCTATGGCTGCGGTACAGGCTCGTGTCCACTACGCGATGAAGCAAGAGTTCAAGATGCTCAAAGCTATCATGGCGGAGTATGCACCCACTGAGTACGACTATATCCCCATGCGGGGCGAGGTCAGTGCACGGGTAGCGGACTACATGATGGTGGACGTGATCCCTGTCAGTGATCCTAACTCGTCAACAATGGCCCAGCGAGTTGTCCAGTACCAAGCGGTACTGCAGATGGCGCAGAGCGCCCCACAGATCTATGACCTGCCACAGCTACACCGACAGATGATCGAGGTATTAGGAGTTAAGAATGCAGATAAACTTGTCCCGACTCAAGATGACCTTAAACCGACTGATCCGGTTAGTGAGAACATGGATGCGCTCAATGGCAAACCGCTTAAAGCGTTTATATACCAAGATCACGACGCGCACATAACGACGCACCAAGCGTTTATGCAAGACCCTATGGTGGCCCAGATGATTGGTCAAAACCCACAGGGACAAGCCATTATGGCTGCTCTGCAAGCGCATTTAGCGCAACACTTAGGGTTTAACTACCGTAAGCAGATGGAAGAAAAGCTGGGAGCATCCCTCCCTGCACCAAACGAAGAACTTCCTGAGAACATTGAAGTTACTTTAGCTCAGTTGATGGCAAAGGCTGGTACTCAGCTAACGCAAGCACATCAACAACAAGCTGCACAAACGCAAGCACAACAGCAAGCGCAAGACCCTGTACTCCAGTTACAACAGCAAGAACTGGCGATAAAACAACAGGAAGCCCAACGTAAGGCTCAAAAAGATGCTGCCGACATAGAACTCCGCAGAGCGGAACAACAGCGTAAAGTCCAAAAAGACCAAGTAGACGCTGCTTTAGACGTGGAACAACTTAAGCTAGATAAACAAGAACTCTCTATTGAGGCCCAAAAAGAAGGGGTCAAGATTGCGTTGGATAAGCAAAACAACAAAGAGAAATTAGATTTAGAGCTTATGCGCCTTATTGAACAACAGAACAAGGGTCAGTAATGGCTAAAACCGTATTTGACGTGCTTAAAGACAAGCTGACGGAAGACAAATCCGCAGCACTACAGTTTCTTGGAGGGGGTGGAGCTAAAGACTTCGCTCAGTATAAGGAAGTTACAGGTATGGTTCGGGGTCTCGAAACCTGTATCAATTATGTAGAAGACCTCTCACGCAATATGGAAGAGTATGATGAGTGAAGCAATAGAAACGCTAGCACCTGAAGAGATGCTGTCGCAAGAGGACATAGAGGCGCAATTACCGAAACCCGTAGGGTACAGGGTGCTTGTCGCGTTACCACAAGTTGAGGAGACGTTCGGGGATACCGGACTGCTTAAATCTACAACGACAATGAGCCAAGAACACATTATGTCGATAATCGGACTGGTGTTGGATATGGGCGACCAAGCCTATTCTGACGAAGAACGGTTCCCGTCAGGCCCGTGGTGTAAGCCGGGGGATTATGTAATGTTCCGTATGAATACGGGCACTCGGTTTAAAGTTGGTGGGGTTGAGTATCGTCTGATGAACGATGACTCTATTGAGGCCATAGTGGCTGATCCCCGTGGTGTAACACGCGCATAAGGAGTAGGTATGCCATTTCAAAAAGTAGAATTTCAATTCCCTGACGAGCAAGAAGAAGAGCAAAAAATAGAGATAGAAGGTTCTAGTGCTATCGAGATTGACTTGTCTGGGGGTGCAGACAACGACCCTGAAGGTGAAGAGGTTGAGGCGGAGCCTGAAGTCGAAGAAGAAACGGTAGCGGAGGACGATAGCGAAGAGCTAACAGAAGACGTTACTAAGGAAGAGTTAGCAGGTTATTCTAAAAAAGTTAACAAACGGATAGCTAAACTAACTGCCCAACGACACGAAGAAGCGCGACAGCGGGAAGAGCTAGAACGCTTTAGCCGTACGCTTCTAGAAGAAAATAAAAAACTTAAAGGTACGGTTGATAAAAACCAAGAAGCCTTACTAGAGCAAGCTAAAAGGACCGCTGCTGGTGAGATGATTATAGCTAAACGTCAGTATAAACAGGCTTATGAAGCTGGTGATGCTGACAAGGTGATAGAGGCGCAAGAAAAGCTAACTAACGCCAAAATCAAAGCAGACAGGTTGGCTAACTTAAGACCTGATACTTTACAAGAGGTTGAAACTCCTGTAGAAACAAAGGAAGATGTACAACAAGACATACCGGCACCCGTCGATAAAAGGGCTAATGATTGGGCAGCGTCCAATACATGGTTCGGACAAGACGATGAAATGACAAGTTTTGCGCTGGGATTGCATACAAAACTTGTCAAACTCGGGGTAAGTCCCCAGAGCAATGAGTACTACGAGAGCATAGACTCTCGCATGAGAGAAGTATTTCCCGATAATTTCGAGGATAAAATTGGTGAACGAGTCGAAAAACCGAAAAGACAATCTAACGTGGTGGCTCCCGCAACGCGAAGCACAGCTCCAAAGAAGGTTACACTTACGCCCACGCAACTAACACTTGCAAAACGTTTAGGACTAACACCAAAACAATACGCTATGCAAATGGCGATAGACATGAGGAAACAATAATGGCTCAAAATAGACTAGATCGAGAGCAAACCACCCGCGAAAAAACTACCCGCAAAAGAAGTTGGCAAAGACCAGAAGTTCTGCCGTCGCCTACTGCTGAAGCTGGTTATGCTTTTAAGTGGGTCCGTGTTAGCACTCAAGGGCAAGTTGATGCCACTAACGTTTCTTCTAAACTCCGTGAAGGTTGGGAGCCTGTCAGAGCAGAAGATCACCCAGAAATTACAATGGTCGCCGTTGAAAATGAACGGTTTAAAGACAATGTTGTTATTGGTGGTTTGATGTTATGTAAAGCCCCTGTCGAACTATCGGAAGAACGTAATGAGCATTATGAACAACAAAATGATGCCCAAATACATTCCGTAGACAACAACCTCATGAGAGAAAACGACCCGCGTATGCCGCTATTCAATGAGCGGAAAACAAGGGTTACTTTTGGTAAAGGAACTTAAACTTTAATTTGAGGAGTCTCTAATGGCTTATCCAACTGTATCAGCCCCTTACGGGTTGAAGCCGGTCAATTTGGTCGGTGGTAGGGTATTTGCTGGTGCTACTCGACAGTTCCCCATTGCTTCTGGTTATGCAGCAAACATCTTTAACGGTGATGTTGTAAAGCTAATCAATGACGGTACTATTGAAAAAGACACCGGTACTGCTACGGCCACCCCCGTTGGCGTTTTTGTTGGTTGTTCATACACTAGCCCTGCTTTGGGTTATCAGTTGTTCAGCCAATATTACCCCACTGGCACTGTTGCTAGTGATATCGTTGCTTACGTTGTTGACGATCCCGATGCGTTGTTCAAGGTCGCAGTTACCGCTGCTGGCACTGCTAACATCGCTACCGTGGCTCGTACTGCCGTAGGTAACAATTCTGTGCTCATCCAAACGGCTGGAGTTACTGCTACTGGGGATTCTAAAATCTCTATTAGTTCTACGACAGCTACCACGGCTACACAGCCTATTCGAATCATTGACGTAGTGCCCGAAACGGCTACTGGTGCGGATGCCTTCGTAGAGGTTATTGTGAAGTGGAACTGGGGCATGCACCAGTATCAAAACGCAACTGGCGTATAAGGAGAGTAAATCATGGCTATTTCAAGAGCCCAATTACTGAAAGAACTCCTCCCCGGTCTTAATGCTCTTTTTGGTTTAGAGTATGCTAAGTATGGGGAAGAAACTAAGGAGATTTTCGAAACAGAATCTTCTGACCGTTCTTTCGAAGAAGAAACCAAACTATCCGGCTTTTCTGCTGCACCTGTTAAAAACGAAGGCTCTGCCATCGAGTATGACAATGCACAAGAAGCATGGAGTGCACGCTATACGCATGAGACGATTGCGATGGGCTTCAGTATTACTGAAGAAGCTATCGAAGATAACTTGTATGACTCACTGTCTGCTCGTTATACGAAAGCTCTCGCTCGCGCTATGGCGTACACCAAGCAAGTTAAAGGTGCTACCATCTTGAACAACGCTTTTGCTGCTGGCACCACTTACGGTGACGGCCAAACGCTTTGCTCAACGGCACACCCACTTGTTTCTGGCGGCACTAACTCAAACCGTCCTACTGTAGCGGCTGATCTTAACGAAACTTCTTTGGAAGCGGCTGTTATTCAGATTGCTGGTTGGACTGATGAGCGAAGCCTGTTGATTGCTGCGAAGCCTCGCAAGCTGATTATCCCACCCAACCTCCAGTTTGTAGCAACTCGTTTGTTAGAGACCGAAGGACGTGTTGGAACTGCGGATAACGATATCAACGCACTCCGTAACAACGGCTCTATCCCCGAAGGGTTTGCAGTTAACCACTATCTGACTGATCCAGATGCGTGGTTCTTAATGACTGACGTACCTAACGGTTTGAAGCACTTTGTCCGTACTCCGATGTCAACGTCTATGGATGCTGATTTCGATACTGGCAACTCGCGCTATAAAGCCCGTGAACGATATTCCTTTGGGGTTTCTGACCCACTGGGAATTTTCGGTTCTCCCGGCGCATAATGCGGGTATTAAAGGAGGGGCACATGTTGCCCCTTTCTTTTTTCTGTAGTATAAAGTAAGTCCTGACTGCGAAAGCAGACTTAACCCAAGACAGGAGACTATAATGGGTACCACAACTTTCTCTGGTCCAATCCGGGCCGGTAACATTCGTAATACTGTAGGAACTACGGTTGGCACAGACGTTGCTAACGTAGGTTATGTTGTCATGATGCAAACGCATACGATGGATCTTTCCAACGGCGCTATTGCAGCAGGTGCAACTAGCATGGTTATCCCTGCAAATTCTAAGATTATTGACGTAGTTGTAGATCTATCTACAGCAGCAAACGCTACTACCAACCTTAGTGTTGGTGATACTGTTGGCGGCGCTACGACTATCCTAAACACCCTTGCAACTGGCACAAGTGCTGGTCTTAAGACTGTTACTACTCAAGGTGGTGGCACAGGTGAGTGGGCAGACACTGGCACAGCCGACCTTAAATTGACGGTTACGAACAGTGCAGCGACAACTGCTGGTGTAGCGGTTATTACTGTAATGTACGCACAAGCCTACAATACCGTGGTACATCCATAGGGAGTGAGTCATGTCTAGTTCTGATATCCAATCAAAACGGATTACAGGAACCGGATCATTAGGTGTTGGCCCTGCGCGTATTACGCAGATTCAAGTCCTGACTACTACTGGCTCTCCCCGACTTACTGTCACTGATGGTAACGGTGGGAATACAGTGTTAGATCTAGACTTCAGTGCAAGTTCTACGCATTCGGTCAATATCCCCGATGATGGTATCCGATGTCCTGATGACGTTTACGTCTCGACCTTTACTGCTTGTACAGCAGCGACTGTTTTCTATAGGTAACGCAGATGCGTGCTTATTACAAAGCAGGTGGGGGAGTATCTAAATCCCCTGCGTGGACGCGCAAGGAAGGTAAGAGCGAATCTGGCGGTTTGAACAAAAAAGGTGTTGCTAGTTATCGTAAGGCTAACCCCGGCAGCAAGTTAAAAACTGCTGTTACTACGAAGCCAAGCAAGCTGAAAAAAGGTTCTAAAGCCGCTAAACGTCGCAAGTCTTTCTGCGCTCGTATGGAAGGTATGAAGAAACGTAACACCAGCTCTAAGACAGCAAAAGATCCTAATAGCAGGATCAACAAGAGCTTGCGGAAGTGGAATTGCTGATGCCTAGCAAAAGCAAAAAACAACAAAACTTTATGGCTGCAGTAGCCAATAACCCTAAATTTGCCAAAAAAGCTGGGGTACCCCAGTCAGTAGGCAAAGACTATGAAGAGGCTGATAAGATGAAAGGAATGAAGAAATACCAGCAAGGTGGCATGTCTATGAAAGATGTAGCCATGAGCAAGATGGGCAAGCAAGGCTACAATGACCGTTTAGACGAGTCTATGGGCGAGCGTAATGCCCCTGCAATGCAAGGCATGAAAGCCCGTCGTGACGAGAGCGAAGGTATGGAAA
>Ga0208545_1001237_pt1 | contig 11534 bp, 10 predicted proteins | sample DEB08_DNA_12_FD_185498 | JGI IMG/M metagenome (GOLD analysis project Ga0208545, IMG submission 185498) | Aqueous microbial communities from the Delaware River and Bay under freshwater to marine salinity gradient to study organic matter... | ecosystem: Environmental > Aquatic > Marine > Coastal ... | reverse complement strand
GCTGGTGAGATCGCATTTCAATGTCCAGGAAGCATTGGTGTAACCCGCCGCTAGGGCAAGATTGGGAATGCCACTAAACATCATGCCCTTGTAGGTAAGGCTATCTGCGACCTTGGTCTCGACACCGTCCACTTCAAGCTTGAGACCGCCAAGCAGTAATAACTCAAGACCTGTGGCGGTGATAATAATATCCGCCTCTAACGTCTCTCCAGATTTTAGCTGGATACCGTTCTCCGTGAAGCGTTCAATATGGTCGGTGACTATGCTCGAAGTGCCTTTGCGCAATGAGCGAAACAGATCGCCATTGGGCACCAGACAGAGCCGTTGATCCCAGGGTTTGTAGCTGGGATTAAAGTGAGTATCTATAGCAAAATCGTCACCCATCCATCCATGTACCACTTTGCGAATCAGCTTTTTAACATAATTGGGAAAGCGTCGACTGAGCTGAAATAACATTGCCTGGGCGGTAACATTTTTCCAGCGCGTCAGATCATAGGCCAACTGTTCCGGAAACCAGCGCCGCAATTTTTGGCTCACGGCATCCTCATCTGGCCGCGACAGCACATAGGTTGGCGAGCGCTGCAGCATAGTCACATGGCCGGCGGTCTTAGCCAATGACGGCACTAGAGTAATGGCGGTGGCGCCACTGCCAATAACAACAATGCGTTTACCAGTGTAATCGAGATCTTGCGGCCAAAGCTGCGGATGCACTATCTGACCTTTAAATTTTTCAGCGTCGGGAAAATCTGGTGTAAATCCCTGGTCGTAGCGATAGTAACCGGTGCAGCTGTAAATAAAGTTACAGGTCAGGGTTTCCAGTTCAGCAGCTGCCGTATCCCCTTCTTGTGTATTTTCTAAGGTCAAAGTCCATTTTGCCGTGTCGCTATCCCAAGAGGCGGCGACAACTTTGCGCTGATACTGAATATGTTGGTCGACACCAAATTCAGCAGCACTCTCTTTGATGTAGTCGCGAATGGCGGGGCCATCGGCAATGGCTTTGGCACTTAGCCAAGGCTTAAAACTATAACCCAGCGTGTGCATATCAGAATCTGAACGCACCCCCGGATAGCGGAATAGATCCCAGGTGCCACCCATGCGCTCGCGGCTCTCGATAATTTGGTAACTTTTATTCGGGTGCTTGAGCTGCAAGTGGCAAGCGGCGCCGATACCAGAGAGGCCGGCACCAATAATAATCATGTCGAAGTGATTCATAAGCGATCGTTTTTTTGTTGTTATAAGTAGAGCTGCTACGCGGCTCTTACCAATTTGGTCAGAACGGCCACCAGCCTTTTACCGCTTTATCCAACGCTGGCTGACATGTCTTTAATTGAGCACTGTACGTGGCGGTTTGTCGTTTTACCTTGGCCGCAACGCCACTCAAAAACTTTTTCTTTTTATAGGTACCGCGCTTAAAGCCACCCCAACCCTCGTGATAGGCAAGATATTGATTGGGAGCATCCCACTTGGATAGACCTAGATTTTTATGGCTCTTGTCGGTGTACCAGCCAACGAAGTTGATCGCATCGCCAAATTTATCTCGGTCATGAGTCCAGTGGCCAGTGTCGCGGCGATAGTCATTCCAAGCCGGGTCCTGAGCCTGAGCATAACCGTAGGCCGAGGATCTGCGTGGCAGCGGGATAAAGAAAAACTTGGGGCGGTCTGGGCGAACATTGTGCCGAAAGCTGGATTCTTGATTGATAATCGCCATCATCAGGGGAATCGGTGTTCCCCAGCGCTTGTTGGCCTTGCGTGCGGCTTTGTACCAATCGGTCTCACCGCGGAAAATATTGCAAATATCAGCGGTCTTGGCTGGCTTATAGGTGCTACAGCCAGACAGGGCCACTACTGCACAGAGTAATAGCGCCTTCGAGATAGACAATGTAGGCAGGTAAAAAGTCTGTTTTTTAGGCATTTTTTAGGTATTGTATTGTCTGCAATTAGTCAGGCAAAAAAGATAATTAGCGCATCTATCTGTCACCAGTAGACTTGCTAATTCCCTCCCGGATTAATTGACCATTCTACAGACTTCGCGGCATTATTCATGCGCTTTGTGAGAGACCGACAAGGCCAGTTTGATTGCTCGACGTCTAACGTTTATCTGACAGCAACTTTATTAGCGGACCCATAACATGACCACCATGCCACAAGAGCCTAACAACTATATTTTCACTGGCACCTGCCGCGCAGGTACAGGCGTGGTTGCCGCAGTCACCAGCTATTTAGCCGAGCGCGACTGCTATATCAGCGCCCTGGAACAGTTTGACGACGAGTCCACTGATAAATTTTTTATGCGTGCTGTTTTTCGTCCACAACAGGGCTCGCCCTCTATTGACCACATCAAAGGCTCTTTCACTGAAGTCTCAGAACGCTTCCAGATGGATTGGCATATTCACGACCCCAAGGTGCCGGTTAAGACCCTGATTATGGTATCCAAATACGACCACTGCCTCGACGATATTTTGTATCGCCGGCGCAAAGGGGAATTCAATATGGAAGTCACTGCAGTAGTGTCCAACCATGTTGACCTTCGCGCCATGGTTGAACGGGAAGGCATTCAGTTTATCCACCTGCCAGTGACTAAAGACACCAAGGCGCAGCAGGAACAGCGGCTGATGGAAATTGTTGAGGACACCGGCACCGAGCTAGTGGTGTTGGCGCGCTATATGCAGATTCTTTCCAATACCCTATCGGCGCAATTGTCCGGCCGCTGCATCAATATTCACCACTCTTTTCTGCCTGGATTTAAAGGCGCTAAACCCTACCATCAAGCCTATGAACGAGGTGTAAAGGTGATCGGCGCAACCGCTCACTATGTCACTTCAGATCTCGATGAAGGGCCGATTATCGAACAGATCCTGACTCGTGTTGACCACAACTACAAGCCAGAACATTTAGTCAGAGTGGGTCGTGACAACGAAAGCACTGCACTGAGTAAGGCAATCACTTATCACATTGAACGGCGAGTTTTTCTCGACGGCAATAAAACAGTAGTGTTTCTCGGCGGCTAACCAAGCCGCCGCCAGGCCTCTGGAGGCACCATGCCATTTGGACTTTTAAAATACGGGCTCAATAGTGAGTACCCGGGCGAGCATCATTTTAATCCCACCACAGAGCTTAAAAAGCACTATGACGTAGTGATTATTGGCGCTGGTGGCCACGGTACAGGCATCGCCTACCATCTGGCAAAATACCACGGCATTACCAATGTTGCGGTGCTGGAAAAGAACTATCTCGGCAGTGGTAATACCGCGCGCAACACCGCGGTGATTCGCTCCAACTATCTCACTGAAGAGGGTGTCACCTTCTATCGTGAGTCAGTAAAGCTCTGGCAAGATCTGAGCAACGAATTTAACTACAACGTAATGATGGAAAGTCGCGGCCAGCTGACCCTAGCCCACAGCGATGCCGCGATCCGCAGTTTTCGCTGGCGCGCCGAGGTCAATCAGCATATGGGCGTGCGCTCAGAGCTTTTCGACCGTCAGCAGATTGCCGAGATGGTGCCCAATCTAAATATGTCTGAGGACTCGCGTTTTCCTATTATGGGCGGACTCTGGCATGCAGATGGCGCCACAGCGCGTCACGATGCGGTGGCTTGGGGCTATGCCAAAGGCGCCTGTGAGCGCGGTGTCGAACTGCACCAGCTCACTGAAGTTCAAGATATAGAAGTGACCAGCGGTCGCGTCACCGCAGTCAAAACTAACCGCGGGCGCATCGAATGTGGCTGTGTGGTTCAGGCTGTAGCTGGAGCCAGTTCAGTAGTTGCCAAGATGGCGGGTATTCCACTGCCGATTCACTCCTACCCGCTGCAGGCGATGGTCACTCAACCCTACAAACCACTACTGGCGCCCCATGTCAGCTCGCCCCATTTACATGTCTACACCCACCAGACTTCTCGTGGCGAATTTGTTATTGGCGGCGGTTCAGATCCCTATCCACTCTACAATACTAGGGCCACTCTAGATCAGCGTGAGTCACTCACCGCAGCTGCTCTGGAACTTTTTCCCTTTTTAGCTCAGGCGCGAATGTTGCGTCAGTGGGCCGGCACCACCGATATGACACCAGACTACAGTCCGATTATGGGACTTAGCCCGGTGGAAAATTATTACCTGGATGCCGGTTGGGGTACCTGGGGCTTTAAGGCAACGCCTATCTGCGGCAAAACCATGGCCGAGCTGGTGGCGACGAAAAAAGTCCCGGACATTATCAAACCCTTTGAGCTGGAGCGTTTCTACAAATACCAACAGATCAACGAAGCCGGCGCCACTGCCGCTAGCCACTAATATTTAAGGGAGACCAATATGAAACTATTAACCTGCCCTTTAAATGGCCAGCGCAATATCACCGAATTTACCTATGGCGGCGAATACCATCCTATGCCGGACCATCAGCAGGCTACGTCTAGGGAGTGGGCGGAGCACGTCTTCTTCCATGACAATAGTGCCGGTGTGGTGATCGAATGGTGGTGCCACAGCGCCAGCTCCTACTGGTTTTTGGCTGAGCGCAATACCATCAGTGACCAGATACTGCGAACCTTCCCTGCTGACGAAATTTTTAACCAGCGGATCGACTTTGCAGCAGCTCCCGAGCCCGAGCATAAGCCCAAGGCCAATGGGGAGAGCCAATAATGTCTAAGAACAGCCGTCTAGCGCCACCCTTTGGCTCGCTGATCAATCGCGATCAACCGATAAATTTTCGTTTTGAAAAACAGACCTATCAGGGCTTTGACGGGGACAATATCGCCAGTGCGCTGGCCGCCAATCAGCAGTGGCTATTGAGCCGCTCGTTTAAATATCATCGCCCCCGCGGTGCACTGACCATGGCCGGGCAAGATGCCAACACCATGATTCAGCTGCCCTCGGACCCCAACGCTCTAGCGGATCGCATTCCGCTCAGTGAGGGTCTTGAGGTAATGGGACAAAACTACAGCGGCAGTCTCAATCGCGACCGCGGCGCCGTGCTCGGATTGTTTTCCCGCTTTTTGCCCGTGGGTTTTTATTACAAAGCCTTTTTTAAACCAGCGGGCATGTGGGAAAAGTGGGCACTGTTAATTCGCAAAAAAGCCGGACTCGGCACAATTAACCAAGACTACCAGCCGGAATACTACGACAAGCAGTACCAATTTTATGATGTCGCCGTAATCGGAGCCGGACCCGCTGGTTTATCCGCCGCACTAGAGGCGGCGAAAAGCGGTGGCGAAGTATTGTTGGTGGATGAAAACGCCAGCCTCGGTGGCTCGCTTAATTACAGTCGCCTGGATGCCGAAGGCACAGCTGCCCGTGAACTACGTCAGCGCCTAGTGGCCGAGGTAGAAGCTACAGCCAATATTACCGCTATGACCAGTGCAACCTGCAACGCTTGGTTCGCTGATAACTGGCTGCCAATTATTTGCGGCAAGCGACTCTACAAAGTGCGCGCCAAGCAGACCATTCTCTGTGTTGGCTCCATGGAGCAGCAAGCGGTGTTCCATAATAACGATCTCCCTGGCGTGATCATGAGCAGCGCCGCGCAGCGACTGATGCATCTCTATGGCGTGCGTCCCGGCAAAAGCGCAGTAGTGCTTACTGGCAACAATGAGGGCTATGGCACCGCGCTGGATCTTCTCGATGCCGGTGTTGAGGTCAAGGCGGTTATCGATTTGCGCCACCAACCCGAATATGACGCGGTTGCCAAATATGCTGTCAGCAAAGGCCTGGAGGTCAAAACAGGCTGTGCAGTGTACGCCGCTAACAAAGATCCCAGCGGCCTGCATCTGGGTTCGGTGGAAGTGCGTGACATTATTGATCAGGGTGTCTGTGCAACACCTGAAAGTGGCAAGGGCGAAATCATTGACTGCGACGTGCTGTGCATGTCCGTGGGTTACACCCCTACTTATCAGCTTATTTGTCAGGGTGGCGGTCAGCTAAGCTATGACGACGATAGCTCGATGTTTACTCTCACCAACTGTCCCCCGAGCTGTCAGATTGCCGGATCAGTCAATAGCCACTGGCGGCTGGATGATGTGGTAGCCGATGCCAAACGGGCTGCCTTAATCGCAACCAACGCATTAGAGCTGACCAGCGCAACAGTCCCTGAGACCATTGCCCTGTCACAGCAACAGAGCCCAAACTTTGGCTGGCCGATTTTTGCCCATCCCAAGGGCAAGGAGTTTGTCGACTTCGATGAAGATCTACAGATTGCCGATATTATTAATGCCACCAAAGATGGCTACGAGCATATCCAGCTGGTGAAACGCTACTCCACCTGTGGCATGGGCCCTTCACAGGGTCGTCACTCAGCACTGGCAACGGCCCGTTTAGTCGCCGCCGCGACCAATAGAACCGTAGCTCAGACTGGTGTCACCACCGCGCGACCACCGTTTTCCGCAGAGCACTTAGCCCACAGTGCCGGGCGCAGCTTTTACCCGGCCCAGCGCAGCAATATGCACTATCGCCATCTTGAAGCTGGCGCGCAGATGCTTCAGGCCGGTGCCTGGTATAGACCTGCCTATTACGGCAGCAGCGATCAACGCCAAGAGTGCATTAACCTTGAAGTGACTAATGTGCGCCACAATGTCGGTCTAGTGGATGTCTCGACACTGGGTGGACTCGAAGTGCGCGGCCCCGATGCAGCGGAATTTTTAAATCGCTTTTATACCTTTGGCTTTTTAAAGCAGCCTGTGGGCAAAGCCCGCTATGCCCTGCTCACCAATGAAGCGGGAGTGGTGATCGACGACGGTGTTGCCTGTCGCTTTAGTGAACAACACTACTATGTCACCGCCACCACCGGCGGCGTAGGCAATGTCTATCAGAGTATGCTCAAGTGGAATGTCCAGTGGCGTTTGGATGTGGATATAGCCAATGTCACCTCCGCCTATTCCGCGGTGAATATCGCCGGGCCCAATGCCCGCAAAGTGCTGGCCAAGGTCTGTTCTGATATAGATCTGGACAGCCAAGCCTTTCCCTATATGGGGGTTCGTGAAGGCAGCGTTGCCGGTATACCCGCCCGTGTTATCCGTGTCGGTTTTGTCGGTGAGCTGGGTTATGAGGTGCATATACCTCAGCACTGTGGCGAAGCCCTCTGGGATGCATTGATCGCTGCAGGCGCTGAGTTCGATATCAAGCCCTTTGGTATAGAGGCACAGCGTATTCTGCGCCTCGAAAAAGGCCATATTATTATCGGTCAGGACACCGATGCCATGTCCAACCCCAATGAAGTCAATATGGGCTGGGCTATCGCCAAGAAGAAGCCCTTCTTTGTCGGCGGCCGCAGTATTCAAGAACTGAACAAAACCCCACTCAAGCGCTGTCAGGTGGGCTTTGTGGTTAACGACGCCAATGCGCCAATTCCTCTGGAGAGCCACCTGGTTCTCGATGGCGATCGCATGACCGGTCGGGTGACCTCCTGCAACTATTCACCAACCCTGAATAAGCCAGTGGGTCTAGCCTTTGTCGAACCAGATCAAGCCGAAGCCGGCAGCCGCTTCACTATCAAATCCAGTGGTGGCGTGATGGTCGATGCAATGGTGGTGCAGCTGCCCTTTTACGATCCCGAAACTCAGCGCCAGGAGCTTTAAATATGTCATCGACAATTGCCAGCAGTGCCCTGCGCCGCAGCCAACTCTATCGCCGTCATATTGAAATGGGTGCCGAATTTATCACCCTTGGCGACCGAGTTGTGGTTTCCCACTATGGCAGTAACCAAGAAAAGCAACAGGCTCAGCACTTGGGTCTAGCCGATCTCTCAACCCTGCCCCGCGCCGGTTTTAAAGGTCCGGGAACGCCAGATTGGGCTCTGGGCTTGGCGATGGAGCTTCCAGTACAACCCAATAGAGCTACACTGCAATCTGATGGCACACTGGTGGCGCGTCTATCCCAGAGCGAGCTGTTGCTGGCCAGTAATCTAGATGGCCTATCTCAGTGCATTGCCAGTGCAACCGAGGCTCAGCTCGCCGAGTCTGTCTATAGTTTACCGCGCAGTGATAGTCACAGCTGGCTGGTTCTCTGTGGCAGTCAAGCAGCGACGACACTGGCTAAAGTCTGTGGTGTCGATCTGCGGGCCCATAAATTTGCCAATGGTGAAATAGCCCAGACCTCGATTGCGAAAATTAATGGGGTAATAGTGCGCAATGATTTGGGCGAGACCCTTAGCTACTGTATTTTTAGCGACAGCAGCTCGGTTGAGTTTCTGTGGGATAGTTTGCTCGACGCTATGGCCGAATTTGAGGGTGCCGCGGTGGGTGCGCAAGCACTTCGCGACTGTCGATAATCTGCTGTTAAGCCGCAAGCTGTTCCAGTACTTGAGGATGGCTCTGGGCGACTTTTATTAGTGTCACTGCAGCACTGTCCGGCTGCTTGCGGCCCTGTTCCCAATCACGCAGAGTGCCCACAGGAATGCCCAATAGTTTGGCAAAGGCAGGCTGAGTTTTGTGCAGTTCACTGCGAACACTAATCACCAACAACTGCTCTGGGGACCAGGTTTTTGTCGAGGCTCCCGCTTTAATCGCCAGAACATCATCGAGCAGGGCTTGGCCTGCAGTGGTCATTTTACTTGGCCTTTTCCTAGGCCTTTTTCTAGGCTTAGTCGCCATCGATCGCCTCCTTAATTTTTTTCAATTCGTGAGCCGGAATGGTTTCGTGCTCATTCTTGCTGTACAGGGTTAACAGCCAGATGACCTTGGAAGAGCTAGTGAAATAAATAATTCTCACACCACCGCTCTTGCCTCTATTACCTTTGGTCCAGCGAATTTTTCTAACGCCACCAGAGCCCACCACTACCTCGCCTGCCCTCGGGTTGGCAGCGATATAAACAATAAATTTCTCGTAATCCGATGGCGCCCAGACCTTGTTCGCCTTGGATGAGAAGATTCCCGTTTCGATAACTGTTTGCAAATATGCTATACGGCTAAGCCGTACTCCGTCAAGCTAAAAGTCCAACTTTAAATGACGGCGGTCGCTGCAACTAGTAACAGAGGCCAACAGTGGAGTCCAATACACAATTAACAGCAACAAACTGCGCCTAATACAATTAACGGGTAATAAGTAATCATTGCTGATTTGCTACCTATATTAAGTTTAAGTGCTTTGTCATAGTTTGTTTTTAGATAACAGTATGTTTAGATGTTGAGTTCAAAGTGATGACAGTCAAACTGCCACAATAATAATTAAACCTGTCAATCAGCCTGTTAACCAAAATAAGGGAAAACCCAGCATGTCAGAGCAGACTTCAAAAGAAATCCGATCAACAGTGACCAGCGATGGTGATATCACAATCTCTATAGTTAACGTCGCTATGCCAATACCCAAAGAAAACGAAGTCTTGATCAAAGTCGAGGCATCGCCGATTAACCCATCGGATCTTGCGCTTCTGACCACCTTTGCTGCAGATTTAGACAGCCTGACTGTATCCGGCTCAGGTGATAACACTGTCGCGTCAATGAAAGTGCGCCCGGCGCTCATGAAGGCCATGACTCCAAGACTGGACCAAGCTATGCAGGCCGGTAATGAAGGCTCTGGTGTAGTGGTCGATGCAGGAGCCAATGCCAAACAGCTGATTGGTAAAACTGTAGGCGTGGCCGGTGGTGCCATGTATGCCCAGTACCGCTGTGTGCCAGCTCAAAGCTGCCTGGTAATGGACGACGGCACTACTCCTGCTCAAGCGGCCTCGTCATTTGTTAACCCTTTAACCGCCCTAGCCTTTGTTGAAACCATGAAAATGGAAAATCACACAGCCCTAGTGAACACTGCCGCAGCCTCAAATCTTGGTCAAATGCTGGTTAAAATCTGTAAGGACGACGGCGTTCCCCTGGTCAATATAGTGCGTAAAGCCGAACAGGTTGAGGTGCTTAAGAGCTTGGGTGCCGAGCATGTCTGCAACACCAGCGACGAGAGCTTTATGCAGGACTTGGTTGCTGCCTTAATCGCCACGGGCGCTACCTTGGCATTTGATGCCACCGGCGGTGGCAATGGCGGCAAGCTTCCAGGACAGATATTGGCGGCTATGGAAATCGCGGCCAACAAGACAGCTAAAGAATACAGTCGCTACGGTTCAGATATTCACAAGCAGGTTTATATCTATGGTGGCCTGGATCAATCGCCAACCATTTTGAACAGATCATTTGGTATGCAGTGGGGTCTTGGGGGCTGGTTGTTAACCCCTATGATCGGTCGCATTGGCATGGAGCGATTTGGCCAGATGCGCGCCCGCGTCGCCAAAGAGATCACCACGACTTTCGCCAGCCATTACAGTCAGGAGATCTCTTTCGAGGAGATGCTGCAGCCGGAGGTTATCAGAGAGTACGTCAAGCAAGCCACAGGTGAGAAGTTCTTGGTTTGCCCGCATAAGTAGAGCAGCAAACTAAAAAGCAGCCATGCCACTCAAGTTAGTGGTGTGGCTTTTTTTGTGGCTTTTTTTGTCGTGGCTTATTAGCCTCTTCGGGAAAAGTTCCAGCAGCGACATTTGCTCTACCATCCATTGCAAAGCCCTCAACCGCGTAAGATACTGGGGGGATGAAAAATACTAAAAATATCGAAATCGGCGCCTTGAAAATCTTCGCTGCGGTGTCCACTTCTGAGACGCTAACCCAAGCCGGGGAACAGTTAGGCATCACCCAGTCTGCTGTCTCACAAACGATTAAACAGCTGGAAATTCAAACCGACACTCAGCTGGTTATCACCAGATCACGACCGATCAAACTGACCCCCAGTGGCCAAGTGCTAAAAGACTATGCCCTGCAGGTTATCGAAGACACTCAGCGCATGCTCTCGGATGTGCGTATGGCCTCTAAAGGCGGTTTAGTTCCGCTCAATATTGGTATGGTTGACTCTTTCTGCGATGTCGCTGGGGTGCAACTTATGGAGCAGCTGAAACCCTTTACATCAAAACTGGCGCTGCGCACCGGACTGGTGTCGCCGCTGACTCAAGCTCTACTCAATCGCGATCTCGATTTATTGATTACCGGCGATCCGCTGGACGAGCATCCGCAACTGCAACGCTTCCCAGTACTGCGAGATCCCTTTGTGGTATTGGTTCCGAAAAAACATAGCCAGCACCGCGATCTCAATATTCAGTGGTTGGCAGAGAACCTGCCGTTTATTCAGTACAACCGCCAGTCGCGCCTCGGCACACTCACCGATCTGATTGCCCGGCGCATGAATATCAAACTGATGGCTAACTACGAGCTCGACAGTACTCAGACTTTACTGCGCTTTGTGCAGGCCGGTCATGGCTGGGCGATTGTCACCGGACTCTGCATAGTGCGCTATCCGGAACTGCTCAACGAGGTTGATATTATGCCCTTGGCTAATGGCAATCACGCCCGCTATTTGACTCTACTGTCGCGTCCCGATGAGCTGGGCAAGTTGCCGCAGCTCACCGCTGAAATCTGCCGCAGTCTCTACAGCAATGAGATTGTCCCGCAACTGGAAAAGATTGCCCCCTGGCTCAAGCAGCAGGCCTATCCTCTGGAGAAGATGCCAGCAATCTAAACCCTTAGTTACCCGCGCAGGGTAAGGCAGCGGCTTAAATGATCAGCCCAGGGTCCTCGTCTATATCGGTCA
>Ga0208545_1001235_pt1 | contig 11554 bp, 14 predicted proteins | sample DEB08_DNA_12_FD_185498 | JGI IMG/M metagenome (GOLD analysis project Ga0208545, IMG submission 185498) | Aqueous microbial communities from the Delaware River and Bay under freshwater to marine salinity gradient to study organic matter... | ecosystem: Environmental > Aquatic > Marine > Coastal ... | reverse complement strand
CACCTACTGCACCAGATATCTCCACGATGAAGATACTTGCACCACTTGCAGGAGCTGTTGTAAAGGTAATCTGTGTACCACCACTAGCTAAAGTATAATCCGTGCCGGGTTTTTGAATAACACCGTCATGTGACACTAAAAGCTGTGCAACAGAGCCGACCTGTGTACCTAAATTAAATGTCGTGTTAGACCCATTATAAGTATTCCCACTGGTATCGAGGACACTAAATGTGCCACTCTCTATTGATTTTCCTATGTATGCCATTAATCTGCCTCCTGTATTGTATTGCCATCTGCTACCCATGCTAAAATACTTTGATAGTCTCTATTTGCTTCATCTTTTGGAACATTATATTTATCATTCACTAAATAGTGATTAATAAATTCTCCCTCTGAATTATTAATTTTTTTTACTTTTTCTATTATCATTTATAACTCCGCATCTGCTGTAAAGTGGTAATTTAAACAATCTGCTGTTGAGTCTCCTGTAGAAGTTACTTCAAAACTTTTCTGAGAACCTCCCGCAAGAGTTGCATTTTTGTTGGAGGCTGTGCTACTGCCTTGGTCTAATCTTGCTAAAGCACCAGAATTTCCACTATTATCATAAAAAACAACTGTTGGTGCTGACCTTTTTGGAACAGGGTAGGTAAAACCATGACCCATTCTACCAGAGGTTCTACCTCCTTGATTACCACCACTTCTAATTATTCCTGTGCTAGTTGATGCACCAATAGCAGTTCCAACCTCAAAAGTAGTTTCAAAATACCTTTGACACCTAGCTAAATTATCTCCAAAACTTTCATGTTGAAAAGGTGGTAAAGTAGAAGAAGTATATTCGCCTACTTCTAGTTGAACACCTGTCATTGCAAAGTCATTATCGGTACTACTTCCAATAGCAAAATTATTTGCGTTTCTATCAGCGTTTGTTTGTGCTTCCCATGCAGTAGGTGCTGTGCCACCTGTAAAGTTTGAGCCACCATCTAAGAAAAATTCAACAACTAAACTTAATGCGTTGTTATTATCAAAAGCACCAGTTGTATCGGCTGGAAAATTAATTACTTTCTTTTCCCATGTGTTAGCACTAGAAATTGTATATGTTCCACTTACTAGTCTGTTATTATCAATATCAAATAAATTAACTTGACCAGTTGTTGTTTTATTAGATTTAACCCAAAATGCTAAAGTAAATTTTTCTGCATTAGAAGTTCCTTTTTTAAATAGTTGTAAATCTTGACCTTCAAATTTAGTTCTTAATATTGCGTAATCAGTAGCGGCTGGGGAAGCATCAGCAGTAGTAGTATCAATTCTCAACGCTGTTCTAAATCCGTTATTATATGCTTCACCACTTGTTAATGCTTCTTGTATAATTGTATACGCACCTAAATTAGTTGGATAAAATTCAAATCTATCTACTGGAAAATTAGATCCACTAGAAACACCTGTAAAAGAAGTGCCTCGTTGAGCCACAGCCATGTCGCTATTTATAATAATTGGTTGTGCATTAGGTCTTCTAATAGTGTTATCATTAGGCACAAGACCCGTTAACATATTTGCTACATCTATTTTACTTAGTGCCATGTTTTACTCCTTTGGATATTTGTCTTTAATTGCTTTAATTGATTTGTACCACTCACCTGTTGCATCTAATTTACCTGCTGTAATATCGTGATACAATTTATCGAGCTGTTCACCGAAATATGGATATTCTGTTCTTCTGTCACGCTTATATTTATCATTATCATATGTTGTTTTAAGCTCGGCTATTTTAGTTTCTAAATCAGATTTTGCTATTGGTGTTGTTCCATTTAACCACTCAATACTATCGATATCTTGTTCATCAAACTTAAATTCAGCATTTTCATTTATTGCTTTTATTGCTTTAAATAACCAATTCATTATGCACCTATCTCAATTAATGTCATTGTTTTATCAAACTCATTACTTCCACCTTGAATAACTTCTAGACCAGAGGTTGAAGGGTCGTTTAAGGCTTGAACAGAATACGTCAGCTCATTCGTTGTTGACGGGCTATCAAGATACATAAAAGTACAAACATTTTGAAATATCATGTCCATACCAGAGTTTTCTGGTCTGTTGTGTTGATACATTGTAGAAAATATTTCTGTATCACTTATACCACTGTGATTACGAAATAGTTTAAATTTTGCACCTACATTTGTAACATCAGCATTGTTACTATCTGCACCAAACTGTGCATTAACTAAAACTAAAACTTTAGAAGATGTTGTGGCACAAGTTATTGTGTCACTTAAATTATTAATGCTTGTAAAGCTACCGCTTGAAACAGTTGTTCTGCCATTTCCTTCAACGCTTTGAGTTTGTAATACTTTTCCTAGTCCTACTGCATCAGCGATTTTTGCGGCTGTAACTGCATCATCTGCTAAATCTCCAGTCGCAATAGTTCCGTCTGTAATCCCACCTGTTGGTATTGTTGTTTTACTCATGTGTTACTCCTATGGATTATTTGCGTCATCTCTAGTTTTACGGTTTTTATAATCACTTCTTGCTGTAACTAAATTTACAAAATCAGTTTGATTACTTGGAATAGGGTCAGTAAAAGATGAATCATCAATTAATTTTGTTGTCCAATTATTTTGCATTCTTTTCCAACAATTATTAATTTTTCCATCTATTGCATCTTGAATCCATTTATCCAATCCTGCATTATCTGTGTCATTATATATGTCATTAGATAATATTTTTTGTTGTATTTCTGTTAAAGTTATTGTTTTCGTATGATTAGCCATTTAAACCTCCTTTAAAGTTAATTGTTTCATTAAGCTATTAAACACCCAGAAAATCTACAAGTGTCATCTAAATCAATTACTTTAGACCCACCATCAATTCTTATTTGCACAAAAGCTGTATCGTTTGCATCCATATCTGCTAAACAAGACACATTAAAACCAAAACTATTATTAATATTTGTATTTGCAAGGTTTTCTGATGTAGCTATGTAGGTTCTGTTACTTGTTACGATAAAATTTAACATTCTAGTGTGACTACTAAATCCACTTCCACCTACATTAGCAGAAAGTAAATACAAACCTGTAACTGGTGCAGTAAAAGTTCCATTAGTGTTAAAATCACCATTTCTGTCAATAGTTTCTGTTCCAAAAGTCATTTGATACTGAGTCTCATCACCTGTAACATTACTTTGTGTAGCAGATGTTGCATTAAAAGCAGACTGTAATGGCATTGTTACATGACCTGCCTCATCAATAACTATATGTGAAGTTGTGCCTAATGAACTACCTAATCCTATTACTAAATCATCTGCTGAATCATCTAATCCAATATGATAATCTTGAGCGTTACCATCAAATACTATTTTAGTATCTTCTGCTCCGGCATCACCTATAGTTAATGTAGGTGTTGTACCACCCATTGTAATACCACCATTAAATGTTCTAGCACCAGATATTGTTTGCGCATCTGATTTATAAGAATCTGGTACGCTAATAGTTCCTACACTCTTTGCTTGATGAACAACATAAATATTGTTTGTGCCGCTAGGAGGTGCACCAGTAAACGTTAGTGTTGTTCCAGATAAAGTGTATGCTGAGTTAGGGTCTTGTCTTACGTTTCCTACAAATACTTCAATGTCTAATGTTGATGAAGGTGCTACATCTAAAGTAAATGCAGTTGTACTTCCATCACCATTAAACCTCTTACCTTGAAGAGATTGAAAAGTATTTCTGGTATCTAAAGGTGTACCTATAAAAGCCATTTTACGTTATCTCCATGATTGACAAAGCAATATCAGCCGCACCAGATGCTGTCAGTGACAGTGTATCTGTTGTCTCCATTACTACTTTATTTCCGCTTAGTAGTTCAAGTGTTCCGCCAACAGGAACCGGTGCATTAGTAACGAGTTCAACTGTTTGGTTTGCTTCGTTGTTTGCTCCTGCTCTGTTAGAGGTATCTGAACCTAAGCTAACTGTAGCAGTGATTTGACCAGTTGTTGTATTACCTACCATAACACCAAGAACTACAGTTGTTGTAGAACTTGCTACTGTATAGATAACATCAGCACTGGTTACACCTGCCTTAGTTACTACTTTAAAAGTATTAGCCATTTATCCTCCTATTATCCTAATGCAATTGCAAGGGCAGTTGGGTCTTCACTCGAAAATCCTGCACTTGATAAATACGTTTTTACATCAGATAGTGCTACCTGCACCATCGTTCCATTATCGTTTGTTACTAATCTATCTGCGTCTGCTAAAGTAGTAGATGTTGCAGATGTATTACCATCCATAATATTTAATTCTGCGGCAGTTGCCGCTACATTTGTACCACCTATGTCTAAGGTAGTTACAGATATTTCTCCTGCAACAGTTGCAATACCATCTGCTAAAGTAATTAAATCTGTATCGTCAGTATGACCTATTGTTGTTCCATTAACAATTACATTATCAACAGTAAGTGTAGTCAGTGTTCCTAAAGAAGTAATATTAGATTGAGCCGCAGTAGTTACTGTAGCCGCAGTTCCAGATACATTACCAGTTACATCACCAGTTAAAGGCCCTGCAAAAGCATCTGCTGTTACAGTACCATCAAAAAATGCATCTTTAAATTCTAAAGAACTAGTACCAAGGTCAATGTCATTATCTGTTACTGGAACTAACGCACCATCTTGAAGTTTTATTTGGTCTGCACCTGCCGCTCTAAATATAATATTATTATCAGTAGCAAAATCTATATCGTTATCAGCATCTCTACCAATAACTAAACTTGTATTTGTTAAAGATGAAATAGCTGTTTGAGAAGAACCTAATACAAAATCTAAAGTGTTATCACTATCTTCATATGTTACAGAAATACCTGTTTCTGTATTAGAACCTACCATAGCTCCAACAGTATCAGAAATAGTTTCTGCTAAAGCTGTACCATTTACAGTAATTGCATCTGCCTCTAATGTACCATCAATATCAACATTACCAGATATATCTAATTCAGTTGCAATAATTTTATTATTAAATGTTGCCGCACCTGCCGCACTCATATCAAGAGTCAAAGCAGTTATATCTACACCACCATCTGTGCCTTTAAATATAATATCAGCATCACTTGCTTGAGCATCTACTGTAATATTACCAGAAGATGTTGCAATAGTTATTGCCGCATCACCAGTACCAATATCATCAGCCGCTATACTTGAACTTGTATAAGTATTAAGTGCACTAACAGCAACCTGTTTCATTGTGCCATTATCATTTAAGATAATTCTATCAGCATCTGCAATAGTTACTGTTGAAGCACTATTATCACCATCTAAAATATTTATTTCTGCCGCAGTTGAAGTAATTGTTGTTCCATCTATTGATAACGCATCTGTTTCTAATGTGCCATCAATATCAGCGTTACCCGATATATCTAATGATACTGCATCAACTTCACCTGCAACTGTTAAGACACCACTTGTTAATGTCATTAAATCAGTGTCATCAGTATGACCTATTGTTGTTCCATTAATTAAAACATTATCAATGTCTAATGAGCCACCACTAATTAATCCTGTTGTTGTAATTGCTGAGGAGCCAGTATCAATAGTTCCAAATCCAGAAGTTATTGAACCAGAGTTTAACGCTCCAGTTATTACTGTATCTGAACTACCTGCTAAAACTTGATAGATAGAACCTATTCCAGTTCCATTTATAGTTATTGCGTCTGCTTCAAGTGTACCATCAATATCCGCATCACCCGATATATCTAAAGTAGCCGCATCTAATTCACCAGATAAAGTAATATTAGTAGCACCTGTAATAGCACCATTAAGTGCAACAGCACCATTTATATCTATAGTTGTAGCCGCTATTTGTATTTCTGTGTCAGCAACTAAATCTAATTGTCCATCAGCAGATGAATTAATATATATTGCTGTATCTCTAAACTGTAATTTTTCTGTACTAGCTACAAGAAGGTCATCGGAAAACTCAAAGTAATCTTCATCTTCCATCCATTTCATAACACCATCATTTGATTCTCCATCAAATGTAATTGCTATATCTGTTCCTGCAGTGCCTGCACCAAATGTTAATGTGTTACCAAGTAGTTTAGTAATTGGGCCACCTTCAGCACTTGTACCATCATGAGTATGTCCTGTGCTAGAAGCCGCAAAGGCTAATAACTGGTCAAATTCATCATTAAAATGTGATGCCTCAATGACTGCACCATCAGTAATAGTACTTTGTCTTGTATAGGTCGCTCCCATTATCTTCTTCCTCCGTTAATGTATTCTAATTCAAATCCCCGTAAGGATAAAGCTTGTTTTGTACTCTCATCTTCTAATTTAAATGCCACAACAAATCCAGACCCTTCCACAGATACTCGCTCCAATGGAAATCCAGATGAGCCATAAGCAGAAGTTCCGTAAAGACCGCTACCATAAAATGCCGCAACTTGTGCAGAAGAAAATGAGTAAGAGGAAGGTTGAGGAGTATTTGTGTCATCGTAATTATATCGTAATGTAAATGTTTGGTTAGTTGTATCCATTTGTTCATTAACTTTATAGTTAACTAAAGCTCGTTGCATATTTTTTCTTATACCGGGGTCACCAAGTGACATATCTGGTGAGCGGTAAAAACCTGTAATAGTAAATGTAGACCCTGCTCTTGTAAAAGAACCTCCCGATTCTTGTTTGTACACATATCCGTCATATCCACCATGTATTATTGTTTCTGTACTATTTACAAAAAAAGAATCTGTTGCAGAAGGTTTTAATCCTTTTATATCAGAATATTCAAATCCTAATGTTCCTGTTTCTGGATTTGCTTTTAATACTGCAATTATTCCTTTTGCTGTTCCTTCTGTTTGTCCAGTTGTAGGATAAAACAATCTATATTGTGATTTACCTCTAATAACTGTAGATGTAATATTATCAGTACCTATTTCTGCAATTCTATCTTGTATTTGTTTAGATACTGTACCTAATTCTACGTCACCAATTCTTTCTGTACCGGCAATAGTTCTAAGTCCATCTGGTGCTAAATAAATTAAGTCGCCTCCAAGCTCCTGTATACTTTTACCATCTACACAACCAATTCTACGAGTAACTGGTGTAACAGCAAAATCAGAACTTGATGAGCCTGTTATCTTAAATATTCTATCTTCACCAAATATAAATAATTCTTCACGAAAAACTTTAAGTCCAACAATCGTTGTATCTACTTTTATTGTTCCTGCCCCTGTATCAAAATCATCTTCTGTAAATGGGCCAGAAAATGTTACGCTAGATATGGCATTTGACATACCTGCATAAAACATATGATTTTTAAATGAGGCTACAAACTTAGGGTTTGTTGGAGCAGTTCCACCACCTGTAGCATTTATTATATCAACGTTATACGATGTGTCAATAGAAAAAGCACTATCTGAGCCAGTTGCTATCATTATTTTTTCTGTTCCGTTATAATTATAACGTTCAAAATCATATCTAAATGATGTACCTTTTCCTGTAGCTATTGAAGTCCATGAGCCAGTTGTACCTGCTCGAGAAATAGTACCTCCTCTAGCCGCTAATACTACATCATTAAATATAGCTACCATATCTACAATTTCATTTGATGCAGATACTTGAGGTACAATATTAGGATTATATGCTGTCGTACCAAGCATTTTTTTGTACCCACCTGCAATGTCTGGTTCAAAGTTTTGTAGTTGTAAAGCTTCTCCCGGTCTCATTGAGAAAATATCTTTATTTAAAACTAATCCTCCAAAACAACTGACAACTGTAGGTGTTAACTGTGACGTATTTGGCACTACATTATTCCTCTACCATAATGACGAAGATTAACTCTTTCATCACGCATGTATTCTTGTTTTGCTACTAAATCTTTTTGTAATCTTTTTAAGCCATCTTCATATTCTTTATTTGCAATCATTGCATGCTCTGGGTCAGAACGTAAATTGTATGCATAGTATCTAGCTTTTGTAACAATTAAATCCGCATATCTATCATCTAAATCTGGAATATCTCCATGAGCAGATAATTCTGTATGCTCTTTCCAATATTCAATAACTATAGAATAATCATTTCTATCTGGTACTGGACTTAAACCTAATTTACCACTTTGTGTTTTGTAAATATATTTAGGTTCTGCTTGAGAAGTACTTAAATTAGCTTTGTCTTTTTCTGCATATTGTCTAATGTAATCATCATAAGAAATATAACGTAATCTTTTTGGACTAACATTTCTAGATATTCTAATATAATCTACATCTAAGTTAGTTGCAGTAGATGTATTATTTACTGTAATATAACTTGTTTGAGCTGTTGCTGTAAATACTGTATCTAATACTGCACCTTCACCAAAATTTTCTACAGTTAATGTTGTATTTAAATTTTGTGTACCCTCTGCCGCAGTACCTACTTGTATTTTTAATGCTTGTCCTACACTATTAGAATCATATACTTTTACTTGTATTCTATATTCTGTATTTTTACTAGTTGTAATAGCTTGATAAGCGGCATAATCATTTAATCTTAATCTACCATTACCTCCACTATTATAAGCGGCACTACCTGCACCTGCTATAGTTGTCCAACTAGTTATATTAGAAGTAAACTCACCATTAGTAACTAATTCTTTTGGTTTTAAATAAACTGTATCCCAATCTATTTTACGCCATTCTAAATCTCCTGTTTGTGGAGAATCTGTTGTAGGTAAATTGTATTCTCTTTGACCTGCATTAGTATTATAAAATGTTTCTTTGTGAAGACTTGGTAACTCTTCTAATTCATTGTATATATCATGTAATGAACGATTAACAAAATTTTTAATAGATGTTTGAATACCTCTGCTATTACTAAAATTTGCAGATGTTAATTCTACTTCATTTAAATCATTGAGTACTCTATTAGCTATTGTTAAGTATGTTGCCATTATATTCCTAATTCTATTGTATTAAATCCTTTTATTGGATAAGACTGTGCCTCAAAACAAAATGAATCAAAATGAATTTCATTATCACCTTGACTTTGTGCATAAGATTTAAAATCTTCAATCATAATTTTATTATATTCTGTACATGTTTCCATGTCTGGATAAATATATCCTTGGTATCTAACTGATGGCCAATTAGGCATGGATGTTATTATTATAGCCATGACTATCTTAACCATTAATTTTTTCTTTTTTATCTTCTAATAAATTTAATATTTTATCTAATTTAATTTCTAAATTTTCTACTCTTTCTTCCATCTCATGTTTTATATTATGATTAGGATACATGTGAGTAATTTTTTGTCCAGTAGCACCTTTTTGTGCTTTTCTTAAATCAATAGTTGCCATATAAACCTTTTAGATATTTATTTAAATAAGGGGGCCGAAGCCCCCAAATTATATTAATTAGCCATCATGTTGAGTTGCAGAGTTTCTATCTGTTTCGTCAACACCGCTTACATCACATAGTAAAGCAAAGACACGGATTTTACCCGCACTTGATGCCGCACTTAATACTAATACATCTAGTGTATCAGCACTTGCAATTACTGGTCTTGCTGTATTTGTTAATACAGAGTATCCAGTAGCGTTTGTATCCCCATCAACAAAAGTATCAACATCTCCACCAGTGATACCTAAATCCAAAGTTACAGAACTTGATAGTGCAGTTAGCACTTCAATTCCTGCATGTAGGACTAAAGTTTCAGCCGGTATATCTAATACTTGTAGTACGTCATTTTGTGCCGCACCTGCATCAGAATTAATTGCTGAGATGTCAATTGTATTTTCTACAAGATAAGGAGTTCTTACACCTGCACTGAATCTACCCGGTCTAGCACCTGCGGTACTAGGGCCTGTTACGTCATATGTAGCCATGTTATATTCTCCTAATCAATTAAAAGATGTCTAGCTTGAAGTGCTTCCGAACGAAGTACTTTTCTGCCAAAAACGTGAAGACCTCTAACAATATCAGAAAATGAATCTGGGTCTCTAATTACTTCTGTTTTTGCAATAGCATTAGCAGTAGCAGTTGAAGACATGTGTCCAAATAACACTTTGTAATAGTTAGAAGTTGAAGAAGCGGCAAAGTTATTAGTCATGTATAGTTTAAAACCATTTACAAGACCATTAATAACTGAACCATTTCTTAGAGGTGATGTACCATCACCAGTAACAGAAGCATCCATTAATTTAGATGATGCATTTCCAAGTTGTTCATAGAACTCTGGAGATGCTAAAAACCATCTATTATCAGTTGGGATGTCTGCTCCATGTAAATTTTTTGCCGCAGTAGCAAGGATATCCATTGGGTCAACTTCCGAAGAGCCAAATCCAACATCCGAACCAGAGCCATCACTACCAGTAGTAGTTCCTGCACCGGAAACCATTGCCGCAATTACATTTGCATCGTATGAATCTTTTAGAGCGTATGCTCCAGAAGAAGTAGCCAAAGCCTCCCAGTTCACATGAGCTTGTCTTTCTTCGATATCGTCAACTTTAAAAGCAAACGCATTAGCTTGGTCTACAACCATTTGAATTTGGTCATCTGCCAAATTCTGAGGAGCTATTTGAGCACCTCTGGTATAAGAACTAACTGTAATGGTAGGCTCTTTAATAATGTTAACTGTATCTCCGTAAGCTTCAATCTCACCTGCATAATCAGTATTAGTAATATCTTCTACTACTGATGCAGTTCTAAAGAACTTCTGGACTTTTTGGCTGTATATAGCAGGTAACCAATTACCCGATGGTAAGTTGTTATACCCGTTTGCTGTTCCTATAGCCATAATTTTGTCCTCCTATAGACATAAAGATTAAGCATTAACAATTCTTCCTTCAACTCTAGCTAAGTCAATATCTTTTTCATGTTTTGCAAACTCAGCCGGTTTCATTTTAGCTATGTCGCTAACTTTCCACGTTTTTTTGTTTGCAGTATTAATGTCACGTTTGCTAGTGGAAGTTACTGATTTAGATGCTTCTAATGAATTATCAGCTTTTTTCTTTTTATACCCAGTATCAACTTTATACAAGTCAATAGCTCGAGCGGCTAATTTTGCATTAGATGTATTTTCATACAACCAACCTTGAATAGTAGAATCTTGTTCACTAACCCATTGATGAAATTTTTCATCTCCTCTTATATCATTATAATCGGGATGAAGTTTTGCTAATTCCACTTCGGCCTTATCTCTTTGGACAACCGCTTGTTGGCTTTCCAGTTCTTTGAGCTCAGTTTGGATTTTTTTAGCTTTTTCATCTGCCTTATTATGTGCTATAGTTTCTATAACATCATAGACATCTGGATATTTATTTCTCCAAGCTTCTATTTCTTCTTTAGTTTTTGGTAGTACTTGTTCAGCACTTTCTTCTAACTGACGTTTAAGTTTTGAGACATCTTCTTTATGCTTGTTGACAGTCGAATCGTAATGTCGTTTAAGGTCGTCGTAACGTTTCTTAAACACTTTCTCTTCAGCATTAACAGGGCGTTCTTCATCTGGAGTGGCTTCTTCTTCTGAAGAAGTGTCCTCTGAAACGGTAGCTGTGTCGTCTGTTGCCTTACGTTTGTAAGGGCTAGGCTCGAGAAG
>Ga0208545_1001231_pt1 | contig 11565 bp, 7 predicted proteins | sample DEB08_DNA_12_FD_185498 | JGI IMG/M metagenome (GOLD analysis project Ga0208545, IMG submission 185498) | Aqueous microbial communities from the Delaware River and Bay under freshwater to marine salinity gradient to study organic matter... | ecosystem: Environmental > Aquatic > Marine > Coastal ... | reverse complement strand
AGTAGCGTAGTTTCTAATTCGTTTACCTGTGTCTTGGTAGCAAGCGTATCAAGCTCTGCAGTTAAACTTGATTCAAACTCCGTAAGTTGCTTTGTAATAACTTCTTGCGTTGTACCCAGAGCACCAGCAACGTCATCGATGGCTTTTTGTAACGCTTGGTCTCGGGTTAGCCCTGCATCTTCGTACTCTTTTATCTTGTCGAGTATGTCTTGCTCGGTTTGAGCTACTTGTTCCTTCGTTGCAAGGTTTGCCAACTCTGCATTTATACTTAACTCAAATTGAGCTAAGGCTGTTTTAACCCCCTCTTGCGTAGTTCCTAACTCAGTAGCAAGCTCTCCAAGAGCGATATCTATAGCATCAAATCTAGTATTGCCTGCGGCTTCTAACTCACCAATACGAACCCTAAGCCGCCCTTCAGCGTCTAGTACGTCTTGCTGGGTCGCTAGACCTTCAATTTCACCGGCAACTATTGTCTTTACTTCTTCTCTAGTAGCCAAATTAGTCATCTGGTCTTTTATGGCAGCGACATCAGCTGCGGTTTTGCCTAACTGGGAAGCAACCCCATTAATTACACCGTCCATAGCGGCTACTTGGTCTGCGGTAGCAAACTTGGTAAGTTCTAAATATAGACCGGATGGACCACCTTCTTGCCCTGCAGGTACGCCTATAGCTCTTGCTAAAGCATCGTCTCGGCTAATACCGTTAGCTTCTAGCTGGTTTATTAACTTTATAAGATTATCTTGTAGCGTTCCGACTTCACGGTTGAAATCTCCTACACGGACAAGATCACTTGGGGAACCCTCTATTGTCGTATCATCGAGATCAACTTGATCTGATAAATTCGTATCGCCACCTGTATCTGTACTAACACCACCCGCTTCTTTAACCGCTGTTTCAATATCAGTGGTAACACCAGACTCAACGTCGCTAACAACTTTATCGATTTGTTCTTGAGTTAATTCCACTCCTGCTGCTACTGCAATAGCGATTACTTGGTCAAGCGTGCTTTGCCCCCCACCAACTTCAGTACCACCACCAACTTCAGTATCACCACCAACTTCAGTACCACCACCAACTTCAGTACCGTCATCAACTTCAGTACCGTCATCAACTTCAGTACCATCTGTACCTATAACTTCTTCTAGCGTCTTGCCTCCTGCTATCTCTCCCATTAACGCATCAATATCTGCAGGAGAAAGATCTGGAAACGCTGCTTCTAGAGCAGCTTGATTACTAGCGTTAGTGTTGGTCGTTTGTTGAGCTGTTATAACGTCAGTTAACGTGTTATCGGCATCTACCCGCCCTAGTACCGCTTGTACTTCTTCTGGAGAGAGGTCTGGGAAGGCTTCTTCTACTCTATCTATGTCTTTTTGATTCTGTATAACTTGGTCTACTGTGCTACCAGCACCAACCTGCCCTACCAATGCAGCTACTTCTTCAGGAGACATATTTGGGAACGCTGTTGCTATTGTAGTCGTGTTACGTTGAGTCGTTATTCCCTTGTTAATGTCACTTATAGCACCGTTTGCCGTGCCGTCTGCAACGGCTTGATCGATAAAATTCCCTATCTCTGTTTCAGAAAAAGAACCCGCATTGTTTTTTATATGGTCACGTATCGTATCTTCGTATCCTTGTCTTGCCGTCGCTGCCGCCGCAGTAGCTACACTTGATGCAAACTCAGTTTGTTTGCCTTCTAATATAGTTGCAGCAGACTCACCTTCTCCTACGTTACCAATCAGCCCTCTATCTGTGTCGGTTAGTGAATATCCAGCGGCAAGAGCTGCTGCTTCTAATTCCGCTTCAGTTATTGCAAGGTCATTAAACTCTTGTTCTTTTGTAGTAAGAAAATTGTTCGCGCCATCTCGATTACCGATAAACGCATAATCTCCAGTCCCTTCTACAGGGTCTCCTTGTAATTCATAGCCCTGTGCGGCTGCAATAGCTTGTAGTTCTTCTAATGTGACTGACTGGTTATTAAAAGTATTTTCTTGTTGGGTTATTGCTTCTGCTTCTGTTGTACCCTCGGATACGTTCCTAACAAGTTTTTCTGCTTCACCTTCTTCAAGTGTGTAGCCTACTGCGGCAGCAGCAGCTTCTATCTCTTCTACATTTAACGCTCTTGAGTCAAAATCAATTCCCGCAGCAGCAAGTTCAGTTTCTTGATTCTTTACTCCGGTATACTTATTAACATCATCAGTGCTTAGGGTATACCCTTGTTCCGCTGCTATGCTCTGTAGTTCTGCTTCTGTAACAGTATCTTCATTTATCTTTGTTTCTTGATTTGTTTCGAAGTTTTCATCGCCTTCTCCAGAATAGTTTTTAGCTACCTTTGCAGCTTCTTCAGGAGAAATCCCCTGTGCGATTAACTCCGCTGTGGCTTCAGCTTCAGTCACTACCCTCGGGTCAGCATACTGACTTATTTTAGTTTCTTGATTCGATTGAAAGTTCTCATCACCTTGTCCTTTATAAGCGTCAATTTCGTCTTGAGTAGGGTCAGATATACCTTGTCTTATTAGTTCGGCTTGGGCTTCAGCTTCAGTCACCACTCTTGGGTTGGCGTAAGCCTCAATCTCTGCATTCGTTTTACCTACAAGATTTTCAAGCTCAGTGTTTGATGCGGAGGTATATCCCGCTGCTGTAAGCACATTGTTTACCGCTGTTTTGTCTTTCTCTAGCTGAAGTGCTTCTGCCTCTGTAACCTCTGCTAATCTTGCGGCCTCCGCTTCTTCTCCAGCAGTCTCTATGTTGTCATATTGTGTTTGTTGGAAAGTTTCATCGCCTTCACCCACATACGCAGCAATTTGTTCTGGGGTGGGGTCAGTGATACCTTCCGATATTAACTGTGTCCTAGCCTCTTCTTCAGTTACTACCCTTGGGTCAGCATAGTTTTCTATCCGGCCAAATTGAGAATCTTGGAAAGTTTCATTACCTGAACCAACGTATTGAGCTAGCTGTTCGTCGGTAGGGTTAGTTATACCTAATCGTTGTAGTTCGGCTCGGGCTTCGGCTTCAGTTACTACTCTTGGGTTAGCGTAAGCTTCAATCTCCGCATCCGTTTTACCTACAAGAGAGTCAATCTCAGTTTGTGAGGGGGTGTAACCCAAGTTTGTTAATGCAGTTTTTATATTTTCTTTGTTTTCAGCAAGTTCAGCAGCGGCTACTGTCTCTGCACCAAACGTTTTTATACTGTCATATTGTGTTTGTTGGAAAGTTTCATCACCCTCACCTACATAGGATCTAATCTGTAAATCGGTAGGTTCAGGTACCCCTTGCGCTATTAATTCTGCTTCGGCTTCAGCGTAAGTTACTGCTCGGGCGTCAAAATCAGGTTGTTTACTTGCCAAGAACGTAGCTTCATCTTGTTCCAAAGTCATAGTGGCAATGATCTCTTCCGCTTGACTTGTAGTTAACGTCACTCCTTCTGAAGTGGCAGCGTCTTTAATTTCTTGGGTTGTCACTGCAAGGGGGTCAAACGCCGTGGTAGCTTTACTTGTTTCAGTTGTTTCAAAGTCAGCACCACCTTGGCCTACACGGCTATAATCACTATCTTTAAGTGTGTAGTTTTCTGTAGCGGCAGCAGCTTCTAATTCTTCTCGCGTAAGTTGTCGGGGGTCGACATATCCCGGTATTTCGTTTTTCTTCGCTGAATACTCAAATACTTCTGAGTTACTAGGCTCATACCCCAAAGCTATAAACCTAGCGCGAGTGTCATCAAGACTCGTTTGCCTATTCGTTACAGACTCTCCCACCGCAGCTGCGTAGGCTGTAAGTTCTTCTCGGCTTAGTCCGGCTACCCCATCAGTATCAAGTTCTGCAATGCTCGGTATGGTTAGCTGCTCGTTATCTGGATTATTTTCTTCCCAAGCCTCCATTGCTTGGTCACGTTCTACAAGTTCTTGCCCTGTTAAAACACCATCATTGTTAACGTCAAACTCAGCGTCAGAAGGAGCACCGTATACGTTTTTCGTAAGATCTGTAACTAGATCTTCCATGTGTGCTAGTTCATCAGTTTGACCAGCAAATTCTTCTATCTGTCCCGGTAAGAGATCTACATCTAATTGTGTAGCAGTATCAAATACTTCTTGTTCAGTTAAGTACCCTGCATCATCTACACTGTTTGCTAAGTCGTTCTGTACTGTATCGTTATCTACACCTAAATCTGTTAACTCAGTCTGTAGTTGAGCGGCGGCATCTTTAGGATCTGCCCCACTTTGTACAGCAGCCTTGGCAGCAGCTACAGCAGCAGCTACTTGAGCATTACTCTCCTTAACCCAATAAGACACTGTGCTTGCACCGCCAATACCAGTACCTACACCAAGCCCAGCTATACTACCTATGATCCCTTCTGTTGCTGCTGTTTTTCCGTAGTCTCTATCTAAATCTCCAGCCGCTTCCATCTGTAGATCTATAGATAGCCCAATTAACGCTCCTTCACTACCCTCTTGGGCAGCTTCTGCTCCACCTGCCACACCAGTACCTATTATTCTAGTGCCCATCTCTCCAAGGTATTTGTTTATGGCTTTTTTAACTGCTTCCGGTGCTGATTTAAATATGAGTCTACCTAAACGATCAACACCGTCTTCTACACTAATAGCTTTTTCAAATAAATTACCCCCAATAGCCATTTGTGCCGCTACTATAACTGTATTTAATAACCCAGTATTATTTGCTATATCTCCAGCTTTAGCCTCAGCTTCTTCTTGTGTGTAGGCTTTACCTGTGTCGGGATTTACCACACCGTCTTTTAACAGGTTCTCCATCGCATCGCCATAAGCCTGTCCCGCACCTCCTGCCATAGCTTCAGTTAGATCTAACACAACACCGGTAGCAAAACCTGCGTTTTCTGCTATTTTTTCAACTACTTCTTTAGCTACAGGTGCGGCTTTTAATGCTCCTCTAGTTAATTGAGATGTTCCCCGAGTAGCTATAAGAATAGGGATTTCTTGTATAAGTTCATTTACAACTACATCTACTAAAAACTCTGTAGGATGATCTTGAATCGAACCAAAAATAGCTTCCGCAGTATCCCAAAAACCTTCAGCAGCACCGATCCTAGAATCTATATCTTTTAAGGCAGTTTGAAATTCTTCTGTGTATGTTTCGTTACCTAATGCGGCCCACTGTTCGCCTATTTGGTATATTTTAGAGTTTTTAGGGTTTTGACCTACCATAGCTACTATACTGGCGGCTGTTTGCATAAGTTCGCCAGCAGCTTTTAAAGTGACCGCTTGATAAGTTTGTACAGCGTCTTGTTCAAATAACGCCTCGGCACCTTGTAGCATAGTGTTCAAGCCTTTCTTGGCGGCTTGTGCTTTTACATCTGTCTCAGGAGCATCTTTAAAGAGTTCATCTACGTCAGCTTGCAATTCATTTAAGAATCGCCCAATGGGGGTTTCCGGTTCGGCTATAGATTCTTGGTAGTCGTCTCGAACTGCTACATAACGATCTACGAGAGCTTGGTCTGTATCCGTTATTGTAAGTGCATCATTGGCTTCCAGACCTAGGGATCGTTGAGTAGTTGTTGCTAGTTGTATACCTACATCATAGAACTCATCGTTAGTTAGCAGCGCGTCCCTCGATATGGTGTCTTTGCCAGCAAAAATTCTATCTAGGTAACTGTCTATGTCTTGCCCGATAAGGGCGTAAGAAGGATCATCTTTGTCCAGTGTGGGCCGAGTTACCGTGCTTTCTCCAGACTCTACTTGGGTGAGCATCCCCTGTTGGATAGAGTTAAGCAGGCCTAGTGCAGCGTCTTGCAAACTTTGCGTTAATATCTGCTGCGCGCCCGTCTGGAAACTTTCGGCTGACTCGCGTGCAAATTTACCCACCCACGCTGCACTGGGGCTGGCGTCGAACCCATAATCTGCTAAGAATGCTGTGCGACTCGGATTAGGATCTGTATCGCCTCCTCTATTTAACTCCCAAAACTCTAACTCCTGCGGGGATATTTGGCCGTCCCCATCTAGATCAGCCGAAGCGGCTGTTGCGGCAGTAGCACTCGTACCGTCAGCAAAGCGCATTATTCCGTTCTCTTTCTCCCAAGCCTCTGTATATTCAACCATTTCGGCTTCGTCTAAAGACCCATCTCTATTAGCGTCATACTCTTGAGCGAGAGGACTAAGCTCCACCAATAGGTTTGGCATTACGAAGTAGTCGTAAAACGACCCGCCGTACGCATCAACATACGCGTTAGCTCGCTGCTGTGCATCTTTAACTGCTTGCATGTGCTCCAGCAACGCAAGTCCTCGTGCGTCCATAAGAGTTAGGGGAGTTTCATTGCCTGAGCCTGCAGCAAGGTATATGGCTGCTAGAGGCTCTAAATCTACTTTAAATTCAGGTCTTGGAGTACTTCCATACCCACTAAGATCATCTAGTCCCGCTGGTATACCGAGCGAGTCATAGAAAGTTTCCATTACCGTATTTAGTACCGCGCCACTTACAGCATTACTTGCGGTACTTAGTATTGCTTCTATAACATCAATATCGCCGGTTTCCGCCGCTGCTATAAGTGCGGCTTCCGTTTCTTCTTCTTCTGTATCAGGGACAGGAAAACCCCAGTTCCCATAAAAACTATCGGATGCTGAACCATCTTCATAAGGGCTTCTAGATGTGCCTGATGTTTCTGTTTCTATAGCGTCAAGATCTTCCTGAGTGATTCTGGGGATAGTGTCAATATCAAATCCTCCAGCAGATATGTACGCGTCGTACTCACTAGGGCTAAGGTAGCCGTCACCGTCAGCGTCGTAATCAGGCCATAAGATTATATTACCGGCGTCAAAAACATTTCCAAGAGATATAGACATATCAGTTTGCTATTAGCACCCCCTGAAATGAAGCGCCGATCTGGTTGTTTGTGTTGCTGGTTACAGCACGGCACTCGATATCTGTTTTCTCGGGTAACGCTAAGGGAAACTCAAAATCAATCACTAGCTCGTTACTCTGCAACACGTTAATAAACTTTGTTCTGAATACGTTTGACCCAAATTCCCTAGTGTCGAGTTTAACTGTAGCGTAGTTGTTGGCCTGTGATATGGCGGCGGTAAAGATCAAGTCGTCAACATATAGCGTATGGGCAGCAGGGACAGTGTATACCGCCATCTGCGTTTGGTTACCATCTGTGATGCTCGCATAGATAGTGCCCGTTGGAACACCAGAACTAACCCCACTAGCAGCGATATAGACGGTACCAGCAGCAGTGCCGCCTGATCCAGCAGTTGCAACAAAAGCACGATTTATGCGTAACCAACCTGAAGCATCGCCAATCTGTACCTGAGTCTGCCCATTCATGTTGACAGTAACGGTTTGCACAGCGTAGTTCTCGTCTAACCCTTCTATGGTTACCGTCTTTGCCCCAGTACTACCGCTTGCATCTGCCGTGCTAGAGCTGCTAATAAACGCAGTAAAGGCTGCTGCAGGCCATGTTACGTTGCCCCCTTGCGACCATACCGTCTCTTCAGTGCCGTTAATATCGGGGTTGTACCCAAACTTATACAGCGCCGTAGCACCAGCGATCTGGCCTTTTGAGACTTGTAGTTCGTATGGTTCTTGGACTGCCATAGCGTTTCTCAGCGCGTTGTCTAGTTGGTTAAAGTATATCCGTAGTACGTTGTTGAACTGCTCAAACGACTCTTGGTTGTACACTTGAGGCGCATACGGCAGAGCTGGGGCACGGAACGGAACATTGTATACTGTGTTATCGCCAGCCACTACCGTCTCCCATCAGGCCGCATATCCAACCTCGGAGACCCCAACTGCCACGTAACACCTGCTTCCGTAGATTCTATCTTCATGGTCATCTGTCGCCCACGTACCCGAGTATTAAGTTGCTCTGTAAACTTCTCTATCGGTAGCACAGCGGATCGGGTAATTGTACCGTTGTTTGAGCCACCCACTGACGCAGGTGAATTGTACCCAGAGCCAGAGTTCTGCATGGGCAATAACGTCATAACGGCGCTCGGGCTTTCTATTGTAGATCCGTCAAACGTGATATCAGGAAGTACGCGCCAAATGAAGTTGAATTGATGTCCGTCATCTAGATCGAACTCAGCGGTAGAAGCATACGCGTGTATAGGCGTGCTTGCTCCTAATTCGTTATCATCAACGCCTTCTTCCTGATTCACGAGATTGTTGCTATAAGTTGCAGCTAGTGGGTAGTCTCGCAAACCCGAATCCAACCATGCAGTGCGATCCATCGTGCCATAGTACCAAATGTTATCCAGATAGTTATACACAACATACCGATCAGCAGTATCGGACTCAGCCGAGCAGTAAAACCACCAAACTTCATGGTATGCCTCTACAGTGCCCGAAAACACTTGGCGATACTGGGCGGTGTTAAAATCGTTAAATACAAACTTTCGGAGGTTACAGGGCAGTGGTTGCGTGCGCCCGTCGTACATATAGAACTTGTCAATACCCATCCAGAAGGCAACACCATTGGCGTATGCTACGGCGTTTTGAGATGCTATAGAGATGTTTTCACCGACTAGTTGTGCCCCCCATACCACTGGAGCACCGACGTACTGGAGGGCATACAGGGCTGAATCAGACCATACTAGGACTTCCTGACGGGCTTGTTTGGCCGCTATAATCTCTGCCCCACGCGATAACTGTAGGCTACCTGCTTGGTTTGTTGCCGCAGGAGTCCACTGAGTAGCGTTTTCTTGGTCTGACCAGCGGATCAACATCGGGTTTTTAGTAGCACTGGCTAGGTCATTACAACCAAAACAGAACACAAAACGGCTAATATCCGACACTAAAATAAGGTCTTGTACGCTCGGTACGTTTGCTCCTACAGGGGCTATTGAGGCCAATGTGACGCCCCTAGAAGTAAGCCCTGCCGTAGCATCCCAAAAGTATATGTCCCCACCACGAGGCGCAAAAATAAGATCTTCCCCAAAGTTAGCTTGTGACCATAATCGGATTTGGACATCAGATGGAACGCCAACACCCCATGCACCCGCACTCCAAGGCCCAGCACCCCAACCTGTTAAAGGCGTTACTGAAGCAGCCCCAGTGTTAATTTGATAAGCTGCGGTCACTGTACCACCGCCAGTAGCACTAGAAGAAGCGTTACTAGAAGCTGTTATAAAGTACGTATTTGTTGCAGTGGTGTCGATTGTAAGCTGGTATTCCCCGTTTAAAGTAAGTCCCCCAACGGCAGATGCACCTGAAAAAGTGACGAAATCGCCTGATATGTAGCCCCCATTAGCGTCTACAACGCTGACCGTAGGAGATCCACTAGTGGTAGTAAACGGGTTAGTCAGGGTAACTGTCGCCCGTAACGGGGTAATATCGCTGTAGGCACCGCCATTCTCGATGTAGAACTTAAGGTTAGTCCCGACGCCAATTAGGTTTTGACTGCCAAGCGTTACCCAGTTCCACAAGGATCGACAGACACCCAAAAACGTAGCCGCAGATATACGCTGCCACCCACCAATCTTCTCCGGTGTGCCCTGCCTGAACCGTATTTTGTCGGATTCGTACCATCCACCTTCACTGGTGTAACGAGTATTTTCCCGATTAACCCCCGGTTTTAACGCTAGTTTCTGTAGTGGCATAAGGAACCCATCACATTGTCTCGCCAAATACCGGCGGTAGGGTTGTTACTTGGATAGAAGTGTTTTGCTTTAAGTTTAAAGAAGCACCGCAATCAGAACAAGTATCTGCTTCTAATTCGTTCTCGTCTATATCATATCCACATTCGGCACAGAGTATTTCTATCTCATGGGCAGGTTCTACGTTACCGTCAGCTAATGCTTTTGGTGCATGTACAGTTTTCATCGTTGTTGGTACTCCCCAGAACTAATCATTTGGCAGACTTCCAACGAGCGGTCGCCAACCTGTTCAGCCCAACGGCTACGGTAAAACTCTTGTCCAGCCTCTTCGTAGTTACCTGTAGCCATGTGGCCTAAAGCCTTAACAAACGTCCGTAATCGGGTCTGCCCAAGGTTAAACGACAAGTCGATTATGGCATCTTGGCGCACGCTGTCCAAACTTGAGAACCACTCATACTCTTGGGTTAGCTCTTTTCGGCAGCGTCTAATATCATTAACTAGCAAATATTCTATTTCGTCATCAGAAAGTCCAAGACCAGATTCACTGATATTCCTACCAACGCCAATGGTTTCGTACCCAGCAGAGCACATATAGACCTTATCTCTAACGCCTTCGTGCCGCTTTAGCATATTAACTAATCGCATCATTCGTCGTGCTTATGTGAAGCCCCGTAATAAAAGCTGATGATAGATGAGACGATGCCACCCAAATAACCAAGCACAAGATTAACAATGCCGTTGTCTGTATTAGCAGGGTCTTGTAGCGTGACCAACGCGATGTAACCTCCGAAGAATAGGACGCAAGCAACCGCAATAAATTTTGGCGTCCAGTCACCTTTAAAAGCCATTCGAGCATTCTGGATATCGTCTGTTTCAAGTTTGAAAACATCTACATCTAGCTCCTTCATCCGCGCTTTAAAATCAAATTCCGCTTTCTTGATCTCTGCAAGCTGTTCAGGGGTTGCCGCTTGGATTGCAGTGGTAATTGATTTCTCGTCCGACTTACAACCCAGAACACTGGCGATTGTTTGTGCAGCAGCACCACCTAAAGGCCCACCGAGCGCCTTCCCAATAGTGGGTGCTAACGTACCGATTAATCCTTTAATTGCGTCAAATTTCATTGTGCTATTACCAAGCCAACGATGGCTATTAAAGAAGCAATCATGACGGGGTAGATACCCCAGATCATACGCTCTAACTTATCAAAGCGTTGTGACCCGGAGTCTAGCCGTTCTTTAATTGACTCGTACCGCAAGGCGCACTCAGCCTCATGAATCTCAATCTTCTTTAACGCTTTGCTGGCATGAGTCTCGGCCATTAGTTCACCACTTCTGCTTCAGGCTCTTCAACCACTTGGATTGATTCCCGCAGGGCGTTTTCACGGAAGCCTAATGCAACCTGCAAGTTAATACCCTGTTGCTGTGCTGCCGCAATTTGATTCTGCAAATCACTAATCTGTTTACGCAGGTTAACCACTTCGACGTAGTGCACTTTGGAATCGTTACCAAGTTCATTTACGTCATACTCCTGATCGTCGATGGTCAGAATTACGGGTTGCTGCTCTTGTTGCTCACTCATACCTACTCCTAGTTTATTTGTTGAACCTACTTCACAATCGCAAATATGATAGTTAAGCAGGCGTATAGCCCGACAGCAACCAAGATACATCCAACTGCAAGACCTGCGTAGTGCATCCGCTGGTTTATCTTTTGGGCATGTGCATTCTTAGCCTCTAATCGCGCCTTTCGGGCTTTAGCCTGAAACACAATAAAGTCGTCCCACAATCCAGCCCTACCATGATATAGCATAAAATCTTGCAGCTCTTGCTCTGCCTTTGCTATCTGCTCAAGAGCCATAAACTCCTCAATGTCACTGCTAAATAAAGACTTCTTGTTCTTTTGCTGCCTAGCCTTTAAATCTTCTTTAGCATTGACCATCTGGCCTATCTGGCCGAAACAATCGTGCAAGTCCTTGCCGTTTCCAATGAACTGCTTGACTACTCCAAAAG
>Ga0208545_1001226_pt1 | contig 11586 bp, 7 predicted proteins | sample DEB08_DNA_12_FD_185498 | JGI IMG/M metagenome (GOLD analysis project Ga0208545, IMG submission 185498) | Aqueous microbial communities from the Delaware River and Bay under freshwater to marine salinity gradient to study organic matter... | ecosystem: Environmental > Aquatic > Marine > Coastal ... | reverse complement strand
GTTTTAGTAATGGACAATGACATGGAGACAAATGACGGTGAGCAAGCGTGTATCGATTGGTTACAGGCTAACGTCCACGCAGATGATTGGGTAAAGACCAGCTACAATAACAACATTAGAAAACAATATGCTGGCATTGGATTTACCTATGACTCTACTAAGGACAAATTTATAGCACCACAGCCTTTTGGATCATGGTCGTTAGACTCCAATGATGATTGGCAACCACCCATCGCACACCCAGACGATGATAAAATGTACCAGTGGGATGAAGATGTATATCAAGCCGATAATTCTAAAGGCTGGGTTGAAGTAGAGTAACACAATAAAAAGAGTGGTTAATGCCTTTAAATAAAATTACATTTAAACCAGGAGTAAACAGAGAAACTACTTCTTATGGAGATGAGAACGGGTGGTTTGACTCTGATCTTATAAGGTTTCGTAAAGGAAGACCCGAAAAGATGGGCGGGTGGACTCGACTAACCAGCCAAACCATAGAGGGTGTTGGAAGATCTTTGCATACATGGTCCACCTTAGATAACTCCAATCTTATGGGGCTTGGCACAGAGTCTAAGTTTTACATAGAGAACGGTGGTGGGTATAATGATATAACTCCTATACGATCTACGGTGACTTTAGGATCTAATCCTTTAAAAACTGGAGGCGCTGGTTCAGGAATACTAACTGTAACTGCTCCTGCTCACGGCGCTGTTAATGGGGACTTTGTAACCTTTAGCGGGTCTTCTGCTGTAGATAGTATTGGAGCGGCAGCAATAAATAGAGAGCATGAGATTACCCTTATTGACTCTAACAGTTTTACTGTAACAACCACAGGATCTGCGGGAAGTGGATCTACGGCAGGAGGTGGGTCTTCCGTTATAGCAGCTTATCAAATTAACACAGGTTTAGGAACTGTGGTATCAGGCAATGGTTGGGGGGCAGGTCTCTATGGAGGCATATCTTCTTTCTACTCTCAAACAACTTTAGCAACGGGAATCAACGATTCAATTACATCTGCTATTGTTCTTACAAGTGCTTCTGATTTTGAAACCGCAGCTACTACAACTTCCGCTGATTTAACAGCGACAAGTGCTTCTATTCCTGTAGCAAATTCTTCAGGTTTTCCTTCTAAGGGAACAGTGAAAATAGGCAGTGAGTTTATTAGGTATACAACTAATGCAAGTAACGCCCTTTCAGATTTAACCAGAGCTTCTGATGGGTCTACCGCTGCCACCAGTAGTAGTGGAGATGCTGTTACTTTTGTGGGTTTAATTAAAATAGAAAACGAACTCTTGCTGTATACAGGTAAAACAAGTAACACATTAGACGCTGGTGTTGTAAGAGGGGCTAGAGGAACAACAGCAGTTTCTCATAGTTCAGGAGTTGATGTTAAAGAAGCGAATGACTTTATAGGATGGGGTGATGCCGCCTCTACTTCGGCAAGTGTAGGATCTAACATACGTCTTTGGTCTCAAGATAATTTTGGTGAAGACTTGGTGATGAATGTTTTTGACGGAGGCGTATATTACTGGGATAAAACTTTAGGATTAAACGCTCGAGCAACTCCTCTTTCTTCTCAATCAGGCGCTTCTGACACACCAACAGTTGCTAGGAAGGTTTTGATATCAGGCGCTGACAGACATGTTATTTGTTTTGGCTGTAATCCTAGAGGAGAAACTGATCAAGATCTTTTACAAGTAAGATGGTCTGATCAAGAGAATCCGTTTAACTGGACACCTCAAGTAGATAACACAGCGGGTGGCATCAGAATATCTTCAGGTTCACAAATTATATCTGCTCAAAGAACACGACAAGAAATATTGATATGGACAGATGTTAACATGCACGCGATGAGGTTCGTGGGCGGTGATCTTGTGTTCTCCTTTTCTTTAGTTGCGGGTAATACTTCGTTGTTAGGTCCTAACGTATCAGTGACCGTGGGCGATAGGGTGTTCTGGATGGATAGAGAAAACTTCTACGCTTACTCAGGAAGTGTGCAAGTTATTCCGTGTACTGTTCTTAGATATGTTTTTGACAACATTAACCTAGAGCAAAGCTTTAAGTTTTTTGCCGCATCTAATCGTATGTTTGATGAAGTTTTTTGGTTTTATGCTACCGCAGACTCCGAAGAAGTTAACAAGTATGTTAAGTTTAACTATACTGAAGGCACATGGGACATAGGATCGTTAGCTCGAACAGCTTGGGTAGACTATGGTATACATGATAACCCAAGAGGATGTGGTGTTACTGGCGGAGCTAATGTAGTATACATTCATGAGAACGGTGAAGATGATGACGGAACTGCCATGACATGTTTTATAGAGTCTGCGGACTTTGATCAAGGAGATGGTGAAACCTATATGTTTATGAACAGACTTATTCCAGACATAGACATAACAGACAGCAGTACTGACTCTTCTGGTTCTGTAAGTTATATCTTAAAGACTAGAAATTTTCCTGGAGATAGCCTAACAACTAACTCAACAAATGCTGTTACACCTACAACTCAACAAGTTTTTTTAAGAGGACGCTCACGGCAAGCAGTTTTACGAATACAGAGTTCTGTCAAAGACATGGCATGGACTTTAGGAGATTTACGTATGGATATTAGACCTGATGGGAGAAGGTAATGGGAAGTTTATTAGACCATAGTTTTCCAGATGCTCCTAATGCATATGATCAGGCGCTTTTCCAAAGAATTTTACGGGACATAGAAATGGCCCTTACTAAGAAAGAATTTCCTGTTGAGATAGAAGGTAAAGATAACAGTCGAGCATTAAGTTGGTTCTTTGAATAATGGCCTCAGTATATAAAAATATCGTAACTACGGTTGGATCCACGGGAGATGTCACAATTTATACGTGTCCAGCGGCTACAGAAGCTATTATTAAAGACATTAATTTGTACAATAGCCATAGTGGCTCTATAGTGGTATTCACTAAGATAACGGATACTTCTGCTTCTGCTACGGTTACGTTAAGAAAAGAAACGATTACGACTTTAGCTACTTCTGTTCTTCTTGAAGGTCCGTTTGCATTAGAAGCGGGTGATTTGTTAATCTTAAACTGTGACACTGCGTCAAAAATAATGGTGTTCGGTAGCGTATTAGAGGTATCACGATGATGGAATCAAATGTAAAACTTAGTGGAGAACCTTCCGCCCAAGCCCTTGCTTCAGGGTTAGCGACATTAGGACGGTATGGTGATAACTATATGGTTCACGCTGCTGAAGGTGAGACTTTTGTACCCAAAGAAATTTTAGACGCAAACCCCGCTCTTAAAACACAGCTATTTGATCAAATGAAAGCTATGGGCATTGAAGAACCTAATCGTTACGTAGTTGGTGACGCTCTTAACTCTATCAACCCTGTAACAGGTCAGCCGGAGTTTTTCTTTAAGAAGATATTTAAGGCTGTTAAGAACGTGTTTAAGAAAGTTCTTCCAATTGCCGCACCTATAATAGGCAACATTATTGCACCGGGAATCGGTGGTATTATAGCTTCTGGACTTACAACCAAACTTCAAGGCGGATCTTGGGGTGATGCTTTAAAGTCGGCTGGGTTATCCTATGCTGGTGGTGCTTTAACCCAAGGTATTATGGGTGGATTAAACGCCGCACCAGGACAATTTGGAACTGGTTTTACTGAAGGATTATCCGCAGGTGCTATGGCTCCTTTTCAAGCTGCACAAGGTCTAGTGGGGGTAGGAGATTACGCGAATCCTTTAAAGCAAGGTATTTTTAGCGGTAACTATGGTGCGGGTAAAGAAGGTATTATGGATTATTTAGCTCCAAATTATGATAAGACAGGTGGTGCTTCTTCAAATATTAGGTCTTTTTCTGGAGAAAAACTTGAAAATAGATTAGTTGGTACTGATAACAGTTCGTTAAATAAAGGTGTTCAAAAAATATCTTCAGGGTCTAATACTTCCGCAGACTTTGAACCAACTATAATGGATGATTCAGGACAAGTTTTTCAAATACAGAACAAAACAACAGGACAACTTATAGACAAACCTAATTTAAGTATTAAAACTCCTAGTCAAGTTATTTCACCTAGTTCTAGATTATCTGCTTTAGCAGAGTTTCAAGGTTTTAGTCCTGAAGTCGCTCAATCGGCAGCACAAATACAACAAAATAATTTAAACATGGGGTTATCCGACACAGAAGCTTTATCTCAAGCTGTTTCAGGAGGAGAGAACTTAGGCTTTAAAGCTGTTTCCCCTAGTGTAAAAGCTTCTTTTGAAGCGGTAAATCCTTCTGCAACATCAAATGGAATAATGTCTAAGCTAACAAACTTTGCTAAAAACCCAGCAGTTGCTGGACCTGCGTTATCTGCAATTATACCAGCGGGACTTGCTTACTTAGCTGCCCCTGATGAGGAACTAACAGAAGATCAGTTAAGTGCTTTGACTGATCCTCAAAGAGCAGCCTATGACCAGTTTAAAGCGGGAAGAGCGGCTAACCCTAATTTTGCACAAACACCTGAAGGACAAGCTTTATTATCAAGAGCGGGTATTACTTCTAGTAGAACAGCAGCGCAACTTGCAAGATCTACGGGCGTACCCTTATCTCAAGCTGAAGCTTTTCAAAAAAGACGTTACGGTATAGTAAGCGCAGCGGGTGGCGGAGAAATCATTGGACCAGGATCAGGAACTTCTGATAGTATACCAGCAATGCTTTCCGATGGAGAGTTTGTTATGACTGCCGAAGCAGTACGAAATGCTGGCAAAGGTGACCGTGATCTAGGAGCCGCAAGAATGTATGACATGATGAATAAATTTGAGAGGGCAGTATAATGGCAGTTACCCAAACCAGTACAGAGCTACGCCAAGCTCCTTATATTGAGGAAGCTGGTAAATCTATACTTGACCAAGCTTTACTACTAGGTGAGACCCCCGTTAATCTTGCTGATATAGGTGCTACTCAACAGATAGCTTCTCTTGACCCCCAGACACAAGCCGCTATTTCAGCGGGAGGCGGTCTAGGACAGTTTCAAGATTTTATTACGGCTGGTCAGGGAACCGTGGGTACTGGTATAGGATCCTTACAAACTGGATTAACTGGTGTTAATCAAATGTTCACGGACGCTGGAACACAAGCCGCTGGTTCTGGCCAGTTGTTTACTCCAGATCAGGCAACTATCGATCCTTTTATGAATCCGTATCAGAAGAATGTTACTGACGAAGCCCTTAAAGAAATGACTAGGCAAGCTGATATTCAGCGTAAAGGGATAGAAGCTTCACAAGCTGCCTCTGGTGCTTTTGGCGGTGACCGTGGTCAACTACAGCTATCTGAATTTAACAGAAACCTAACAGATTTAACAAGCCGAAGAATATTTGAAGACTACGCCCGTAACTTTAATCAAGCTACGAACCAAGCTCAAACAGCTTTTGAAGGTCAGCAGAAACGTCAACAAGGCGTTGCTCAATTGTTAGCTGGCATAGGTCAAGGTAAAGCGCAAGAAGCTGTAAGAGGTGCAAGTGCTTTCGGTCAACTAGGAACAACCCAAGCTAATTTAGGCGGTGCTGGTCAAAACATGTTACAGAACCAGATACAAACGCAATCTCAATTAGGTGGTCTTGGTCAACAGCAGTCACAAAGAGAACTTGATGCTTCTCGAGCTAACGCTCTGGCGCAACAATACGAACCTTACCAACGTGTAAACTTTATGAGTGATATCTTTAAGCCTAACATTGGATCTTCTCAAACTACTCTTGGTAGTACGGTTGCTCCGTCAGCTAGTCCTTTATCTCAAGCAGTTGGCGCTGGTATCGCTGGTCTTGGTTTAAACAAAGCATTGGATAATCCTTTTGGGAAATTATTTTCATGAGAAAACGAACAGTTCAGTCAGTCTTAGCTAGGCGCCATATGTTTAAGAATGGCGGTATGGTTCCTCCGCAAGCGCAACCCGCTGGTATTTTAGCTTCGTCCCCTTCTCTTGTAGATGCGGTCAGTAACGATGCTCTATCAGACATGGGCGGTGGTACACTGTCCATGGCCCAAGGTGGGGCGGCTGTTAACATGCAACCTAGTTACGTCTTTAACCAAGGCGGAATTGCTAAGTTTGCTAATGGCGGTTTAAACTCTGCTACTGGACCTAATGCAAAAGTATCTTTTTCTTTAAATCCTTCTAATTACGGGAAAATTATACCTACTGGTGGTCCTAGTCAGCTTGCTATTGATTTAGATTCAAGAAACAGAAAATTTTTATACGATGCTTTGTTAAAAAGAGAAATGGATGCTCAAGACAGAAATAAACTTTTAGATCCCGTTGAAGATTTATATAACTACATGTTTTCATCTGCTTCAGAAGCTCCTCAAAGGGCTGCCGAAAGAGAGGCGGAAAACAGGGAAAGTACTGGAAGACAAGAGGATTCTAAAAACTTTGGTCTAGATACTTATTTATCTCAAGTAAATGCCCCAGAAGATGTTATCAAATATTATCAAGATAGAAGAAACGTTATAGAAGATGCTAATAAATTAGGAATAGACAAAGTAGACTTTTCGTCCGCTGATAAAGCTGAAAGAGAAGATACTCTTGGTGGAATGTCCCGTGTTGGAGATGGTCAGGAGCCTAATACACTTATAGGTCCCGGCACTCCTGATTTTGATGGCGGTTTTAAAGCTCCGTTTGTAAGCTCATTGTTTGCCCCAGTCGCAGGTGTGGACGCTGGTGTTTCCGATGGTGATTTATCTTTGGAAGATGGTATTGAAGCCCCTGACCCTAGCCCACAATCCGTGGTTCCCGGTACAGTACGTGATAAAAAAGAAACAGATATTGAAGATATTTTACCTCCTAAAATTAAACCTTCTGCTCCTGAAAAGCCTGTTGACTCAAGCGCTGGTGTAGATCAATCTGGGTTTACTGAAGATTCAATTCCCGCTGACGTTGACGTTGAAAAAATACTAGAGACTACAAAGGTTAATGATAAAGGTGAGGAAGTTCCTAAGACAAAACAAGATTATATAAAAGAATTTAAAGAAAATATGCCTAACTACGAAGGTATGAGCGAAGAAGAAAAAGGCTTTACGATTATGGAAGCTGGTTTAAGAGTTATGGCTGGAAAAAGTCCTGACGCCATACAAAATATAGGAGATGGTTTAAAAGGTGTCACCGCAGAGTTTGTAAAAGATAAAAAAGCTAGGCGTGCCTTTGATCAACAAATTGACTTGTCTGCTGCCAAATACTCTTTAACAAAATTAAGTGAAATAGATAAATTAAAACAATCAGACGATAGAGCTTTAACTAAATTTTATGATCTTTCTAAGGCCACTAAAGATAATCCTTATGGCGAAACGGTTTTCGTATCTAGATCTGAAATATTGGATGCTGGGGGTAAACTTCCGCCAAAGTATAAATCAGAAAGTTTTGTGTTAGCTCAAATGAAAGATGCTTCTGATCTTAAAGCTAAACTAGCTAAATTAACATCCGATGCAGTTAAAGATAAAACTATTGGTTACAAAGAAGCCGAAAAAATAAATAGCCAATTAGATTTAGCTACTAGAACATTTAGAAGTTCTGAAGTTGGAAAACAACTTATATCAGGAGTAATAACTAAAGTTGTAAAAAATCCAGAGGATATACTGGGAGGAGCTGCCGTAGCTACTGATTTATTTAGACAAGCAATGAATACAGTTGGCGTTAAAATTGATAAAAAATATTCTTCTAAAGAAGAGGCGGCTAATGATATTAGAAGAGCATTTCAACTTTTAATTCCAATAACTCTTGGAAGTTCTCAATCAGCTAACTCAATATCTAACAGAGATGTTCAGTTTCTTGCAGACGCATATGTTAACAGTGGGTTTTTAAAAGCTGATGGAAGTTTATCCCTTAGTTTAGCAACGGGATCAGCACCTGTTTTAGTTAAACAACTTCAAGGGGCTATGCAAAAATTTACAGATTCTCAAAATGAAGCTTTAACTATATATGATCGTAATGTTTCGTTAATAAACGATTCTTATAAAAAGGGTAGATTTGGAGTTAAGTATTTTTCTCCAGCCTTAGAAAAGATACGTCCTTCTGCGGAACGGTTTAGAGCAACCTCCACGGGTAAGGGTACAGTCATTAGCAGACCTTATTCCTATCAATTAGATCCTGCTACAGGATTAATGCGTCCTAAAGGAAACAAAGGAACAGCTTTTTCTAATAAATTTTTCTCTCCTAGTAATGCAAATTTTAATAAAATTTACGGAAGGTAAATTTAATGGGTGTTATAAAATATGAAACCCCCAATGGAGTGTTAGACTTTGAGATAGAGGGGGACTCTCCTACAGAAGAAGAATCTTCTATGATAGAAGAATCTTTATTTCAATCGTCTCCACAGGCTCCTAGCTTAGAAACAGGTTCTTATGAAGAACTACAAAAATATTATGGAGGACAAGGATCTGATGGAGAATCAGAAATTAAAGTTTCTAATGAAGGCGAAGTTAAAGACTTAGGGCTTCAGTACTATGTTGGTCGAGGTGACACAGATGAAGAAAGACAACTAAGACTGTCAAATGTTTTTGGTGAAGAAGGCGTTATAAAGTTAGGAACTGATGATTTTGCTTTAAACCTTGATAACATAGCTCCAGAAATTAAACAGAAGTATGGATTAGACGGAAAAACTGGAACAATAAGGTTTAATCAAAAAGGTTTTACAGGGCAAGACGTATCAGCTTTTTTTGGGTCTGAAACGGTTCCTCTGGTGGCGGCTTTAGGTGCAGGATTATCTGCTACGGGTTTAGGAACTATTGCTGGAATAGGATTAGTCGGTGCTGCTGGAGCAATAGGTAAAGCAGTTGACGAATTTATTATAGAAGATATTTTTGAGGGACTTCAAAAACAAACCAATAAAGAAATTTTAACTGATGTTGCTATACAAGGATTAATAGAAGCTGGTGGGGAAGGGCTAGGAAGAGGAATTGGAGCGGGTATTAGAAGATTAATTAAAGGTAAAGGTCCAGCCGCTGATCCAGAAAGAGTTAAAGAGTTTATGGACCAAGGTTTATCTAGAAAAGCCGCAACTAAAGCATCAAGAGAAGAAGAGTCCGTTAGGTATAATAAAATAATTGAAGAAGGGGGCAGTATACCTGCTTTAACTCTTACGGGTAAGCCTATTCTTGGAAGAAGTCAGGCTATATGGGAATCTATATTTCCAAATGACAAAGCAGTAGCACAAAATGTAACGTATGTTGAAGATATATTAAAAAAGGTAGCTTCTGGCGATTTAGCTGATGATGTAGGAAAGCAAGCTATATATGAAAACGCTGAAAAGTTAGCTTTAAAACTTAGTCAACAAATGGCTGACCCTGACAAAGCCGCTAAAATAGCTAACAAACATCTTAAAGATATATTAAAAAAAGAATTTGATGCTATTAATAAAGTATTAGAAGATTCTACAGCAGTTTCTGAAGGATTATCCACCGAATTACAACAAGGATTGCATTTAGCAACTAAGTTGTTTCAATCAGAATCTAATGTCTTATATAGAAATGCAGATGATCTATTAGTGGGTCAAACTATAGACTTAAAACCTTTGCAAGCTCAGATAGATAGTTTTACGGTTTTGCAAGGCGGGGATAAAATGACAGGTGGGGTATTTCAACTTATCCGGTCTACAGATAAGTTGAAAATTTCTGATATACCACCACTCAGGGCCGCTATAAGAGCTACTCAATCTGATCCTACTTTAATGGGAACTCCCGCCTCTCATAATATTGGAAGTATGTTAGACACATTAGATGTTGCCATTAGTAAAAAAGAACAAGAATTAGCTGCAACTTTTCTTAAAGGAAATAGATCTATTGACGATATAATAGACTCAGGTGACGAAGCAATTAGAATGTCTCCTTCTGGTCAAGCTCTTCCTCCTCCAAGCGCCGCTGAAATTAATGACGTTCGACAAGGTTTAGATTTATTAGCAAAGGCTAACAAACATTATAAAGACGGTGCGGATATAATTAATAACGGACTTTTAGACAGCATTACTATCGCGATAAAAGGAAAACATGCAGCAGATATTTCTGCTGTTGTTCAACAAGTTGTTTTACCAAACCAACCTAATAAACTTAAAGCAGTTTTAGATGCCGTAACTCCAGATGTAAAACAAGTAGATGATTTAATTGAAGCCGGAAGAGCTAATCCAAATTTTTTCCCTACTTTAAAACAACAAATATTAAATGGAGACATAAAAGCTGTTAACGAAGCTTTGTCAAGTCTTCAAACCGCTAACAAAAAACAACTTTTAACAGTTCCAGAGGTTTACGCTAAACTTCCTTTAAATGATCCTACTAGAATAAGATTACAAAAAGATTTTGCAGAAACCTTACAGTTATATGATGATCTTTCTAAAGCTGGATCTAAACCTAAAGCTTTTAGAGAGGGTTTTAGAAGTCTTTTAGCTAAAAACTGGATGGACAATGCTTTAATGGTTAATAGAGGAGATGATGGGTTAAACTTGTCTGCGTTGTCTAATTCTTTTGATAATATCGGAAAAGAAGTTCAACAAGAATTATTTGGTGCAGACGTAAATGCTATTAGAAAAACCATGCGAGACTTTAAACTGTTGGACAAAAAGTCTGCCGAAGCGATAAACGATGTAACTTTTGATATCACTAACCAAAACGCAAAACTATGGGTCGACAGAGTGAAAAGTGAAGTTGCAAAGGCCGAAATAGAAAACCAAGATTCTTTTCTTAGAGCACTAAAAGGTGGTCCTTTAGAACCTGACAGGCTTGTTGCTCATGTTCTTAAAAATCCTAAAAACTATGATAAACTTGAAAAAGTTATAGGACCAGAAGCGGAAGAAACTATAAAAAATCTTGTAATGTCTCGAATTGTTTCATCTGGATTTCCTCAAGGAAAAATAACTAATGATTTAGTTGAAAAAGGTGCTTGGGGGGATGCTTGGTTAAAAACGATTAATGATCTTAACAAGTCTGGAAGTTTAACTAAAATACTAGGTAAAACAGAAATAGATAATCTTAAAAGTGTAGCTAAAGCGGGAGAAACTGTATCTAACAGTGTTCTTAAAGGAAAAACAGGTCTTGCGGCGGCTGGTTACGCTGCGGGTTTTACTGGAGCTTTTTTACTTAATCCTTTGGCTGCCGTGGGAGGTGCTGTCGCAATTATAACAGCTTCTAAATTAATGCGGTCAAAACCTGTTATGACATATTTATCTAGTCCTAGACTAAGAGCATACGAAGCCGAAAGAGCTATAAACGCTGGTGCTGATTTAGGGACTAAAAGAAATTTAGCTGCTGAAAAAATGAGAGAAAACGCTGTAAGAGCAATAAGAACCATTTTGGTAAACGCTGGAGCATACTCAACGGATAAAGGGTCTGACGCCGTTTCTAGAGAAATAGTCGAACCCGCTGTAAGTCAAGTTCAGCAAGCTACGCAACAACAAGCGCCAACTCTCACTCAACCAGCGCCAACTCTCACTCAACCAGCGCCACCTGTCCAAGGACCACCGCCCACGACTCCTCAACAACAATCCATGCAAACACTTCGTAATACGATAGATCCAAGAGTTCAAGCTCAAAGGGCGCTTGTCGGAGGCAACCCTTAATGCAGATTTCAGAACACTTTAGTTTGGAAGAACT
>Ga0208545_1001225_pt1 | contig 11587 bp, 30 predicted proteins | sample DEB08_DNA_12_FD_185498 | JGI IMG/M metagenome (GOLD analysis project Ga0208545, IMG submission 185498) | Aqueous microbial communities from the Delaware River and Bay under freshwater to marine salinity gradient to study organic matter... | ecosystem: Environmental > Aquatic > Marine > Coastal ... | reverse complement strand
AGGTTACTTAAAAAGTTATGTCATGAAGAAACTACACGTGACTTTTATAAAGGCCCAAGAGGTAAATCATTACAGATGTTAGATATGTCTAAAGAATATTGTAAAAACTTACTTAACGCAGGTCAATCTCTTGCTACAGTTTGGAAAACAATAGATTTAGAAATGTCTAAAGAAAAGATAAATACATCTACAATTCCTAAGCCTGAGTTCTTAGCAATCACTAAATAAATAATATTGGTCAAAGCCCTACACATTTTGTGGGGCTTAGCCCTATAGAAAGGTAGTTATGGTAGATGAATCGTTATACTTCTTTAACAAAGATGTAGGTAAAAAAGTTTACGAAATAGAATACGAAGCAACATATGTTACTAAATGGCAAGTACTTGCTAATGATGAAAACGAAGCGTTTAATATTTGGTTAGAAGGTAATAAACAAGATTTGGTAACTGAAGATAGTAAAGACTGTGTATGTTCTTATGTAAAAGATTATACGCAAATAGGCAAAACGCAAGTTATTGCAGAAATTAAATACAACAAAGAAGATGATGAGGTATATGCAGATGAAACTTAAAGACCAAACAGACTTACTAGATAAGGCAACTAACAAAGCTATCAAACAAATAACTAAAGAACGTGCAGGTAAAAAACGTAACTTTATATTAGAGTGGTTTAGATACGTAGAGTTAGTAAGCAAACAATTAACCAAATGGATGAACTAATGCACATAGATAAATATAAAATATATAACATGGGTTATAAATGGACTGGTGGCAAAAAAAATAAAGAAGAACAAGTTACTGAATCATTACATTCTGACACTTGTATAGACAGCAGAGAGCTTATGGCTTTACTTGTAGATCTAGACTGTGCTTGGAATAAACATGAAGGCAAAGACGTAGAAATAGAAGTAACATTTAAGACACCCAAGGAGGATTAATGGATAGAATGAAAGAAATGTTTGAACTGCGTAATGCAGTTAAAAACTTTTTAGAAAATAAATTAGAAGCAGATATTCAAGGTTCTGGTATGACTGTAAGAGAACCTTTTTCTGCAGATATATCTTTTAAAATAGATAACACTAACTATGTATTAACAATAGACGAGGTATAAATGTATAAATTACACGTAATTAAACCAGCAGATGATAGTATACCAAATGGACAATCTTATGTTGAAACACATAATTATAAACAAAAACCTACATTTGATGATATGTATAAACAAATAGGTTGTGACATGATTGAAATGTCTAAAGCTTATTATCCACATTATTCTAACAGAAAAGATGGATATGTAGATATATATTTTGACGAAGAATTTCTTATGAAAGAATCTGCTCAACCAAATATAGGAGCTACTGTAGCTTGGAAAAAATGGCAAGATAAGACAGGTCATATGGCATTGCCAGGATCTGTATTACATGGTACAGTATGCGTTATACAAAAAGACTTAATACCAAACTTGGAGGAAGAAAGTAATGACTAAAGAAAGCTTAAATGATTCTTTATTTGAATTAAATAAATTAATCTTAGATTTAAGATCTAAGTTAAGTAAATCATTACAAGAAGTATTAAAACTTCGTAAAGATTTAGATTTAGAAAAAGAAGAACATCAACTGACTCAATTGAAATATGAGTCTATGAGAGATAACTTAAATAAAGTAATGACTGATAAACTAAACGCAGCAAGAGCTGCTGTAGAGGAGATTCAAAAATGACAGAACTTAAAGATGAACATCTAGAAGTTATATCTAAAAACAAAGCTAAAAAACATGAGTTAGATAAGTTAGTAGAACAATTATCTGACGCTAAAGAATCTGTTGCAGTACTTGGTAATGCAATAGAATGTGGATTTCTACATGATAAACATTCCTTGATTTTACAAGAATGGATTGTAGAATATGAGCAATTGTCTGAACAATTAGACACACACTTAACGGAGGTAAGAGACCATGGATGATAGAGCACTTAAAATGCTACTTGCTGGAAAGCAATTAGAAATAGATAAGTTAAAACGTACAATAAAGGAGATGGAAGAAAATGATAATGCCAGACAGCGAGATTCTGAGACTAGAAAAACGTCAAAGAGGACTACAAAGAGTAGCGACAGCAATTAACGATCTAAGTATATATGGTATATACCCAACTAACTTTCCAAAGTTAATTCAGGTATTAGAACACGCTAAAGACCATGTTAAAGCTGAGATAACAGCTACTAGAAAACGTATAATAGAACACTCTGCAATTAAAGTAGAAGAAGTATATACAGACCCATTAAAAACAGAAGCTCAAAAAGATTCTGATAATATTAATGATATGTATACTACAAAAGGTATTTAAAATAAGCTGGTTTGGGCAATGAAATCAGGAAATCCAATTAAATTATTCCTGGGGGTGTACTAGCCGAGAGGACAGTATCAAAGCACTTTATAAACAAAGCCAGTTAAATTTTAATCATCTTTACAATCCAAGATGTAGGAATATTAGTACGATCTCCATAAGTATAAGATCCATCTTCTTCAATATATGCTGCAAACAATTTAATAGAATGTTTGTCTTTAGAGAATAGCCATCCTTCGTTTACTGGATGTGCTAGTTTCATGTTAGTAAATTCTTTGTGCTCAGCCCAACCTGAATCACTTACACAGTCAACCCACTCAACTCTGTATTTGTCATAAGGTAATGTATGAGAATCCTTAGAAAAAGTAACTTTCTTTTTAGTGAAGCGTTTCTTTACCATTAGCAGCCCATATAAAAGTTGATCTATCGTTTTCTTCTAAAGCGTCCATAATGTTATCTGGAACATTGTGACCTTCTTCATCAAAAACTAATTGAAGATATGTACTGTAAATAATAGCTAGAGCCATTGCGTCTGCAGCTCTAATACACATATCAGGATTTTGACGTTTAATAAAATCGCCAATAGCTTCTGGTTTAACATTATCCAAGAATGTTTCAGAATAATTCTTTTTAGATTTTTTGGGAAACTTTAATAATTTATTCATATGTGCGTACTTCTAGTGAGGATATCTATATTAATTATTTGGGTTGCAGTAGAAAATCAATGTTATTCTGTATCTTAGGTACAAGTTCATCATAAACTGTACGCCAAAGCATAGAATCATCATAAAAAAAGTTCTTATTCTTCCACATATCGTGGTAATGACTATAGAATTTAGAGCATATATCAACAGCATCTATATCTAATTTGATCCAAAAATCCTTCTCACTCATACCATTAGTATGCAATTGATGATGATGTTTATAGCAAAGAGGAACAGTAAATTGATCTCCAACTTTCTGTGAGAAACCTCTAGGCATAGCAAAAGTTATATGGTGTGCTTGAGACTGTGTGTCTTGACATAAGATACATGGATTAGAAGCTACCCATTTAAGATATTCTTTATCTTTTATTCTTTGTACCTTGTCCTCTGATAGTATTGTGCACTTTTTTGTAGCCATAATAAATTGCTAAATCTGATAACCCTTCATGTACTTGGTTAGATGCTCTGCGTTCTGTTAAACCTAAAATATTTGCTATCTCAATAATACCATAATTAAAATGACAAAACAATTTCATAATTTTAGAAACTCTTTTACCTATCTCGTCATCAACATCTTTGACTGCTAATGCAGCACCAAGAGATGAAGTTATAAAGTCTGTGTTAGAATTGTCAATACGTTCCTTTAGAACATTGCCAGTTCCTCCACCTTGGAGCTCACACATAATACGATAACGAGAACCAGCTTCGTATAATTCTATAGATATAAGTTTACGATGATACATATATAATAAACGAGATTCACGTATGTTTAACCATACTTGACGTTTATCTAAGATAGTAGAAATTAGCTCTGGTTTCTCAATCTGACGCATAATTTATTTTATAATTTTCTAATTCTTTATCAACGAAAGATCTAAATTTTTCGTTTTTATTGTACAAATTATTTAATCTATAAACTCTGTTTTTGTTACAATTATGTAGACGTGCAATAATGCTCTTACACCCATACACCTGTGTAGGGTGCAATAGCCAGGATAGTAAAATACATAGATTATATATCTTGTATTCTCTGCTATTATTAACAGTTCTTTTACCTTTTAATGTGTCTAAAGATACATTATAAGATGAACTACAATACTTTTGAATATAACTAACCATAGGATAAATATGAACATTGAATATAGACATAGTGCTTCTAAAACTAATAGCTTTATTGATTCTCCACCTTATTGGATAATTAATAACTTGTATGATTTTAGTTCTGAAGCTAACGCCAGAATGAAAATGGGCAGTACTGCTGAAGCTGCAGCAGAACACGCTTTGCAAAACCAAATCACTGATGAAGAAGTTATCATAGATATTGCAAAAACCAAATACCTAGAACTAAAAGGTGATGAGTCAGATGACGAATGTCTTTGGTCTGGTATAATTGCCAATCAGTTTGTTAAAGAACTTCCTCAGTTCGGTAAAATTATTTCTTATCAGAAAGAAATTGTCTCGCCTGGCGAAAAATATGGTTTAAAATTTGATGTTAAAGGTGTTACTGACTTCGAATTTGATGATGTAATCATAGATACTAAAGCTACTGCTTACATAAAAAGACTAAAATCTGGTGCTATTGATAGCAGATGGTACCCAAAAGACGCTGATTTGCGTCAACAAGCTCTGTACAAAGACCTTTTCAATAAACCGACAGCATTGCTGTATTGTTCTTACAAGGACGTTTACAGCGTGGATATGGAGGGCAGAGAGGGTCATTTAGAGACCATTATACAAGCTATGAAACATATAGAACATATCTTGGATATTGCTAAGACAAAAGAAGACATAGTTAAAATGTTTCCATTAACTATGGATAACTTTAGATGGGGAAAATCAGATAATGAACCATCTAGAATATATGCAAAAAAGGTTTGGCAAGAAGCTTTTAAATAGGCTATAAGAACTAATGCAAAAGTTTGGAAAAATAATAAAACAAATAAATAGGAGAACGAACATGGAACACGAAACATTTGAATGCTCATTTAAAAAAGCATTTGAGAAAGACGATGGTCAAGTTACTGTATACATCACTAAAGATGATGGTACAGACATGACTGTATATGGTGAGGCTTTAGGCTCATCAAGATGGCCAAAGGGAGCAAGACTAAAAATTGATGCACAGCCAGTTAGAACAAGTAAAACTGGTAAGCAATATCAAACAGCATCTAGAATAGAATGCTTAAGTGAAGTATCAGATAGCTCAGGATCAGCTCCTGCAGTTAACGCTACATACTCTGCTAATACAGCAAACACTTCTTATGCAACAAGAAATACTTCGGACCAATTTTCAGAGAAGTATAGATTGACTATGAGTAATCTTATTGCGTCTTATATGTCAGGTGGCAAAGTACCAACTGATAGTGAGTTTCAGCAAATAGATAATTTAGTCAGAAAAGTATTAGATGCAAAAGCTTCTAGTGTCGATGAGATACTAAAAGACGATGTACCATTTTAACAATTTCTTATCTCCCTCGAGTTAGAAAACTAGGCATTACTACAGAATCAAGGTTGTTCACTGTGGTAGTGCCTTTTTAAATTAAGGAATTTATGATTGAATTATTAATGATGTTAATTATCCCAACTGAAATAGATCCTGCAAAATTAACAATGAAATATGTTCTTAAAGAAAAGTTTATAGATTACAAAACTTGTGAAGAATATGTAGAACAAAATTTATATTACAAAGATACTCAAGGTGTAGGAATATTTTATAAAATAGATACCAAAGAGTACCAAGTTATGTTAACATATTGTAAACCAACAGAGGATAAAAATGATAACTGAAAAACGATTAGAAGATGCACTAACATTTCTTTCAGACACAGATGAGACTAATGCTGAATCAAATGCTAATGTAAAATATTTAGATAGATTATTAAAAAGAAAGAAAGCATTACACATTACAGGTAACTCAGAAGATAAAAGTATATCTGCTAAAGAACAATCTTTTTATGCGTCTGATACTTACAACAATGCTGTTAAAGAATTATTTGATGCAGAAGTTAAAGCATCTACATTAGAAAACAAACGTGATAAAGAAGGTCTTATTATAGATCTATTTAGAACACTAGAAGCAAGTAGACGTAAAAATAATGTTGTATAGGAGATATATGAAAGTAAAAGATTTAATTTCTAAACTACAAAAACTAGAAAAAACTAAAAGTGATGAATTATCTTTTAAACTTGCAAGTCCAAATTGGGCAGAGGGTAATATTTTACACGAGCTAGATTTAGTTTTATTAGAAAATGCTGATGACGAATTTACAGAAATTATTTTTGAAAATCAACAAGCAATCAAACAAAATGATTTATAAGTTTAAGAGATGGGTTTTACTTCCTGCTTTTGCAGAAGTTATTATTAAAGCTGACTCAGATGAAGAAGCTATTAAGATACATAGTTCTTTAGACTCTAAAAGTTTAACTTGGGAACAAGCAGAAACTGTAGAGCAGCGTATGACATACGAAATTGTTAATGAGCAACCATCAGATTAAATTGTTTAGAGCTATTATAAACCAAGCTATACATGATGCTATGTATGATGGTGTATATAAGTATCATATTATAGATAAACGTGAAGCTATACAATGGCTTACCAGTGATTCTGTAGATTTTAGAACTATATGTTCTTATGCAGAAATAGATGCTTCTCAAGCTACTCGTAAGTTTACTGAAGCTATGAAGTTAGATCTCTATGCTTTAAGAGATGATCAAAATTTAGTATTAAATAAACCACGTAAAAAATATAAACATAAAGGAAAGTTTAGGTTAACATTCAATGAGTAAAGCTTATAATAAACAAATAGGTGGTGATCACTACCAAAAGTATAAAATTCAACCAAGTAAATTTGTAGTAGAAAACAAACTTCTATTCCCAGAAGGATGTGCAATTAAGTATATTATTAGGCACCAGGACAAAGGTGGTAAAGATGATTTACTTAAAGCAATACACTTTATCGAAATGATAATAGAAAGAGACTATTGAGATAATGGATTCGATGAGTTTATTTTTAGTTCTTGCAATTGTACTTTCAGCAATTCTATTTCTTTTTCTAGAATAGAGATATTTTTATCTAAATCTAATACTGCAAAACTATTAGTTTCTATACCAGTTAAATCTGGTGCAGTAGCATTAGACAATTGTTCTATTTTTAATTCCATTGTAGCAAACTTAGAGTAAAATGTACCTGTAGAACCAATCAGTCCTAGTATTACCATAATTACACCAATGTTATTTTTTAATTTATCCATTCTTAAGCTCCTTAAGTTCTATTAATATTCTTTGTTTGTTTATGTTTAGTTCTTCTAATGTTCTATTCTTAATTCCTATAATATCGTTGTTCCTGTATTGTACTAAATCAAAGTTTTTATAAATAGATCTATTATCAAATATAGCTATTTGGTCTAAATATATATCTTTAGGCTTATAAAACTCTGTATTGTTATATTCTACCAATGATACTGAATCTTTCTGCATAGCATCTAATTTAATAATGTTTTTAATGTTTAAATTTTTAGATGCGTCTTTAACTTGTGCGTCTACTTTAGCCATTATTACATCTAATTTTGGCTTACTTGTCTTAGTCTTTGTAGAGCTTACTTTAGTTTTAACTTCTTCTTTAGAATCTTTCTTAACTACCTCTTTAGAATCATTCTTATCTGTATCTTCTTTTATTACTTCTTTCTTAGCATTATCTGATACCTGTTTAGTAACTTCTGTAGATACTTCTTTTTTGTATTCTTCAGTAATTTTATCAGCAACTTTAGTTTCTGATTTAATTTCTTCTTTAGGTTTTTCATTATAAACTTTCTCTACTTTAGGTTCAGTTTTATATTGCTCTATAACCTTTGGTTCTTCCATTGGTTTAGGTTCAGTTCTAATTTCTACAAACTTAAATTCTTCTTTAACTATAAATTCTTTTTCTGGTTTAAATTCTTCCAACACATTTTTTATCTCATCTCTAATATCTTCATTTAAAACAAAAGGATCTGACTCGTATGTTACAGTGAGGGAAGGTTCCCTGAGATCGACCCCATAATGATTCTCTGTAGCATTTGATGAATCTGTAAAATCATATCGAACTGATAAATCATAGTCGGTTTGTAAACTTGAAAGTACAGTATAAGTATCACTGCCAGTGACGTAATCACCACAGTTAACACTGCCACAGCTACTACTATTATAATTCCTAATCTGTGTTGTTGTTTCACCATTTGCTCCTGTTATAGTTACTGTAGATTTAACACTAGAATCATATGTATTCCAATGCCAATATTCAAATTCATGATTAGTTGTATAACCATTTTGTATTTGTAATTCTGTTAAATTTGCGTCATTCTTTAAACTTATATTATCAGATTGAATATAAGTATCATGCTCAGCAGCAATGACATTAGAACCATGCCTACCATCGGCAGTTCCTGTCCAAGATCCATTATCAAAGTTTTTATCAAGTAAATTATTTGTTGTAATAACTTCACTTTTTATGGAAGTTGTATGGATTAATATAATCAGCAAACTTATTAACGCTGTGTATCGCATAACATCCTCCTATTACTATTGCTAATATCCAAATCATCTTACTGAATCTATGAAACTATAAACTCTTCCAAATTGCTTATCAATACTAAACAAGTCTTGTTGAATCATTGTTACTAAAAGTTGTAGTTCTATTAATGTTATAAGTGTCCAAGTAGCTAATCCCATAAGTATTGTACCTAACAAACCTATTAACATTGTATTAGTTTTTCTACTCATTATGTATTGGTTGAGTTTCTATAGTTTTTAATACTTCTGTTTGAATAGACTTATCTATTACTTCTCTTTTCTCCATACGTTTAACATATGTTTTATAATCTGGTCTTTCAAAATCGTATTTAATCCAAATATCCATAGCGTCTTTACCTATCTTGCCATCTATTGGACAAGGAGTTCCTGCATTAATCATTGCTTCAAACACTCTTTCGTCCTGGCAAAGTAAAGCTACACTTCCAACTTTCATTCCAAAGTCATATAAAACTTTAGCTAACTTAATTCTTTCACAGTTCATATCTCTATTAGTTTTACCACCAGAGACTCCAAAACCAAATGTCTGAACTCCAGCACTCATTCCAGTTGCACAAACGTCTTGTGATCCAGCTGAAAATGATGGTGAATTAGCAGTTGGTGGTGCTGATTTTATATTAGAATTTGATGTACTATTTGTAGTAGAGTTTGATGAACTTCCTGTTGCATAATTAGTAGTAGCAGAAGATGTATATCCACCTTCAATAGCTGTATTTGAGCCACTCACATTTGTTTGTGTAGAGTCTCCTAAAGCATACGTAGTAATTAAACAAAATAGTATTATTAATATTCTCATTTATTGAATGTTGGTTTGTTGTTTCTATCCCAAAAAGGTAGCTGAGCTCCTGAGCTCTGGTAACATTTAGGACATAAGATTTTTTTATTTGGTAAAGTAATAAAAGATTGAGTGTGTATAATTTCTTTATTACACCCTATGCAATATCCTTCAACCTTCTTCATTTTGGTTTACGCATAATATCAGCACCCTTAAGACCATAGATAGCACTTACGACACCTATAAATATAGCTTGATACCAATAGGGTAGCTGATTAAAGTAATCAAAAAATAATGTTAACTTAGTATGAATCTCTGGATCGTCAGAAAAGATAGACCAAGCCAATATACAGATAGGCATAGATATAAGAATAAGGACAAACTCATCCTTGTAACCTTGATCATTGCTCTCAATAATTTTCGCTTTATATTCAATTTCACCAGTACTCATTTTTTCAGCGTGTCTCATACGAGCATCTGACATTAATTGTTTTGTTGTTTGTTTGTTCTTATATAAATGTGCACCAGTCTTAATGCCCATAGATAGTAAATTTAACCACATCTTAATCTCCCTTATCTAAATATTATTGGATTAGGCCCACCAAATAGAATTAACATTACATAGCCAACCACTAACCAAAAAGTAAACCAGTAATTCACTGAGACTACCTTCCATATTAATATACCTTATTAGAACCTGTTGGGAATCCGTCCCATGCTTTATACATACCTTCTACTAACAGCTCATCATCGTATGGCTGCATACCATTTTCCATTTGTATAATTGCTTTAACTAATGGTAAATAATCTTCTATACTATTATCTAATTTGTCTTGAGGATTTACGCCAAGTTTCTTGCAAACAAATACTATGTAAGCATCTGTATCATTCTCACTTGGTGGAGCCCATCTTTCAATAATGTCCTCTACTGTAAATCTTTTATGATGAAATCTGTATACTAATAGTATTCTGACTAGAGCTCTAATGCCCCAAACAGATTCTTTAAATACACAAAAAACTGGATCAGATTGTTCATCTGCCAGTCCATCCCAATCAGTACCAAGCTTTATATTGCCTGGGTTTTTGTTTCTAATTCCTCTAGGTAATTTTTCTATTCCATCTGCCATTTTTATCTAAAACCATTGGGATTAATATTGGTAATCCATCAATGATAACTCCTGTTCCTATTACTGGTCTAGACTTCTGTAATTTATTATATTCAAAAGCTAAACTTTTCATATTAATTAAACATCCAACTTGCATACCCCAAAGTAGTTCATTTGGATTACTCCAATAATCTATTTTGAATGAAGTGTGATAGTGTCCTTGAACAGTACACATTCCATATTGTTGTGCAACTTTAAGTACGTCTTTAAACTTACCATGACAGAAGTAAATATTTTGACCATTAGATGCTTTGATAATCAAATCATCGTGCCATGTCCAACCTTTACCAACTCCAAGCATATCATTATATGACTTAAAGATTTCATGAGGTAACCCATACTTAGTAGCTTTTCTAAAAACTAAACTACCATGATTAGAGTCCATGATATGTTGCTTAGGAAATAACTTCTCTAAATCTTGAAGGAATTTTCTAGCAACTACTAGCTCATGACTTGGTGAATATAAACCAGGATGTGAATCGTGGAATGATATTGAGTGCCAATCCATTTCATCACCTATGTTAACTACACAGTCAGGTTTATACTTTAACTTAATAGCTTTTAAAAAGTCAAGTGTATCTATATGATGATATGGTGCGTGTTGATCACTTATAACAAGTATTGATTTGCGAAGCATATTAAAGCTTTTACAACTATTTAACTAATAAATCTAGTCAACAAGGTACAACTTTTTGTTACAAGTTTTTTGTTAAAAGATATAAAAACTGTCCTAATAAACCTAATGCAATAGCTGATATAATGTATATAATTCTATCTACATCTTTCTGAATGTGAGCCAAATGATTGGTTTCTAGGATGTGTAGTTTTTGATCAATAAGATCAATCCTATTATGAACTTTTAGAAGTTCTTCTGTATTTTCTGTATGTCTACTCATTAGAATAATGTTTCGTAAGGAGACCTTACTAACCCTTTCGTTTTGTATTGTGTATATCTAGGCCCTTTATATCTAGGGTGACCTAATTGCCCTAGTACAAAATCAACAGAAGTATCTGCTGCTAAGTCTAAAGATAGACC
>Ga0208545_1001220_pt1 | contig 11614 bp, 12 predicted proteins | sample DEB08_DNA_12_FD_185498 | JGI IMG/M metagenome (GOLD analysis project Ga0208545, IMG submission 185498) | Aqueous microbial communities from the Delaware River and Bay under freshwater to marine salinity gradient to study organic matter... | ecosystem: Environmental > Aquatic > Marine > Coastal ... | reverse complement strand
TGGGCGTATTGCTGCACGTAAGGGAGTAGACCTGTTAACTGCTGTAAACACACCTCTAGGTTCTGACTACGCTGTTAAGTTGCACCACTTTTACGATGACGCAGGTAACGAAGAAGTCTTTGTCACAGGTAACAACAAGATATTTAAGACTGCACAGACGACTAATCCTGATGACACGCTTACTGACATTACTCCGGGTTCGTACGCAATTTCTGCAGACAACTGGAAGATAGTCAACTTTAATGATAAGGCTTACTTCTTTCAACGTGGACAAGAGCCTCTGGTGTACGACAACGCGACAGGACTCAGGACGTTTGGCACAGCAACGGGCAGTTCTACTAATAGTAACTTCTACTGCCACGAGGCTCTAGCAGCTTACGGTAGGCTGTGGATCGTAGATAACGCAGCAGACACACAGACTATATACTGGTCTGACCTGTTGATAGGAACAGACTTCACTGGTGGCTCCAGTGGTTCTATAGATGTATCTAAGGCGTGGCCTGATGGGTACGATGAAGTACGGGCACTGGTTGCTCATAACAACGCTTTGCTAATCTTAGGCAAGCACAGCATCATCGTGTACGCTAACGCCGTTAGTCCAGCAATGATGGCACTGTCTGATACCGTCGCTGGAGTTGGGTGCATCTGTAGAAACTCTGTACAGCATATAGGTACTGATGTGTTGTTTATGTCTCAGAACGGCTTGAGGAGTTTTGGTAGGACTATACAAGAAAAGTCATTACCTCTGTCTGATTTAAGTGTAAACATAAAGTCTGAGCTTATTAGTTTGATTGAAACACGGACTGCACCAACGGCATCTGTGTACAGCCCTGAGAACTCTTTTTACCTCATTACGTTTCCAGACAGGTCAACTACGTACTGCTTTGATCTCAAGGGTAAACTAGAGAACAACGCTTTCAGAGTCACACGGTGGACCTCTGCACCGTTTAAGTCTTACGAGAGAAAGAACGATGGTACGCTTCTTGTAGGTACTGTGGACGGCGTAGGTGAGTACGCAGGGTACGCAGATGAGTACAACGACTCAGGCACGATCAGGACTTCTAGCTATCGCTTTAGGTACTACAGTCCCGGATTGACGTTTGGTGATCCGTCTAAACTTAAGTTCCTGAAGAAGATGCGTCCAACACTGGTAGGTGCTAACAGCGCTACTGTGTTTATGAAGTGGGCGTATGACTTCGGTACATCGTACAGTACACAGGAGTTTACAGTAGGTAACCAGACTCCCTTCTACTTTAACGAAGCAGCCTCAGAGTACACAGTTGCTGAGTTCACTGGAGGAGCAACAACAACCAGACCTCCTGTTAACACTACAGGCTCTGGCACTATTATTACTATTGGTCTTGAGTCAGAAATAAACGGTTTTGCTTTATCTCTCCAAGAAATTAACGTATTAGCACTAATGGGTAAAACACTATGAGCAACTATACAAAGACAACTAACTTTGCTGCTAAGGATAGTTTGCCTTCTGGAGATGCTGGCAAAATTATTCAAGGCACTGAATTTAACACAGAGTTTGACGACATTGCAACGGCAGTTGCGACCAAGGCGAACACAGCTTCACCTACGTTTACAGGTACTGTTACTATACCTAACTTGACGTTTACAGGAACTCTGTCTACAGGGACGATTGACGGAGGGACTTACTGATGGGTATTCTTAGCGATCTTTTAGGATCTCTTACTTCTGGTCTTATACCGGACGAGTTAAAAAACTTATATACAGACCCTCTTCCGCAGATAACACCGCCTGACGCCACGTTTCAGCCGTTTACTGTTACAGGTTCAACAGGAGGCGTAACCGCTGGTCCTACGGGAACTCAATATAACCTTTCTCCGGAACAGTTGGCAATGCAAAAGCAGTTGTTTGGCGGTGCTTCAGGGTTTTTTACAAACGCTATGCAAGACACTGCTGGTCGAGAGACAGACATATACGAACGTATCAGGGCTGCACAGCGGCCTGAAGAGCAACGACAGCGTTTAGATTTAGAAGAACGCTTGTTTGCTCAAGGTCGTGGCGGTGTAACAACTAGCCAATTTGGTGGAACTCCTGAACAACTGACAATGGCTAAGGCACAAGCTGAAGCACAAAACACAGCTATGCTAGGCGCTATGCAACAGGCACAAGCAGAGCAACAACAGCAAGCGACCTTAGGGGGACAGTTTCTGCAGCAAAGCTACGCACCGCAGGCAGCACTTTTGTCTGCCATGAGTCCTGCACTCAACGTAGCTAGTATGGCTGATGTAGCACGAAGACAACAAGCAGAGTTTGACTTTGAAGCACAACTAGGAAACATCCAAGGATTAGTAGGACAACGCACAGGTCTTGCTAATTTGTACGGCGGTATTTACGGAAGTGTTTTAGGAGGAATTGGCGGTCTTCTTACAGGAGCCGACAAGGATGGAAAGCCGTGGTGGTGGCCTAGCTGATTAACAGGAGAAATTAAAATGGCTAATGAGTCAATAGCAAACATGCTTGCACAGTCAGGTAAATTCGCAGGTCAAGCAATAGGCGCACCTATAGAAGCATTTGGTAAAAGTGCAGGTCAACAGCTTGGGGGAATGCTTACGCGCCGAAGGCAATCAAAAGAAATAGAAGAAGCTAAAAAAATTGTAGATCAGTACACAACGGCTGGTGCAATAAATCCTGGAATGTTGAGTAAGAAAGCACGAGAAGCAGACGCAGAAGACAAAGACTATCTTGCTAAAATATTTCGTGAGGGTGCTGAACTAGCTAACACTAATTTAGCTACTGGTCAAAACATGACTGCATATAACGAATTAGCTAAACGTGCTGGTTTGTCTCCTGAAGACGCTTCTATCGGCATACGTGGGTTAATCGCTGGGCAGTACAAAGACCCGTCGTCGGCTCTTAGAGGAGCAATGGATACTCAAAAATTAGTGGGTCAAAAAGCTACAAGAGAAAACGCTGTTGAACAACTAAGGGCTATGGGTTCAGACGACCTTGCTGATGACGTAGAAAGTGGCATGTACACAGACGCGCAGGTTGGGAATGTTTTACTTACGGCTAGACAAGCGACAGCAGCAGCCGAGCAAGGCCAAGCAGGTTTAGAAGCGTTTGTTACTGCCAGTGATTTGTCTGATACTGCGTTTGGTCAAGCAGTAGTCGCCGGTCAATTTAAAGATGTTCCTCCTAAGCTTGTATCTAAACTTGCTACAGAAGCTTTGGCTAAACGAGAAGAAGATGCCTTTATAGAAAACGCTAAAAAATTAGACAGACCAGAAGCAACAGAAGCTGCAGAGTTGTTAGAACTGGGAGTAATCACGATTACCGGAGCAAAGAACCTGATTAAAGACGGAGGAAAAGCTGAGATTCAGACAGCCGACATGGATCAGTATGTTCTTGCTAATGGAGACGTTGTGTGGGGCGGGGATATTACTGTTAACGGTGTAGAGCGTAGAGCGTACCAAGACCCCAACGACCCTACTCAAATTACATCTCTGCCCGCTGACGCCACAAAATTAGTACCTAAGTCAGACAAAAAAGAAGGGAGGGTTAACATAACAAAAACAGAATTAACTCTGGGCAGTATTTCTTTAACCACTAACGAAAAGTACTCAGACTTAAACTTAAAAAATAAACTTAAAGCACAGGCTTTTTGGGCGGCTACGTACTTAGACTTAATTCGTGAAGAAGACGTAACTAAAGAACAAGCAGAAGCACGAGCAAGAGAACGAACGCTGGCTAGAATTAAAGACGGTGAGTTTCAACAGACTGAGGTTACGGAAGATGTTCCTGAAGACACGCCAACTTTTGCTACGGAAGACGAAGCACTGGCTTCAGGTTTAGAGGAAGGCACACTTGTTATAATAAATGGTCGTCGCGCGAGACTTTAATATGGCTATTACATATTTAGATGAAGAAACTCCAGTTTCTGCAAAAAGAGTAATTACGTATTTAGACGAAGAACCTACAGAAGATGAACCTGAAGAGGACATCGGCTGGTGGGACGAGTTTAAGTTAGCTTACGATACTACGTACACTGACGCTCAAGATTGGAGTTTGTCTTTAGAAGCTGCCATGCCTATGGGAAACATAGACTTTGAAGGCGGCTTGCCCACGTATCGTTCTCCTGCAGAACTGTACGGCGCTGACTTTGAAAACCTAGACTACGAAGAGCGCAAGGAATACTTGGCAAGTCGTAGAGAGTTTGCATCAAAGCTAGAAAACATTGAGACTATTATTTGGCAAGAAGACAACGGTAAAAGCACCAGTGCCAGTATACTAGGTACTATGACAGGTGCCTTGATGACACCAACTACCGCTAGTCCAATGGGTAAAAAGAGAATAACACAGGCTGCGATTGGTGCCGGTATTGGCGCTGAGACTGCTGCTGCTAAACAGTTAGTTGAAGGTGAGTTTGACCCTGTAGAATTTGGTATGATGACGGGCATTGGCGCAGTGGCTCCTAGAGCTACAGAAGCTGTTTTTAAAGGCAGTGTTTCTGCAACTCGACTAGGCGTTGAAGCTGTTAAAAAAGCTGAAGACAGTACTAGGGCTGTTGCATATCGACTTGTGGGTAAACAGGCTACGCCACGATCACAGAGGAACGCTAACAAAACAGTAGACAAGTTGGAGCAAGAGTACGCCAAAGGTGTTGTTGCTGGTTTAGACGAAGAAGCTATTGTGTCGTCTTCTATCAAAAAACTTAACCTAACCACAGATGATTTAGACAACATGCTTTTACACGCATCTCGACAGCCTGTAATACCTGACGTTGAATCTTCTGTTAAAATTGTAGCAGCGTTAGATAATCCATTAGCATCTACATCTAAGCTAGGCAAAATGCTTGATGCTGTAGCCGCCCCTATTAGCACCGTAATAAAAAACATAGACAAAAAAACATTTAGTCGTTTACGTAAATACGAAAAAGACTTGCACGTTAACACAGCAGAAACTATGAATAAACTGGGGACGTTTATCACAGGCGCTGCAAAAGCCAACAAGAAAAACCCAGTTGAGTTTAAGAGTTTTCAACGTGCGTTGTTTAACGGAAACATAGACGAAGCAAAAACTATTGCTGGCGAAAGCACGGCAAAAGAAATGCGGGAACTTTTACCTGAGATAGAGAATGTTCGGAGTGTTCTAAACGATTTGTACGAAGGGTTGGCTAACGCTGGCGTCAAGGTTGAATACAGAAACAACTACTTTCCTCGTGTTGTCAGGGATCTCGACGGACTGTTAAACGCGGTAGGTAAAACACGTAAAGCCGAGGTAGAGAGAGTCCTGGAAAACCATGTTGCGTCAAAAAATAAAAACTTAAAAACTACTTTTAAAAGTTGGAGAGAGTTGGATGACGATGAAATCAGCTTAGTTGTATCTCAGTATTTGCAGAGACAGCGCGGCGCAGGTAGGGGTGGTCCTGCCATAGCACAGCAAAGAAAAATAGAAGAACTGGATGACGTAATTGACCAGTACTACTATAGTGCGCATGAGTCTCTGCACATGTACGTAGCTCGTGCAGTACGAGAAACTGAAAAACGTAAGTTTTTTGGTAACCAAGCCGTAAACAAAGAGGGCACTACAATAGTTGACGCAGAACTTAGTGTTGCTAGTTACGTTGCACAACGAGCAAAAGAGGGCATGGACACTGACCAGCTTGATACGCTTACCGCGATGCTGACGGCTCGGTTTGGTTTAGGAGAACAAGCGTCTGGTACATTTATAACGGGACTTAAGAACTTTCAGTACGCTACTTTGCTTGGGCAGTTTGATGCAGCACTAACGCAGCTAGGAGACTTAGGTTCTTCTATATATTTAAACGGCCTAATCAATACTCTAAAAAGTGTTGTTGGAAAAAGGACAGTTACGGTAGAGGACATGGGCCTTATTAATCAAGTAGCTGCTGAAATGTCTAGTATAAACGGAACAGGAAAAAGTCTTGAGTTTATTTTTAAGTGGTCAGGATTTAACCAGATTGATAAGCTAGGTAAAGAAACTCTTATGAATGCTGCTTTACATAAGTGGTCTAAGATTGCCAAGAAAAATCCAGAGGCTGCTGCTAAGAGATTTAGAGACACACACGGCGACGATGTATCTGCTTTGATTGACGATCTGGCTAACGATAGAATGACAGACAACGTAAAGCTGATGCTGTGGAACGAATTGTCAGACGTTCAACCTATCTCGCTATCAGAGATGCCTGAGTATTACCTTAACTCACCAAAAGGAAGAGTGTTCTACGCATTAAAAACATTTACTTTAAAACAGATTGATATGATGCGGAGGGATATGTTTGAGAAGGTGCGGCATGGAAGTCCTAAACAAAAAGCAGAAGGCATGGCTAATGCTTTGCGCTACGCTACTGCTATGGGACTTTCTGGTGCAACAGTACAGCAAGCAAAAGACTTCCTCACTAAAGGTGAACTAGACCCTGAAAGTTTCCCAGATGATGTTTACGAAACTTTAGTGTCTTTGTTGTTCTGGGGTAAATACTCCAGAGAGAGATACCTTGAACAAGGAAACGTAGGATCGTTTGTCGCAGAACAGGCCGTGTCTTTGCCGGCTCAAGACCTTACGGATAGAGTAGGTAAAGGTGTTTTAGGTATGATACAAGAAGACGAAAAAGGCGAAAAAGCTGTGGCTAATGCCGTCAAACAGTTACCAATTTTAGGAAAGGTAACATACTACTGGCTCTTGGGTGGCGCTGAACGTAAGCTAGAGTACGAGGCAAAGCAGAAGGTTAAAGAAGAAAACGAAGAACTGCGGAAGGCGGGGATCAACATATGAGCAACGACAAGCACACCGTAAGCTACACATCCATTGACTACCACAGTATGTGCCAGAAGTCAAAGGAACGCATCAAGAAGATGCAAGCTGAAGGAATACCTACGTCCCATGACCCTAAAGATAAGCCAGAGGACGTAGGTAAGTCTAAAGGTTACTCTATATTCTTCATGTCTTGAGGCCACTCCCATTGTGGGTCAGAAGTAGTGACCACAGTACACGCTGGTAACATAAGAATAACTAATGCCAGCACCCTAAAGTTCACAGTTGTTACCTGTGCAGGCTAACTGCTGGCTACCCTCAGTCATATCAGAGGCTTCATTGATGTCCCAATCAATCTGGGTCGGAAAGCCCTTCTGTAGTGCCTTGAGGGTGGCCTTGTCCACAGGCTCATAAGGTGCCTGCTGATACGTGTGGTCTGAGTAAGGTAGAAAAGAGATACCACTGACCTTATCAAACTTGTTGTACAACCACTGACCCACCTCCAGGAATTCGTTGTCCCTATAGTAGCAAGTCATGGACGGCTTGTGTTCACACCAGTAGTCCTGATATATCTCCCACAGATCCAACTGTTCCATAGCACCCATGTCTGAGGCTGTCACAGCGCCCTCAGGAGACGCAATAGGGAAGGAGAATACCCTAGTACTGGGTGACATCGCATCGTCCTCCACAGGCACTCCTGCGGCCTCTAGGACGCTGCAAAGTGGATCTCTAGCATCTGCGCGTACTCTGCGTATATATTGTGAACTATAACGAGGATGGATACCAGAAGCGCTATCGACCAACTGACTAACAGTGCCTGAAGGCTTAACCGCAGTGATAGCGGTAGATACATTGATACCCAGTTTCTTAGCCCACTGCTTGTTAACTTCAATTGCTTCCTCCCTCATCTCCGTAAGCCACTTCTTAAGCTTGGCCTTGTCTCCTCTGCCTGACAGCATTGGGTGGTCCATGATGCCTGTCAAGGATACACCCAGTAGTGCCTCTTCCTCTGTGTTTAGTTTCCAAATATTTCTGAGATATCTGAAGTTGGTGAGGGTGGCCTGAAGAGTCCCAAGGATAGTCGCAACCCTAACTTTTCGTTTGAGACTTGCGAGTGTATCCTGTGGCCTAACAACAACCTCTGAAAGATTGCAGAACTGGTAGGGTCTGAGGATGATTTCGCTGCATGGATTAGTTCCAAAATCGTAGGTAGCATCTCTTCGTTCATTTTTTGCAGCTTGTTTTTGACTTGCGACTCTGCTAAAGACACCTCGTTCTCCAGATTTAGATTCATATAAGCTAGTCCACTCGTTAAGAAAGGCTTCAAAGTCTGGCTTCTCTGTGTAACACGCTGAGTTGTTCGCCAGACCACGCTGGGGTTCATCTATGTACCACTGTCCGTGCTTGCATCTTCGGAGTCTGTCGTCCGTGAGGTTGGACAGTGAGATCAGGGCGCTTCTCCTGACTCCTCCGACGACGACGATTTGAGCAATCTTACAGCAAAGATCGTGACATTCAATGGAGCTAAGTTTTCGTCCAGATGCTGTCTTAAAGAGTTCAACTGTAAACTTGAAGAGATCAACGAGAGGTTCTGGACCACTTGCACGACCTCCGAAAGTCTTGAGTGCGGCACCTGCAGGTCGTACTCTACTAATGTCCCATTGTGGGACTTGACCTGTATACAGCAGTGATACCAGTTCCCTAAACGATTTCGCCCATCCGATCTTTGAATCCGCAACATTAATAACTGTATCGGTTGCATGAAACTCCTCCGCAACTTCCGGTAACTTCTGTATGTACTGACGCTCGACACTGAAGCCCACGCCTGTGCCACACAGAAGCACGTACATGAGTTCGTCAAAGGCCTTAGGGTGGTCTATGGGTAGGTAGCTACAGTTAAACCCTGCTACGTTGTCACGCTCCAGCGCGTCTCCCGCAGTCATCAGCGCCCTCATGCTGGGCATTACGTCTAGGTCATGGACTGCCTTGAATATCTCTGATACGTCAAAGTCGTTGAGGTGTCCACGGTCTACCCAAAAGTTGATGTACCTGTTTACTGTTTCTTCCCAAGTCTCCCGACGTTGCTCCTCTGGCAAGTACCTAGCGTACCTAGACTTGTGTATGTACTGTTGATATGCGTCCATCTATTCTGTTACTCCTAGCGTTTCGTTAATGATTGCTTGTGCTGCTAACTGTAGTAGCATGTATACCCCATCAGGGTACTGTTCGTTGGACGCTACTTCAAACATCTGACCGTCCTCGTACATGACCACTACCACCTTAGGTTTGTTACCTTCAGTCTCCTGTATCTGAGCCTTAGCTGCAAACGCAGTCAGAAACTCAGCCGTTGTTATCTCCTTTTCTTCTGTCTTTGTCCCAAACTTACCTTCTATGATCTTCACAAGGCAACCTCCTTGATTAACCACTCTAGGTAGACACGAGCCTTACGTAGATCCTCTATACCATTCTTGTATTCGTAACGCCACAGGTACTTCAGACAGTTACCCTTGAGGTATCCCTTGTATTCTTGTGGGTGCATAGACGCCTTGATTGCTTCAATGGCCTCAATAGCTCCCTTGTTGTAGTGATCTGGCTGTGCCACAGGGTCGTGCTTGTCCTGAGGGTGGTGCAGCTTACCTATGAAGGTCTTAGACATCCTATCCCACTCCTCTGTAGTAATATCGTCTATGGATCTACTTTCCTGGCAGTTCTTACGCAGCTTCTCACAGTCTTTTTCAAGCTTTGCACAGTCGTCTTCAGTCATGTTCCACTCATTCTGCATATTCTTCCTCTAGCTCCTCTTGAAATTCGTCGAGTCTGCGTATGAGTTTATCCTCAAATCTGTCCAGTATTTCTTCTGATGAAATTTGTAGAGACTCCAGAAAATCGTCAGGGTCGTACAACCGCAACAGACGCTCCTTAATTTCTTCTAGTGTCAGAGACATAATCAACCAACTCCTTAAGTGTATCTATATTATACCATAGAATATTGTGTTTGTCACACCATTCAGCCATAGTAAGTTTGGTACTTTTACTCACTTTCTGATTAGGCTTCATCAGTACAAAGATGAGTTCTTGTGCCTCTTGGAGACACTTAGAGATCGAACGATACTTCTGCGTGTCTCCTGCACGAAAGTATCCTTTGCACTCAATGAGGTACGTCCGTCCTCTGTACTCGTACACAAAGTCTGGTGTGTACTTTCGTTCAATCCTGTACGGGACTTGGAACGGTTCGTAACTAAAACCAAATGGTTGTAACTGCTTTGCAACGTCTTCTTCAAACCCCGACCTAAAGTTACCGTGCTTGGATTTCCGCGACCTTCGGCTCATTGAACACCTCTGTTAAATATCTTGGACCACTTGAGTACAGGAATGTTCTTACTTCGGGCCAGCATGTAAACTTGTAGGGACAGTAAGAACAACCAACGGCTAACTTTTGATTTCCACTTTTGCCGTCTGGTACGGTCTTGTGACAAACCTCCGGCCACTCTGGTTGATCTACTAGCTTTTTTATGTGGTCTATGCGCTCCTCTATGTCGTAGCTTATCTTGTCGTACACCGGAGCCTGCGTATCTGCAGAGTCGTACATGAGGTACGTCAGGTGTCCGTTCTGTTTGTCCATCGCTAACCAACCAAACGATGTTTCACCTTCGGCGTGTGCGTACCCTTTAATTTGAGCAACGTACCCAAACGGGTCATCATAAGCCAGACTTCCGTCTTTGAATTTTTTAAACCCAAAAGTGGAAGTGCTTTTAACATCAGTGACAACACCATCAATTTTGCAGTCCATAGACCCTGTAATACCTGCAACTTCACACTGCTTCTGTTCATCTGTCACCTCGTGTCCTGAGAGTCTAGTGAGAAACAACAGCATCTCCTCAATCAGATGCCCGTACATAAACTTGACGTGCGTGTTAGGCGTCATCTCCTCTTGCACATCAGAGTTATTGACCACGTTCCACAGATACCTGTCGTCGCGCCCGATGTTAGACATCCGCAGCTTGCGTCCGTCACGTTGCTCTGTGAACAGCTTGGTCATCAGGCGTTTGCAGCCTTCGCCAAAGTTTTCTATCTCTTCGTAGAGGTCTACGTCCTCTGGCACTTCCTTGGAAGCAACCACAGCGTAGATGTCGTCTACCAGTGAGTAAATACTTTTCATTTATGTTTCTCCATTAGTTCAGCGATAGAGTCTCTGGCTTGCTCTGGTGTGCAGTTGAACCACTCACCCTTGCGACCATAAGTTTTCTCTAGCAGACTGTGTGCCTCTGACTCAGCAGATCGTCGGTCAGCCACAGACCAGTTGGTGAACAGCGAGTAATCTCTGAACGGTGACGACGTTTGGTATCCGTTGAGTCTGTCCTCTGAGTCCACAGCCATGCCTACCTTGACCCACTCAGGGAAGTTAGGGTTGGTAATGATGTACACCTGTCCCTCACGACTAAGTTCGTACTTCGCTAGACTGTCAAAAGCTGCGTCAGTAAACGTCTTGTATCTTCCTGGTTTGTACAGAGGATGTGACATAGCTATGTACTTACCGTTAACCCACATTCTTGCAGGGTTGTTTTTTTTGTGCTGTTCTTTGTTATGTTTTTTCTTACAGGGCAAACACCTTCCATCTAATCCGTCTTTGCTTCCGTTATTTTTATGAAAATTATTTACTGTTTTTTCTTTTTCGCAGATTGTACATTTTTTTGTTTTCATATCAGTGTGTCTCCGACCACGTTTGTCCGACCTTGTATTCTCCGTCGAGTGGGCACCTGAGTTCAAAAGAAATGCCAGCCGCCTTGATGCACTCCACTGCAAGCCACCCGTACTTCTCTGCTTGTTCTGTAACCACCTCCGACTGTATTTCGTCATGCACGTTCCC
>Ga0208545_1001219_pt1 | contig 11616 bp, 15 predicted proteins | sample DEB08_DNA_12_FD_185498 | JGI IMG/M metagenome (GOLD analysis project Ga0208545, IMG submission 185498) | Aqueous microbial communities from the Delaware River and Bay under freshwater to marine salinity gradient to study organic matter... | ecosystem: Environmental > Aquatic > Marine > Coastal ... | reverse complement strand
GAGGTACCGGTCGAGGTGCCGGTTGCATTGGCGTAGTCGCCGGTTGAGGTCGAGGTGCCGGTTGCATTGGCGGGGTCGGTCGAGGTACCGGTCGAGGTGCCGGTCGAGGTGTTGGTCGAGGTACCGGTCGAGGTGCCGGTCGAGGTACCGGTCGAGGTGCCGGTCGAGGTGTTGGTCGCGTTGGTTTTGTAGGTGTACGGGCCATCCCCGTGTCGTCAATCCGGGACTCCGATACCGGTCGAGGTGCCGGTCGCGTTGGTTTTGTAGGTGCAGTCGGTGCCTTAGCCGTACCTCGGGCCGCCGCCGCCTCCGCCTTAGCCTTTTCCTTAGCCGTATCTCGGGCCGCTACCCGCGCCGCCTTAGCCGTTTCCTTTGCCGTACCTCGGGCAGCTACCCGCGCCGCCTTAGCCTTTTCCTTAGCCGTATCTCGGGCAGCTACCCGCGCCGCCTTAGCCGTTTCCTTTGCCGTATCTCGGGCCGCTCTAGCTTTGAAAGCTGCTATAGCTTTGGCAGCCCGCTCTTTGCCCTTGGTGCCGCCCGTAGCAGTTGACGTGGGTCGTGGGGACGGGGTTCTGCGCATCGAAGTCATTGGAGTTTTCCTTACACCATCTTTGCGGCGCGAACGCCCTTGGTAACGCAGCCAGCACCGCGTACTTTGCCGCCAGACTTGTAGCTGGACTTGCTGGCCGCAGTCGCCTTGGCTTTCATTTGTTTTTCCGCGGCACCTTCACCGTACATACCGCTAACAGAACCGCCGCCCATCATCTTCTTCATCTTCGAAGACTTTTTGACCTTGCCGCCCTTTTTCATCTGGGGCATGTCTTCGGCTTCACGCATAGCAGCGCGATTGCCACGGCCCACGGCACTTTCGGCGGACATGTCGTCATCCATTGCAGGACGTGCTTTTGGGCGAAGGGAGCTAGCAGGGGCAGCGCGTGTCGGACGCGCTTTTGGGCGCATAGACTCGAGAGGCGCAGAAGTTTTCGGTGGGGCCTTACCCATTTCTGTGGCTTCCATACCTTCGAGTTCCGAAGCACGGTCCATGCTACGTTGGCGCTCGGTCATACCGCCGCGCTGATATTTCTTAGCCTTCATAAACTCTTCTCCTACGTTTTGAGGTACCCCAACTTTTTTCGCGAACTTGGGATTGTTTGCGATAGCTGCCATAAACTTGCGTTGTTTTTCTGACTTGGCCGGCATCTTATCCCCCGTTAGTTGGGTCTGCATTTGGCTACGCGATATAGCCATGTTAACAGTTCCATTTCCGCAAGCTCTTGTTGATCCGACTATCGGGATCATTTGCGGTCTCGGAGCTAGTGTTTCTTTTCTTCATGCCCTGCATACGGGCACAAAACGATTTCCTGCGGTTCGCAGCTTTTGAGCCCGTTTTCAACTCACTCGGCTTTGTAGTGACAGCGGTCTTCAGCTTACTTCCGGGATTAGCCTTACGGTAACTGGCTACACCCTTTGCGTTGAGTCCACCGGACTCACTCTTGCCCTCTTTGCGTGTCCACGCAGGAGACTTCTTAACCGAGCCGCCGCTTTTGTAGTAACACCGCATGATGCACCTCTAGCTGTAGAACACAGTCATTGCGCTGATATTAGTCATCGCAGTGATGAGCACATCATTCTGACACCGGATACCCCAATCAGGGATGTTAACGGAGTGAGAATCAGAAGCTAGAAAGTCTAGGTCAAGCACAGTGGGGCCACCGGCACCGTCTGTGATAGTTAGCCGACCTGCGCCACCCGCGGTGGTTAGTACCTGCACTTGGCGGATACGTGCAGGGCCGACAGCTAGAGAAGCCGCCGCTATGACCCGTTTAGTGCGTACGTCTGAATTGGCCATGATTAGCCCTCTTTCTTATCAGAAGAGCTCTTCACTGCTTTTTTAGGTGCCACTTTCTCGACGGGGGTGCCGTCAGGATTTAGCCCGCGAGCAGCGAGTTCTTCGGTGGAAGGTGGGGTGAAACGATCACTCATAACCTAGCTCCTTATGCTGCTGCGATTGTAGCGCCTGTGTCAGAACGCTTCCAGTTTGTGCCATCAGAGAAGGCTAGGATAGCGGAACCAGCTGCGCCGTTAGACACGTACACAACTGTACCTGCACCCGCAGTCACTGCGGAGGGAGCGTTTGCAACTGTGTAAGTTGGGACTGTAATATCGCCAACAAAGCCATTGGTAGAGGTCACTGGACCTGAAAATGTAGTATTCGCCATGAATATGTCCTCACATGCGAGTTAAGTGAATCTGTCTGCATGTCGTCAGTCGGGCCTGTCAGATTCACCGGGGAGTCCCGATACTTAATAAACTACCACCAGATAACGTAATATGTCAACAACGAGAAAAGGGGCCGCCGAAGCAGCCCCCTTAATATAACTCTCTGTACGCTTACGCGCCGGGAGAACCATAGATGCCCAACGGGTCAGACACACCGAAGGAGTAACGCTCACGGGCTTTGTAGCGGCTGTTGCCAGTATCAAAGTCAGCATCCATCGAAGTAGCCATTGGGCTACGTGTGAAGTGCTTCAGACCGTTTGGAATGTCGGTCGTCAGGAACCATGCGTTATTATCTGTGAGATAATGGTTGATGGCGTAGCCTTCAGGGATGGAACCGTTAGAGCGCAGGGCGTTCAGATCGTTGTCTGCTGTACCGACGCGGCCCTCAGTTTCCAACAAACGTGTAGCAACGAATTGCAACGCCGGCGGGATGATGAGTTTGCGTGGTTTAGCAGCGATCAACAGGCTGCGCTCGTCTGTCCACGCTGCAATCTGAATAACAGCCGCTTCCAAGGAAGTTTCGTTAAGGTCAGCTGCAACGGTAGGGCGGTTCGAGTTTGTGCCGCCAGAAGTAAGCGGGTGCGCTGTCGAACAGAGGTTTACGCCGTCACCATACGTAGTGCCAGAAAACGCGCCATTCAGAATGGAAGCGGCTTTGACTTGTTTGGTGTACGCCATAGCACGAGCCAACGCTTTTGTATAACGGGACGACAGGGAGTCGTACAGGTTATCCTCGATAGCTTCCTCAGTGATTGAGAAGCCCATCGCGATGGTTTCGTGTGTATAACGAGCAGACCATGCTTCTTGCGCATTGTCATACTCGATGGCAGAGCCTTCGTCTTTGACAGGTGCGGCTGAGAAACCTGAGAGTTTTGTTTCTTCTTCAAAGGAGCGATCCGATGATTCAGTTTCAAAAATCTCTTTATGCTCTTCGCCATACTTAGCATATTCCAGACCGAACAATGCGTTCAGGCCGGGGAGCAGCTCTTTAAGTAGCTGTGCACGTGAAATTGCCATGTGATATTCTCCTTATACGCCAGTTGCGTTTTGATACTGGTGCATGCCCCAGTTGAACTTAACGAGCAGTTCGACATAAGTGTCTGCGGCTGATGCAGTCTCTACAACCACGTCGATGACGCGCATTGGCAGAGTGTTAGTGGTGGCTGCTGAAGTCGAAAGCACGGCGACCTTCGAGTTTCCAGACTGGGTCGAACCCGCGTTTTGCACGAGTGACATGTTGTTACCTACAACAGTGCGACCTACGCCAGCAATTACAGTTGTGCCAGACACAACGGCAACTTTATAAAGCTGGTCAGGATCGTCTGCTACATAGGCGACAATGTCGGATGCTGCAGTGTTCGCTGGGAAGAACTGGCTGTACAACTCATAGCCCAAGTTAGGGTCAGTGTACTTGCAACCAAGAAATACACCCACGGGTGTAGCGGTTACAGTGCCAGCGTCTTTTACGAGCGTGCCATCAGTAGTCAACTTCACAAGGTCTCCGTTAAGGAGGTTTGTGTTGTAACCTGAAGCAATAGGAATTTGACGAGTCGCGCCCGCAAACACCCGCCCGCCGATCAAGTTGACCGGTTTCAGGCCATAAGGCCCGCTTACAGTAGGATAAGCCATTTTAAGCTCCTTTTAGTTTCCGTTACCAAAAGTAACCCGCGTCTTCCGTTCATTAAACAGAGGCATACGAGGGTCATTTTCTCTCATAAGGTTGTTATCCACGGAGTTCATTTGGGCCTTGGCTTGTCCCGAGTAGTACTCGTTCCGCTCTTCGACCATCTCGCGTGGTGCCTTGCACAGCATCAAACCACCGATAACGATGTTGTCCTTGAAGCGCTCTTGCTCAATAGAAACCATCATAATCTCCGGGTGATCCGTTGCCTTTACAGGCGTCCAACCTTCTCTCAGTTTGGAAGAAACGTTGGTGGCGTCTACATGGCCTTGCGTACTCACGCGGACCCAGTGATAATCGTATCCAGCTTCAGGAGTCGGTGACGGAAGTAATTCCGGGCGAACCCATGCCTTTTTACGGGTAGTGCGGTCGCGAGTATCAAGCTCGCGGTTAATGCGATTATCAGCCATTTTGTTTCCTCATATCTATTGCAACCTGTTTGGCGTATTGTTCGGGTGTCAGCCCCAACTTCCGAGCGATTTGGACTTGAGTGCGTGTCAACGTCACTTTTCTAGGTGCCGTGCTCCGCGTTGCGGGCGCTACCACCTGAGTCTTCTTCCGCTTCGGTTCGGCATCCTCGAAATTATCGGGGAAAACCTGACGCATACGAGAATCAATCGTCTCGTAGTATTCATCACTCTGCGGGCTTACGCCCTGTTTGACGAGTTTATTGTGCAACCCCAGCGCTAGACTCGTCATCTCGTCGTCTGCGCCGAACCATTCGTTGGTTTTCTGCCAATTAGTGGCCCGTTCATCGACTTGTACTGCCGGGGCGGGTTGTTCTGCTACTACGTTTACAGGCGTTTCTTCCTCCTGTAAAGATGGTAGTTTGAAGTTTGCTAACCTATCGGACTTAATCTTAGCATTGGTTAGCTTTTCTTGTGCGTCCAGTACTGCATCGGAGTCACCCGCCTCGTACGCTTCTTTGTACGCGCGTTTCGCCGCGGCTGATTCAATCTCGGCGTTCTTCTTCGCCTGATCGAGCAGTGCTGCTTGGTTCTTGTTGACGTTACCCTTGAGCTTCTTGTTCTCTTCTACAAGTTGTTGGGCAACGCGCTCGAGCTCCTGACGTCCACGCAGGGCTTCTTCTTTAGCCCGACGCTCGTCGTGGTAGCCCTTACTGAAGTGCTGGATGCGCTTGCGCACCTTGTCGGAGTAGTCCTCCAGCTCTTCATCTGTGACGTCTGTGGGGGGCTCTGAGGCCTTACGGCCCCGGTCTGCCTTGGGGGTGTCGTCAACGATCTCCAACTCAACGTCGTCGTCTTCATCGTCATCGTTGACGGTCTCAGCCTCGGTGAAGTCCGCTTTGGTCTTCTTACCGGTGACGTCGATCTCCACCGCACTTGTTCCCTCGACATCCAACTTGTTGTCTTCGTCTTCGGGGAACTCAAATTCTACTTTTTGAAAAGCCATGTTTATGCCCTCTGAATGCCGGTTGGGTCAGCCACTACCGCCTCTACTGAGTCATCGTTCATAAGCCGATACTCAATACCACCGATGGTGAAACGTGTTCCAGAGTTCATGCGGAACATCACAAAGTCGCCTTCTTTACACCAAGCTCCGTCTGGGAACCGGTCTTTGTCGGCGTATGCACCGCTACCCATATCAACAACCAAACCAATAATAGACATGATGTGGTCCTGTGACTTAGCGGTTTCCGTCTTCAAAACAGACGAACCCTCAAAAGTCTCTTTGGGCTGTGGTAGAGCCACGAGGATGCGGTATCCTACGGGCTTGGGTAGTTGTAGTTCCAGTTCAGCGTCGCTGATTTTAACTGTTTCTTCAGTCATCATCGTCATCCATATAGTTCTTCGCAAGGTCTTCCACGTAGTTAATGCCAGCTTCGAGACCTCGAATTAAGCCAACAACTTCCTTGTACTGGGCGAAGTCTTTTGCTCCACCACCCCCAAGAAATTCCAGTGCAGAGGACTTATCGCCCTCGATTTTGTCCTTCAGCACGTCAAAGACGGTTTTAGCCATGGTATTCTATCGCTCCCCGTTTGGCTTACGAGTGTTCTGCGCCTGCATCATCCGGGCCGCTTCAAGCGTCATTTTATCCCGGTTTGCGCGGCTGGACTGTTCCAGCTGAACACCCTTTACTTCAGCTTCAATCGCCAATTCTGCTTGGTCAATCTTCAGCTTCTCTGCTTCCAGCATCGCGTTAGCGGCTTCTTTGGCCTTACGGAGCTGGAGTTCTTCGTTCTGCAGTACCGCATCCGCCTGATCTTTCTGGGTTTTGCGCTGCTGCTCAGCTTGTTTGATCTGCAATTCAGCCTGTTTCATCTGAATGATCGGGTCTTGCTGCTGTTCTTGGGCCTTCTGCTGTGCGGCCTGCTGCTGGTTAGCCTGTGTGAGCTGTTTACCTGCGTCGGCAACCAGTCGTGACAGCTGTACTTCGATGTCTTCAGGCAACTGTTCGTTCGGAGCAGGTAGTGACACACCCAGTTTCTCTTCGATCTTCTGGCGATAAGAGAACCCGAGGTGCTCGGCGATATGCGCCTGCAGCGAGGCCATGATCTGTTTAGCCTGTGGGTTCTGTCCGATCATCTGCGCCATCATCGGGTCTTGCATGAACGACGTGTGCGTAGCGATGTGCGCCTCGTGATCTTGGTAAATGAACGCCTTTACCGGCTTACCAATGAGCGCGTCCATGTTCTCGCTGATCGGGTCCGTCGGCTTCGCGTCGTCCTTGGTCGGTACAAGTTTATCAGCGTTCTTTACACCCAGCACCTCGATCATCTGGCGGTGGAGCTGTGGCAGGTCATAAATCTGCGGAGCCTGTGCGGACATCTGCAGCACGGTCTGATACTGCACAACCCGCTGCGCCATAGTGGAGTTATTAGGGTCGCTGACAGGGATCACGTCCACCATCATGTAGTCAGCCCGCTTGGCGCTCACTTCGCCTCTCAGGGGCTGGTACGTGTACTCTGCGGGGGCATACTCAGCCATGATAGCCTTGAGTAGCTTGAACTCCTGCTTCATCGCGTAGTGTACGCGTGCTTGCACCGCAGCCATAGGCTTCAGTGTGCGCTCCAGCAGAGCCAGTGTCGTGCCCACAGGGGCGTTTGCAGACATGTCAGAGATGTTCATGTCGCTGATCGCGCCCAACCTACGACCCTCAGACGTAATCTGGTTCAGGAGCGCTAGGAGCGTCTGTGAGGGCTCTTTATAGGGTAGAGGCATGATGTTGTCCCGGATCGACCCGGAAGGCACGTCTACGTCCTTAAATTCGCCCGGTTCGATGGGTGTGTCGTCCCCTTTGATCCGCAACCCACGTGATTTCAAGCCACCCGGCAGGTTCGAGAGCGTACCAGCGTCAACAAGCTGACGAATCAGCGACGTACCCGCACGGGCGTAGCCACCAATGATGTGGATCAAGCCAAGGCCGTAGAACCCGAACCCCGGTACATAAACATAGTGGACGAAGTGCTGGCGCTTCAGAGTGAGTGGGTCACCCTCTTCGTAGTTCCTACGGATAGCCAACACTTCGCCACTGCCACGCTCGATGGTGACGACGTACGGGCGAGCGATATCGTCATCGTCATCTATACCCTCAATAACGAGGTCGGCGTGTATCTCATAAACTGTGTATCGGTCGTCATTGGTGAGCGAGTAGCCCCCCTCTTCCGCTTTCTTCTCTTCAATATCGGTATGGTACGGTTCTGGGTCACCGAGGTCTACATCTCGGTAGAACCCTGCGGCTTGGAGCTTCTTCAGCTCGTTCTTTGTCTTACGCATGACGTGCGTAACACGCTCTGCAGACTCGATATTAGACGCGCCATAGGGCACAATCACGTCCTCTGCAGAGATATAAATGGCTGCTTGACGGCCCAAATTAGGGTCAAAATACACCTTTTTGAAGGCCGAACCCGCCAAACCAAGGCTGTACAGCATCCGTTCGTGCTCTGGACGGTACTCAACCATGTTCTCAGTGAGCTCATAGTTCATATCCGCGCTTACGCGGGCTGCTGCTTCCTCTTTTTCCTGGGTTTCTTCCCCAAGAATCTTGACTCGCACCGGACCTGCGGCTGGCATGGTCTCGCTCATGGTCTCAGCTTGGAAACGGATGGCAGCTTCGGCTAGAATTGCAGAACTTACCCCGCAGGCACCCTCCCAAGGGCTTGTGCGCTCTTCATATTTGAAGCCGATGACATCTAAACCCTTGACAAACGTGTCTGCCCAGTCCTTACGGCCCTCGATATCGGTCTGTACCTGTCCTACAAGCTCGTCTGAGAGCTCGTTTAGGTGACTTTCGTCCAAAACCTCTGCAATGTTCATGCCAAACTCGGTAAAATCATCCTCATCGCCCGGGATAAGTGTGATCTCCATGCTTCCGTCGGAAAGAATGACCGCTTCTGGGTCTAGAATCTCGATTTCCAACGCAGCATCCGACATCTCTGACTCTTCTACAGTGTCAAGGTCGTCGTCTCCTGCGGTCAACCCAAGTGGGGAAGCGTAAAGTCCTTTTTCGATAGCCATAGCTATACCTCTTAATAAAATCCGCCGCGGCGTTGTTTAAAGAACCGTTCTTCCTCGGGTTCATCTGAGGGAAGCCGAATGAATCCCCCCTGTCTAAAGCGCATGAGGGCCATCACCGTAGAGTCCACGAGGTCATCGTTGCTCATAAAAGGGAATCCTGCAATCTCTTCGACCACTTCTTCTGCCCACCGTGTCTGTGGCACCCAGCATAGGCCAGATGCTACAATATCTGCAACGGAATTAAGTCTCGCGAGCTTATCACCCGACCCCCTATGTGGAGTATACTCAGATACCGGCAAGCCCATACGTCGCATCTCTTGATACAAGGCCACACCGGAACTTTTCTTCTCCACAATGAAGGAGTCTGGTTCCCAGTCTCGGTACTCTTCCATCGCAAGTTGCTTTAGCTCTGGAAACTCCATACGCTGTTTGATGCTATTTAACAATATGATATTGTAAGCGTTGTTTTCCTCGTTCAGGAAAACACCCCACGTGGTAAGCGCTGTGTAGTCTGCACGGTTGTGCTTCTCGGCTGCGGCGTCAAGTGACATGATAATATACTCGCAGGATGGTGGAGTGTCGCGGGTCCACTCGTTCCACCATTCCCGTTTGATAAGCGCGGCTTCTTCCGTCGTAGGCTGTTGTTGGTACTGAGAGTTCCATTGGAACACCGGCATAGAAGCCTTGGTCCGCAGGAGCGCTTCCAGGTCAAAAAACTCTGGCCAAAGTGGCTTTTCAACCATCTTATTAGTCTTTTTGTCCTTGACTTCTAGAATAGCCGGAAACTCAACCACTTCGTACTGGTCGGCACGCTCGTTCTTAGCCATGTCACGTGTCACACGGCCTGTCAGGTCGTCAAGATGCCAGCGAGTCTGGATAATAGCCACACGGCCACCGGGCATCAGACGGGTACGAGCACCGAAGGTGAACCACTCATATGCCTTTTCAAAGACTCCAAAGTTGCCGTTGATGACATCCTGCTCTGAGTGTGGGTCATCCACAAGTAGTAAGTCAGCACCACGACCCGCAAGTGCAGAGCCAATACCACACGCATAATACTCTCCCCCGACGTTTGTGTTCCACCGACCGGCTGACTTACTATCCTGTGCCAGTTTTACTGTGGGGAAGATAGACCTGTAAGTATCTGTGGCGATCAGGTTACGCACCTTACGACCAAAATCTACTGCCAGATCAGTGGTGTGGGACACCATCATGACCTTCTTATCAGGGTTACGCCCCAAAAACCAAGCAGGATAGAAGATAGAGACGAGCTGTGACTTACCATGACGCGGTGGGATGTTAACACATACCCGGTCCTTATCACCCCGTTCAATACCCATCAGCATGTCTGCGAGGATGCGGTGGTGTCTACCCACAATAAAGTCGGGCATCATTAGCTTGCAGAACTCAATCAAGTCGTCATAGGCACGTTTGTTCGTGCTTCTCGTGTGGAGCTCATCGACCATCTTGTCGATTTCCAACACTTCCTCTGCACTGAACGTGTCTAGGTTCGCGAGCATCACCTCGATATCAGCTTCTGTGAAATCCGATAGCTCAGTCATCATCAAACCCAAACTCTTCGTTCAAGTCATCTTCCGAATCATCCATGACGAGCACAGCATCAGACACTTCTTCTTCCGGCGGATTCACCAATTTAGCTAATTTACCGCGCAGCTTCTCTTTGATGTCGTCCGTTGTCTGGTGTGTGATCGTCACCTCAGACTTCTCTGTGAACAACCCAACGTCTGAAATCTTACCCAACAGCTCCAGAGCACGCATCCGCACGCGAGGGTCGGGATTCTCCGACTCAATAATGAGCTTGTTCGTGACGAGATTGCGCAGTTGCTTGGCCGACTCTACCACGGAGTGGTTAAACTCCTCTATGATAGCACCTGCCATCTTAATAGACGCCGGAGTCAACTTGGCTGCACGGGTAGTTGTCACCTTGCGGGAGGTTTTCTCAGGGTCTTGGGCAAATGAGGTGACTAGCGCAGCTGCTACATCCTGATCGTCGGCGTCTGGTGTGGTGTCCAGTCCATGATCTTCCAGCAGTGACACAGTCTTGGCCAACGCAGCAGTGCGCTCTGGTAGCGAAATAGTCTTCGCCTCATCCTCCAAGGATACACCCAGCTCTGGCGTTACGTTCAATGTCATCTCTATTCGCAGGTTATTAACCGGTAACGTAATAATAGGGTACAAAAAATTTTTTGACAAGGGGTTGCAAAATAGGGGTGGGGGGTATCGAGAATTGGAGTTTTGTGGTTTCTGGTGGTAGGCTTTGTTGAAAACGAAAAAATAGAGAATCGTTCGGGTAGATTAGTATTACAAGGGTAGCGCGGAGTCTCACTTAGCCCAGCGGGTGGTGGGGGTAGGGTATGGTCGCGCCGTGGGCCGTTTTAGGGAATCCCCTAAACTATCGGGAAGTGCCATGCGTTGCCAAGCCGTGTTGTTTTGTGCGGATATATCCATATCCAAACACGTTATGGCATGCCATAAGTGGTGTATCGGAAGGCACAACGCCAAGCCGAATGTTCTTGAAAGGACACAACATGACAAACTTTACTTTCCCAACAACACTAGCCAACGCCACAACGTCACACGTTAAGGCAATCACGGCCGCCGAGAAAAGCGCGGTCAAAATGCTGGACGTTTACCGCGCCGAGAAAATCCCTGCATCGCACCTAGTTTCGCCTAAGTCCAAAGATAGCACCTGCCCTAGCCAAGAGTGGTGGGATGGCCTGCGTGAAGCGGTAGTCGCGGGGTTTAGCGTCGAGGAAAAGCGCATCTTGCAAGCACCTACTGCATCGCTGGACGACACGGCCAAGAAGGAGAAGGCCAAGGTGCAAGGCAAGATTGGTAGCACGATAAAGGATATCAAGAATGGCCTCTTGCGCAATCCGGACGGCAAGTCACCTGTTCAACCTAAGACGGGTCTGGACAAAGCCAGCGCGGACTTCTTGGCCTACCTTGGCAAGGTCCAGAAATATGAAGATATGCCATTCGACGTCGTCGAGATGATTGCCCTACTCAACGCGGTAGGTAACAAGTTCAACCTCAAGTAAATCAATCGGGTCAGGCCTTCGGGTCTGGCCCTTTTTTTGTCTCCAATATTTCGGGCTGGACCTTTGGGTCTGGCCCTTTTTGCGTTTAGGGAATTCCCTAAATGCTTGATACCA
>Ga0208545_1001217_pt1 | contig 11622 bp, 28 predicted proteins | sample DEB08_DNA_12_FD_185498 | JGI IMG/M metagenome (GOLD analysis project Ga0208545, IMG submission 185498) | Aqueous microbial communities from the Delaware River and Bay under freshwater to marine salinity gradient to study organic matter... | ecosystem: Environmental > Aquatic > Marine > Coastal ... | reverse complement strand
CTAGTGATGCAGATGCTATGGCAATATCTAGTGGTGGTGTTGTAACATTTAGTCAATCTCCTGTTGGAACGGGTTTAACTTTATTACTAAACGACACTATATCAAGTGCTGTATCTGCGTATGACATTTCATCTACATATATAAATTCTACTTATGATTCCTATAGAATAATTGGTTATTTTTTACCTGCTGATGATAATAAATATTTAATGATGCAAGTTTTTGTAGGGGGTACTGTGCAAACTAGCAGTATTTATGGATATGAAACAAATAACATTGGGTCAAGCAATCAAGGTGGTGGCAATACTGAAGCTGATTTTGGAACACAACAATTTGGTTCTGGAAATCAAGCAGGTGAGGGAAGTAGTATTGATATGACAATACAAAATGTTAACAGTACTGTTGCTCCTTTTGCTATAAGTGGATTTAATAATCATCAAAACACAGACCCAAATCATAATGCTAGTACTTTTGCTGGTTCATTGTTAGCTGCAAATAGAGCCAATGTTGTAAATGGCCTAAGATTTAAATTTCATACTGGCAATATAGCATCTGGGTTTTTTCAGTTATATGGAATAAGGAAATAATATGGCAAATGGAAACAAAATGGTTGATGGTCAGATAGTTGAAATGACTGATGCAGAACAAAAAGAGTTTGAATCAAGAGATTTTTCTGATGCAACTAAATTATCCATGTTAAGAAATCAAAGAAATGCACTGTTAGCAGAAACAGATTACATGGCATTGGGTGATGTAACTATGAGTGATGCTTGGAAAACCTATAGACAAGAACTTAGAGATATAACTAAGACTTATCAATCAATGAGTGATGATGGGTTTACGTTTCCAACAAAGCCAAGTTAAGGAGTAAAGCATGACCAAAGCAGCAGAATTAGCAAAGATGGGTGAAGTCCTAACCAATAGTCAGATTGGTGGGCGAAGGAATATGGTCATCAATGGTGCAATGCAAGTGGCACAGAGAAGCACTTCAGCAGTTACAGGACTTGGTGCGAGTGCAGGTTATTCTACAGTAGATAGATTTAAAATGCACTTTGCAAATACAGCAGGTCGTTTAACAATGTCACAAGAAGCTATTACAGATTTAAGTGGTTTTTCTGAAGCTATAAAACTAGATTGTACTACAGCAGATACTTCTATTGCAGCAGGTGAACTTGCTTCAATACAAACTAGATTTGAAGGTAACGATTTACAACAATTAAAAAAAGGTACATCTGATGCAGAAAAAATAACAGTATCTTTTTATGTTAAAGGAAATGCAAGTGCTACATATACTTGCGAACTATATGACAATGATAATAATAGACATAATGGGCAAGAGTTTTCTGTTACTACAAGTTGGACAAGAGTTGTACTTACTTTTGCAGGAGATACTACAGGTGCATTGGGCAACGATAGTGGTAATAGCTTTCAAATAAACTGGAATTTACACGCAGGTAGTACATATACAGGTGGTACTTTTTCATCAAACACTTGGAATACTACAACTAATCAAAGAATAGGTGATAATCAAACATCTTTCTTTGATAGTGATGCTAGAACATTCTTTATAACTGGAGTGCAAATGGAAGTAGGCTCACAAGCCACACCATTTGAGCATAGGTCATTTGGGGAAGAACTACAGCTTTGCCAAAGATATTATTCAGAGGTAAGTGTCGGTTATTATGCAGGAAATGGAAGTGGTACTACTAAGATAGCTACTGGTATGCCTTTACCTACACCATTAAGAGCAGCACCTAGTTCTATTGCAGGTTTAAATGTTCACAGAAGTGGTAATCAAACTGCAACTTGTACTATTGATTCAATAGCTCTTTCTGCAAACAGCAGTTTCTTATATGTAAGATTTGCAGGGTTTTCAAGTGGTACTGATGAAGCTGCTTTTGTTGTTTATTTAAGTGCAAATATGAAATTAGATTCGGAGCTATAAGATGGTTATTAAAGATGCAAAATGGTGTGATGCTGATGAAAGACTTGGGGAAACTACTGCTTTAATAGCTACTATTGATGGAGTATCTATAGCTATTCCAAAAGACCCCAACAACAGACACTACCAAGCAATCCAAGAATGGGTAGCTGAAGGCAACACAATAGAGGAAGCTGATTGATGGTCAAGGCTAGTGAAGTAAAAGCACAGATAGATACACACGAAGCTGTGTGTGCTGAGAGATGGAAAGAAACTATCTTACGGATCAAACGCATTGAACATATTATGATTGGCACAGCAGGTACAATGATGCTGATGATGGCAGGTTTACTACTGAGGTGACACCATGCTTGAAATGCTAATGGTAGCAAATAGTGCCTTCGCAATTATAAAACAAACACTTGAAAATGGAAAAGATATAGCTTCAGCAGGATCTGCGATCTCCAATTTTGTAGGTGCTGAAGAAAAACTAAAGCAAGATTTACATAAAAAAAAGAATAGTCTTTGGACTAACTTCTTAGGCAAAACTGACAATGATCTTGAGGAGTTCATGGCTCTTGAGCAGATACGAGTTAAGCAAGAGAAGCTACGAGAATATATGCAGCTATATGGTAGAGCAGGATTGTGGACTGACTATCAACAATATTGTGCTGATGCTCGTGTGGCAAGAAAAGAAGCACGAGTTAAGCAAGAAAAACGTATTGAATATATTAAAGACATGACTCTTAAAGTAGTATTGGCTATCTTAATAACTGCTTTATTATCAGGTGTAATAACTGTATTAGTAATTATAGCTAAAAAGAAAGGTATAATATGACAGCATTTATGTTAGCTTGTTATCTTAATGGCTCTCTCAGTGGCACGATATACTTTAGAAATGTCAATGATTGTACTTACTACACAAAGTATTTAAGTGAACAAACATATGACAGTGCTACTGGTGAGGAAGTAATATACAAATGTATATGTAAACTTGTACCACAAGTAGACGAAAAGAAAGTGAGAGTTTACTAATGACAGAAGATAAAAAGAAAATTGTTAACTTAGACATAGGACAAAACAGCTTTGAGTTATCACTGAGAATACTGGGTAATGAGTTTGTTGCTATTAAGATTGGCTCTACTAACTTCAGTGGCAAGTTAATTGCAGGTGGTATATTATTATTATTCTTTACTTTAGTTTTGCTTGAAGGCTTTGGTTTAAATGAAGTTCTAAAACAATAGAGGAGTAAGTAATGTTAACTGCATTGATAGGTCCAGTAAGTAAACTTGTTGGTAAGTTTATAGAGGACAAAGATGTTAAGAATAAACTGTCACATGACTTGGCTACATTAGCACAACGTCATGCACAAGAATTAGCTAAGTCACAGATAGAAGTAAACAAGATGGAGGCACAATCTCGTCACTGGTTTGTTGCATCTTGGAGACCTTTTATTGGTTGGACTTGTGGTATTGCTTTGATGTGGCATTTTGTTTTGTCGCAATTTATTTTATTTTTTGCCACCATGTTTGGTTACACTTTACCTGCATTGCCTGATTTTGATATGGGTTCTTTGATGACTGTGCTAATGGGTATGCTTGGCTTGGGCGGACTTCGTACATTCGAAAAGTATAAAGGTATGACAAAATGAACATAGAACAATTTAGAGATGAACTAAAAAGAGATGAAGGTGTTAAGAACGAAGTCTACCTAGATCATTTAGGCTTACCTACTTGTGGGATAGGACACCTTATCACTGAATGGGATACAGAATATGGTGCTGATGTAGGTACACCAGTAGCAGAAGAAAGAGTTAACGAACTTTTTGAAAAAGATTTAGCTACTACCATTAGTGAATGTAAACTTATTTACCATGACTTTGATGTGTTACCAGTTAAGGTACAACATATCGTTGCGAATATGTTGTATAATATGGGTCGTCCTCGTTTAAGTCGTTTTCACAAAATGAAAAAAGCTGTGGATAATCGTGACTGGCATGAAGCTGCACTACAAATGCAGGACTCTAAGTGGTATAATCAAGTGCCTAACAGGGCAGATAGGCTTGTTCAAGAAATGAAAACTGTCAGTGAATAAAGGATATTCTAGGGTACAATCATACTAGAGGGAGTGTTTACCCCCTCTGTATGGCTCTTATATCAAGCCTTTTTTTGCAAAGAATACATTACAAGCTGACTTCTACCTGCATTTCCCTTTCGAGTGTCACCATTACGATATATCAAACCTTTTCTTTCAAGACTTGCATATCTTGGTGTGATACTCCCCTCTCTTACATTGCCTATGTGTGGTAAAGTTTCCCATACGTCATCATGTATTGCACCTCTTTCTCCGTGAGCAGTGATTGCATCAAGGACAACTCTCTCAAGTCTATTGGTGTTTACTTTTTCGGCAGCTTCCCATGACGTTTTAGGATCATGGGTTCTTGCCATTGCTTCACTAGAATGGTACTTCGTCATTGATTTCCTCCTCATCATTGTTGACTGTGTAAGAATCTTCACCTACTCGTGGTGTCTTGTCACCTATCCGTGCAGACAAGAACTTGGTATTGCCATCTTTGGATACAGTTTTCCAACAAGCAATCCTGCGACTGTCTTGATTGGGCAGTGTCACTGGACCACTGAAGTCTGGTGACTTCTCATTCTGAGACTTGTCGTTCTCGTACATAGTACCGACCTTTGCATAGACATCTCGTGCAGTACCACCATCAGGTAGTGAGGCTTTGACAATGACAATCCTATGCTCTGTGCCATTACTGTCTAGCTTCCCTTGCACAAGCAGACTTTCATCTGCTCGTGGTTTGAAGAAACTGCCTCTGTCTGTGTTATCATAATCCATCATCTTGTCCTTTCATTCTTGGTTTTGATGTAGTTATTGTAGGTTGACTTGCGACATTACCATCATCATCTTCTGAAGGTAATCCGTACACACTCTGCAAAGTATATCTTTTGTAGTATGTGATAGCTGATCCAATCTTCTGTGGATTCTCCATGTTTGCTTGTGCCAACATGATAGGTAGCTTTGACTCAATGACAGTATCATCATGCTCGTGCATAACTTTGGTTGATACAACTGGTATTACACTGTTGCCACCATTGATGTCTGACACATATTCATATGTCATTTCTTGGGTAAAGAACAAACCAAACTGATTGCCTTGCTTTACTGCTTCTATAACTGACTCTAGTGTAGAGTAGTTACTTCTGAAGTGTGGGTTCTTACCATCTTTCTTTGCAGTGACAGCAAGTTTTTGGAACTCAAGAAGTGCAGTCTTTATTGTGTGCTTCTTGACAGTCCATACTTTACTAGGCTCTGCTTTTTTGGTATTAGTTTTAGTATCTGTCATGTGTAACCTCCATTATACAGATAGTTGAAGGGGTGAGTTGGGTCTACTCACCCTTTCTTTGTTATGCGAATTGACCCTCGTTTATCTCGCTTGATTGACAGAACATCATTGTAGATCTCTGCTTCATCAGGCTTGATCTCTTCTTTGAGCATCTTCTTGGCTATATCAAACTTTTTTGCATAAAGTTCGTTATCAAGATATGCTTCGGTAGCTGTTGTAAATGAGTTGCTTTTGGATACATCTCGTTTTGTTTTACCATTGATAGGTATCTTGTCTGTCATAAGTTTGTCTACCACAGTAGCAACATCATCAGGTTCATTGCCATGTACTACACAATCCCAAAACTCTTTGATCCGTGTAAGCATAGTATCTTGGTAATCAGCACTAGCATCAACAACTACTGCATCATATCTGTTACCAAATATTACAGATAGTAGTCCTTGCTTTGCACCTGATAGATACATATAAAACTGAATCTGTGGCATATAGAAATCAATCATATGCTCCATAGTATTCATACTGTGTGTGTGTTTACATTCAATAAGTACATTGTTGGGATAGTCATATCCATCAAGTGTACCTTGTAGGTTTATGCTGCCATATTGTTTCTTGAATGGCACTTGATTAGAAAACCCATAATCAAATTGTTCTTGTGACCATTGCATATTGAATGATTCTGTTTGTGATCCAAGCTGTACATTGAACTCACGAGACAAATCTTTGCGACCGATCTGACCCATCTTGATCTTGTATAACTCGTTCCATCTTCCTTGCATCAAAGATACCATGTCGCTACCTCTGATAAAGTCCTCACGCATAGGTGAGTGTCGTATATCTAGTGTCATTGAAACCTCCATTTCTGCTATCAGCATACACTATTTATTTAATTATATCAAGTATTTAAGTTAAAAAGTAGGCTTCGTTGTATGTCAAGTAAACACCTACTTTTTAACTATCTATATAGCTTCCGTTTCAGGATACGAAAGACCTTACTTGACTTAAAGCTATATAGAATTTCGTTACATATAATTCCTATTTGTTGCAGTCATACCTGCAGGTTGTAGATTATCTTTCCTATCAGGATAGAATAATAAATGCTGATAATAACTGTGATAGCTATTTATCTTTACATAACCTGCACGATCTATTTCATCTAGTTCTTGTGGCACATCTTCGAATCTATCTTCCATTTGCTTTCTCCTTTGTGTGTAAATAATAAGTTTGATGTTCTTTCTCATCACCAACATATACATATTGGAAGTTAAATGATTGTCCAAACTCATAGCCTTGCTTGTAATATGCAGATGATTTTTTATTCATATCCATTTCTTCCTGCAGTAAGCCATCAGCTACACCATCTTTAAAGAATGATAAGTAACCTCTACGTTTTATTTCTCTAGGATTTTCCATACTTTGGTTTACTCCTTACTAGTGCTTGTGCTAAGTCATAAATCATATGATCCATTTCCCAACATGTAATATTATTTTCTTCACATTTAGTTTGAAAGGTATCTACTTTCATATTTGCAACTTTCTTTAAAGCTATTTGCAAATCCCAACGTTCTTTATAACTCATCTTTCTTCCTCCTTTTCATCATTATAAAACACAACGATAGAATGTATCCTATCACTGTTAGGGTGATCGCCATTTCTTCTGCTCATTATTTTTTCATAATCAGACTTGTCTGCATATGCCCAGTTAGTGTGACCTAGTATTTCATCACAGCAATCATCTATTACATCTGCTACATATCTACTCATTACTTATCTCCTATTGATGCAATTAGTTTACTTGATATCAACTCCACCAGTGACTTACGATAGTATAGCTTTGGCTCTACATATTGATAGATCTCTGCCAGTGATGGGAAGAACTTACTGTTGAGACATATCTTGTGACACGCATCACGCAATATATCTGCAGGTATGTGACTGAGTTTAGTAGCATAGACCTTTGCCTTGAGTGCCATGTCTCTCTCGGTCAATGCTGATTGTTTAGCAGTACATACCATGACTTCCATGATCCAGTCTTGAATATCTTTAGGGTCAGCTACAGTCATAGCTTCTTGCATTGTCTTGATGAGCAATGGTTTTTGGACCACCATGATCTTAGCCATGTCTGATATGGTAGGCATCTCCCATCTGAAGAATACAAACGAACTGTTGACTCGTTCATTTATCCTGCAGTTCAGAGTAGACTCTAGCATAGAATGAATCTTCTTTGTGTATCCGTTTGGATCTGTACCCCACTGCTGAACGAGAGTTTTTGCGATTGGTTTGTTTGTCACACCATTTGCAATATTCCTGATCCCAGTCTCCTCTACGATACTGGTTGCCAATGTAGAAATGTTTGAAGTATTTAGTTTCTCTGTCATGGTTAACCTCCTTGTATTTGTCCATGATTGCTTGGCTTGGTTGCCAATCCTTAGATAGTTGGTTCATTGTATTTGCTCCAGTACTCATTCCATATGTCTGTCGCAATAGCATTGCACCAGTCTTTGTCTGACTGATAGATGGGTTTCATTTTATAGTTGATGTATCGCTTTACTTGTGACACATCTTCTGCTTGTTCTAGTTGCTGCTCAAGACCATCAAGTTGTATTACTTGATCGTAGTAATCTTGCCATAGTTTTTTGTATTTGTTCATGACTGTCCTCCTTGTTTCATAGCCATTGATAGTCGCATCTCTGTTAATCTTGCAGGTGTAACAATAGATTCGTTACATGATTTGCAACACCAACCATCTTCAGATATTGGTGATGGATTATGACCACCATGATAATATATGTCACCATTTTTATCACGATCAGGTTCAATATCTTTGTGGCAGATACAACAAATTAAATTATAATTCATTTAATAATCTCCTTAAATATTTTATCTGGAATGATAGCAACCCATCTTGGTTCTCCAGTCTTACGTTTATACATTGCAATATCTTTTCCTTGTAACACCTTGAATACACTAGGAAATTTATCTACTGCTCTGTATTTTATTTCGACAACATACTCTACTCCTTTGATTACAAGTTTGATGTCACCAGTATGTTCACCTCCCAGACTACCTGAGAGGGGAACTTTTTTTACTGGTAACTTCCATGAGGTGAATAGTTTTACAAACCAATTCTCATGATAGTTACCTTTGATTTTACTTTTACTTGCCATTTGATACTTCTATCTTTACTAGGTTAGCTTCAAGTATAATTATCTTTTCATTGATTTCTTTTCTTAATTTCATCAATGCTTTGATCTGCCCATACAAATTAGATTTATTACAAGCATCATCAATTATATTTGCTACTGCTTCATTCATTTTACTTTCCTTTCTTGTATATATTTTTCTAGTTTTATTTGAAAAATCTTTTCTGATTCTCTAAATTTATGTCCACATTCACCACATTGAGCATCTTTAAATGGACCCCAATATTCTGTGCCACATTCAGGACAAATTAATTCTTTAGCCATTAGAACTCTCCATCATCATGTGAAATTGTAAGGTAAACTTGCAATGCTTCACACCAACAAAGCAAGTTAAATAGTTTGGGTTCAACAAGTTTACGTTCCCATTGTCCAAACAACTTAGTGTTTATACCAATGTCTATAGCTAATTTTTCCTGCGATATCTTTCGTTCTTGCCGCAGTAATACTAGCTTGTCTATCAGTGACACATATTGATATCGTACTGTATTTTTCATAGCTTAAGTGTAGCTACGCACTAAGGAGATAATGCGTAGCTACTACCCAACCAACTAGGGTTCAGTTAAAGCTATGTTTGATCTGACTATCCATCATATCATTGAGGATATCAGATGCTTCTTTGCCTTGCCAATCTTTGGGTGCATTTTGTTTCTCCCATATCTTGATTGTCTTGGCAGTCATCATGTTGATCCATACTTCAGGGTGGTAGTTGCCATATGGTTTGGCAACATCACACATATGATCGTACATTTCTCTGAAGTCTTGTGGTGTACCAATTCTAGCATAGGCTTGGCACATTTTTAGTTCTGATGTAGTGTAGTTGATGTCCATTATAACCTCCATTAATTGAACATTGAGTCTGACTTAGACATATATGATAGCATCTTACTATTACGTTCTACAATAGTTTTGTTGGTGCTACTGACATTTACTGGGTGAGATATCCAATGTGTTACTGCATTGTATAATGCCCATTTGTTGCTACCAATTTGATTTTCGTATTTACCCCAAAGGCTTAGTAAGTTTACATACTGAGTTTCGTTACGATACCTGCCATCAATGGTTGGCTTTGGTGTCCAAGTAAGTTTTGAAAACAATTTATCTGCATCATCATCTGTTACTTTAGTATTGTACCATTCACGAAAGCGAGGCTCATTACTACGAAACAAATCTACTGAGTGTTTGATATGATCAAAGTTGTAGTTGAATATACCATTGTGTTTCTGTCTGTAGTTGGCAATCTTATCAGGTGTAGTGCAACCATTCATGCACCACAGACGTAGACCATCAGCTTGTATCATCACGGACCAAACACCATTGTATGAATTACGAAGTACAATTTGAAATGCAATGTAGTCTTGCATTGCAGGATCATCAAAGCAAATCTCTTTGAAGATAAGTTTTGCCTCCATCATTGCACCATTGTCAATCATGTTGATCTGTGTGATGTATGGTGTTTTCATACTATCAGCTATATCAATGACTGGTTCAAGTACTGCAGCATGAGTGACTGGTCGGTATGATTTGGAATGATCGCCAAGATACTCTTCTGTATCTGATCTGATAATCATGACACGATTGTCACAGTCAATCATCTTGTCATCACACATACCTTTCATTGGTATTGTTTCGATAGGAAAGTTATACTCTGCAGGTTTGTCGATTAGTTTTGCTAGTTGGGTCATATGATTCATAGTGTCCTCCTTGAATCAGTTAGGGTTAAAAGCTACAAGTGCAAATACAAATGTAGCAAACATTAATATACAAAAGATTATGTATATTAAATAGATTATAAAGAAGTTACTCATCATTTCTTTATACTTTTTCTTGTGTTGGCAAGACCATGTTGGAATGTTGCCAAGCTAATTGTGTATGCAACAATGAAGTTGAATACATATGGATCAGCACCAGACCATTCATAAGCATATATGATTGATAGTATAGTGCCAACTGTTCCTAGTATTATACATGAAATGTAAATCATTTTGATTCTCCAATTTAAAGTTACAATTTAAAACGATCATATAATTATCTGCGACACGGCTATTACACGATCAGGTTGACGTTGTTCCATTAGAACTCAAGGGTGGGTGGGTGGGTCTAATAGAACTGAGTATAGAGTGCATAGTGTGAAGTATATTATAGAAATGTATATAGAAAGTTGCGTTTGGTTACTTATAAAAGTAACTCGGTTTGGTTCTTTGGCGAGTCAAAGAACAGAAAAAAACCTCTATAGAAATAAATCTATAGAGGTTATAAAAGTTATTTAGATAATCTTTCTTTCATTTGTTTCATAATATCTGATGTTGCAGTTGTAGAAACTTTGTTTGTTTGAGACTCTTTATAATCTGCAAACCATTTTTGACCAAAGTCTTTAGTATGTTTGCCATCATTCCAAGTCCAACCAGTATAGATGTTAAACATTGAAACCATCATATCATATAAGAATAAACCATTATGTAAAGATGCTTCAGCTTTGATTATATTGTTAGGTTTTACATCTTCTGATGAATTTTCAATAACTTGTCTTTCAACAAAGTTCTTATCTAATTCATCAAGATATTTAGTTTTAGATGTAAGAGACCAAGCAAGTTGATTAAGTACACCGCCTATAAGATATACTGCATCTTTGTTCCAATATGGATTGGTTTCACCTGACATTTTCTTTTTCTGTTCGATTGGTTCGAATTGTCTAAGATCAAGATGTTCGAGTACTTCCATTGTGATTTTGTTAATAACTTCGTTTGAGTTTTTCTTTGTAGTCATGTCTTTCTCCTAATTTATTGGTTGATGATGAAAGGGTTGTATCGCATATCGTAAGACGCAAAAGTCAAACAAACTCAGGTGCTAGGTTTACTTAGGACTTGGCATGGCAGATCAGACCTTGCCCCAACATAGGTCTGCCATACCCAAGTTCTTAGGAAACATTGTCCACTTCCTTAGTTTGTTTGAAGAATAGCCTGAGCAACCACAACACATTCGATATGCTTTTGTGGCTGATATGCGAAACAAGACTGCATCAACCAAGAAATTAGACGAGAAAGATATGACGTCTCGACAAAGAAAAAGTCAAATGAAGTTATGTTTGTGTTGTGTGTACTGTGTGTATGTCTTTGATATCATTAAGGAATTGAAATGCCCTT
>Ga0208545_1001215_pt1 | contig 11630 bp, 12 predicted proteins | sample DEB08_DNA_12_FD_185498 | JGI IMG/M metagenome (GOLD analysis project Ga0208545, IMG submission 185498) | Aqueous microbial communities from the Delaware River and Bay under freshwater to marine salinity gradient to study organic matter... | ecosystem: Environmental > Aquatic > Marine > Coastal ... | reverse complement strand
TTTGCTTCGCTGTCCGCAGTATCAACAAAAATATTCTTTTGAACTTTACCAATAGTAAGGTAAAACAATTTTAAACTCGCCGCTAACACACCGCAAAAAGCATATAAAAATGTCTTTCCGAATGTAGGTATTTGAATATTCAATTCAGCCTCTAAATTTAATTTGACGCTGTTGAATAATTCTTGAGTTGTTGGTAAATTTATCATTTTTTTAATACATAATAAAGCGACATCATACTGTGAGGCTCTTGTTTAATATTCCCTTTTAAATAATTTCTTAATCTAAAATAACTCCCTAAACTTCTAATTCCTGCATATCTTATTTTTGCTGTTTTTTCACTATAACCGGTTAAAAGTAGCAATTCCCTATAAATAATATCTGAAACCTTACCACCATAACCGCAACGATAATAACCGTCGTGGAGGAAGTTAGCAATAGAGGGGTGCTTTCGGTTTTTAATCCCTGTCGCTCCGTCGTAGCCGCTTGTCTCCCAAAATCTTAAATTCCAAAGCCTCTCCAACTCTATAACCACCAAATAAGGAAGTTTGTAAACCTCGATTTCGCGAAGTAAAGCCGTCAAGATTTCGCCCTCTTTTAAGTGTGGGTAAATATTGAAGCTAAATTTATCCTTTATTATGAAATTACCCATAATTTAATCTATATAAGTAAATTCTGTTGGCATTTCTAAAGCTTCAACTCTAAAAATTCCCCTTGCTATTTCAGTTCCGAAAATAGGGTCTAATACGTTAATGTATTTAGTGAAATCTTTTAACCTTTGCTTAGGCTCTCCATTTTCCATAACTACATCGCCGTTTGAATCATATTCTGGAATAATATCCCCATTTTTATCTTTAAAAGCAATCCCGTCAATATGTGAGAAAGGAAAAGAACCGCCCAAACTTTTATCCACTATTTTAATATCTCCATTAGGAAATCTTAAATAGTTTGAGTAAACAATATCAATTTTATTATAAACTAAATCAATATTAACTCTCTCTGTTTTTGAATAAACAATATTACCGTTTATATCTTGATATAATTTTAATTTTTTATTATACATTTTTTTTTATATTTTAAATTATGATAAATCTAATAAAGTTTTCCAAATCGTGCCATTGTAAGTCTGCAATTCGTTTGCAGTTGTATTTTCAATTGTATATCCTTTACCTACTCCTGATAACGCGTCCCTTTCTGTTTCGGTCATTTTAGGAAATTTAGAAACTAGACCTAAGCCCGTGTTTCCGTGAGCATCTGAACAATCTAACAACCTTTGAGGGTTAGAATCTATTAAATCTGTAGTGGATAAAGCTCTCCCCTCTGTAAATTTACAATCTACAAAATCAAACCACTTTGTTGACACACCGTTGAGTGCAACCTTTCCAATTGGTGTATTAAATGTTACATTTTTAAAAGTTCCCCTAAGATTTGTCGCTGCCCCTGCTGTGATAACATTGTCTTCAGTAGTGCTAGTTAAAGTACTATCTTCAATATATAAACTATCATATACGGCAAACCCTACATTATAACTTAAAGACGTTAATATCGACCTTTTGATGAAAATATTTCTATTTGAATGTATTATCCTTCCAAAAGAATTAGTAAGCCTACAATCTTCAAATATTGTATTTGTAGCGTCTGTATTTGATATTATAGCGTTACCCGAAGTCCCACCAGTTCTTTCGATGTCACAATCATAAAAATTCCCTCTATAAACTAGACCATCACCATCATTTGTGTTTCCTTTTATTTTAGTTTTAATATGCGTACCTCCCGAAACTGCATAAGTTTCTAAAATAAAATCTATATTTGATTGATTAGTATTTGCTCCTATCAACTCTCCATTTCTAACATTAATATTAAAGTGATTACCACCAACCAAAGCTCTGTAATAATTATCTACATAACAATTAAATGTTTTACCATTACCAGTATAAGCAGGTATATTTAAAAGAACGGGGCTATCCATTCTTACATTATATACCTCTCCTGCGTTATTAATAGCGAAAGACCCAGTATATCCAGTTAAAGCTGAATTATAGGTGTTTAAAGTAAAGTCACTAATAAGTTTTCCTCCTAATGCAATGTTAAAACCATTATTAGTATTAGCAGTTACGCTTGACACTACAGTACCGTTATACCAATGCACTATTTTACCTGCTCCTATTATAAAGTTATTGCTTCCTGTGGCTAACCCATCTAAAGTTAGAGTATGACCATTCTGGAATATTGTAATATTGGGCATAGTCCAATTAAAACCAATATCAACACTTATAGTCTCATCTTGAAATACATAAATAATATCCCCGTCAACCGCATTAGTTTTAATGTCTGCAAAAGTATCATAATAAGATTTAGAACCGTTCGCCTTTGTAATTACATAACCATCTGTAACACCCTCAAAAACTACATTCTTTGGAGTTCCGTCATCATTATATCTAGCTTGTATTACTTTGCTGTTTACTAATTTAGTAGTTAAATGATTAACAATTAAATTAGGGTCTGTTATAAATGTATCTGTTATCTTTTTAGTTGTTCTACCGTCCTCAAAATGCTTAACACCTCCAACTAATAAAGTCGAACCAGCTCCGAGAGTAACCTCTCTAGTTGTTGCATCGGGAATCGGTTGATTATCTGTTGCTAAACTACTTGAATTTATTTCAATATCTCCGCCACCTAATAAACTTTCTCCGTTAATAGTCTTAATATTAACTCCGCTTTCTAAAGCGTCCTGCTTATCAGCTATATCTGAAGCATTGGTATCAATTTCATCCGCATGAGAATTAACAACTGCCTTTATTTCGTTAAAATCGTCTGCAGTACCTTTGTTTACTTTAGGTAATACCGAATCTCTAACCTTTACTTTATCTAAATATACTATTTTATTTGCCATTTTATTAAATTAATTCAAAATCAAAAATCTCATCTAACCCCTCTGTTGCTGGTTTTACGAAATCACTAAAACTTTTATCATCCTCAATCAATAAAACTCCATCCCAAATATACAAAAATTGTCGTTCAACTCCATTATCTGGTTGTATTATTTTTATTGATATTTCAATATTATCAATTGCAATTAAATTAACTAAAACATTAACTTCTGCAAAAGGTTGCATAAACTTTAAATCCTCTTTTACTGCATTCTCAACTAATATACGACCTCTACTATTTAATTGCACATCATAAAGCACTCTTTCTGTTTGTGAATTAAATTGAACCTCTTTATTTTGAGGAAAAAATAAAGCATTACCCCAGTAATCAAATGCTTTTTCTTCGTTGACTCTATCCGTAGGTGTTGATTCCGATGGATTACCTCCAAACATACCAATATATGGCATATTTTCAAAAGTGTAGCATTTTGCTAAATCATTTCCATTTAGTTTTAAATCCCCACCGTTTCCAGTTTCAAATAGTCTAATATCTGTTAATGTACTCATTACGATCCGAAATTAAATGATGGTGCAATCTTTGGAACTGCAAAACCTCCTGAACCAGTTAATTTTGTTCCCTCTGGAGCGTTATTAAAGTTCACATCTAAAGATTGTTTTTGGTTACTATTTACCGTTTCAACTAAATTCTTTTGTCGTTCATTATTTATATTTACAACGCCTCTCTCTCCTGCCGTTTCTTCTAATCCAATTTGTAAACCATCACGTAGTTTCTGAATTGAAGCAGATGCATCAACGGCTAACCCACCACCTAACCAATCAGGTAACTGACCAATTAACTCTAGTAATTGTTGAATTGGCATCAAAAAAGCGTCCAAAATAGTAATTCCGATAGATTTTAAACCTCCAATTATTCCATTTACTTCAAAAGATTTTTTAATTAAATCCCAATTCTTTTTAAATGTCATGAATAGAGATATTATTAATCCAATCGGACCGAGAATAAAACCCAATGCAGCACCCCACTCATCCCAATATTTTATCATTACAACAACAAGTCCGATTAATATAATAATCCAACCAACTGGATTAGAAGCATTAAACAACCAGTTTGCTGCTGTTGCTAATTTCATTGCGACTAAATACGCTTTATACCCTATGGTATTACCTACTAAAGCTAAAGCACTCTTTTTCTGTAATGCTATGGATATTCCTAAAATGATATTATGAGCTATTTGTATTGCATTTACAAGTGACATTACGCCCCTCCACGCCATTAAAATTCCCTTGAAAGCTAAAATAGTACCCGCTAAAACAACAACTGTTTTTATAACTGTATCTAAATTATCAGTTAAATATACAATCAAATCAGTTATCATTGAAAATGAACCACTAGCCGCCTCGTTTGAAGTTATTAAATTTGTCCATTTATTTTGCAACTCCTCTAATCTATTACTAAAAGTTTTACTCTTTACTTCCGCTTGTTCTACTGCTGTATTTGTACCTGTTACTCCTTTAGTGTATTCGTTAAATAAGCCAATGTTTCCGAGTAATATCTTACCAGTTGATACATTCTCCGCTCCAAATAATTTTATTAAATAAGCATCTTTTTGAGCTGCTGAACCTAATAAATCCATTTTCTTTTTAGCTTCTAAAAGTGCGTCATTTGTATTAAATTGACCACTCGCATATCCTAAATTTGCTTTTTGCAATTGCAATACTGAACCTCTTAATTTTGTTCCAGCCTCAGCACCAAAAACAGAAAATTTACCTAACACCTCAACAAGTGCAACAGATTCCTCTAAACTTAAATTTGATGATGAAGCAACAGAACCGAAATTCTTCATTGCCTCGCTTACTTGGGTAATGTTTGCAGAACCAACAACAGAACCAGCGGCAAGTGTATTCATTGTCCGCTCACTTTGGTCTGCTGCTAAATTAAATTGGTTCATTACCCCAGTTAATGACATTGCACTTGTTTGCAAGTCATCGCCTGATGCTTTACTTAATGTTATGGCTGCTTTTGTTACAACCCCTAAAGCCTCCGCATTTGCTAATAATTCTGGTTTTGCACTACCTACAATTTCAAAACCTTTGGCAATATCTATTGTTGATTTTTTAGTAGAATCTGCAACTAATTCAATTTGTTTTTTATACGGTGCAAATGCTTCCGTATTCATTTTTCCAGTTATTGCCATTGCCGAAGCAATAGCATCTTCATAATCTTTTAAAGTAGTAGTTACGTTGTTTAATAATAAAGCCCCTCCAATAGCAATACCAAAACCCCCTAGCATATTATTTAAACTACGCAATGGAGTGGTTAATTTTCTAAAACCCCTTTCGGCTTTTGACAAATAAACCTCTGACGATTTAGCAAAACTTTTCGTTGCCGTTTCCATTTGTCTAACTGGAGCGGTGAACTTATCAACTGCGGTAAAAATAGTTGATGCCGTAAAAGCTGCTGATGCCATCTAATTATCTTTTTTATTCATTTCTTTTTTCTCCTTATTAATAGTGTCATAATGATACCATATACCAAAATAGTCCGTATCATCACAATACAGACTATCTATAACATTCGGCGTCCAATTATATGACCCTATTACCGACCTTATACCGTTGTCAATATTTACTACTTCGGTATGAAAAAAAGGGCAATATTTTGACAAACTCCGTAATCTTGAGTGTCTAATTGCTTTAATATTCCTGTTGTTTGTACTGTTAACGCTGAAACTATGGACATAACCATTCCTTGAGCATCATCAGACTTTACGCCTTTCATTGCTTTTTGGATCTCGCCAATATTTAATCTAGGTTTAAAAACTAATTTATCAATGTTAGAATCATTACCAACTGGAAAAACTAACTTTTGTTCAAATTCAAAATTTTCATTCAAAACCAATTCGCCTAATTCAATAGCCGTTTGTAATTCCTCAATAGCTGATTTATAAGATTCTCTAGTATTATCCTTAACTCTCTTATAATCTAACCATTTAATTACTTCTTGCTCTGCAATTTCTTTACTTACTACTCCCATGTTTGTTTATTTTAAATTTATTATCCGATTATTTTTTTGAATCCCGGACCCGAAATTTTTACCGACATTGTAGCGTCGTTAATATTTGGCGTTACCGTTCCAACTGGCTTACCTTGACCACCAAAAGTTATGCCTCCAATGATTGAAACAGTCCAATCTCCTAATTTAGGATTTGCGTGTAATTGAGATATAAAGTCAAAATCCTCTCTTTCATTTAAATCATTTGATAAAACAATTTCAAAAAAACCTAACTTTCTGTTAATTTTTTGAATCATATTACCACCACTATCAACGCTATCCTCGTCATCCTCAGTCCTGAAACCTCCTGGTTCAAAAGTATTTCCCTCACTTGCTTTTGCAAAAAAGATTTTACTCCCTAAATCTGGGTGATTAACCGATACTTCTAATATGTCGCCTCCTGTTGCCATTGTAATTATATTTTAATATTATTTTTTAAGAACCAAAATTAAATCCAGCCTCTGCCGTTGTGCTTGAAATTCTAGCAAATCCAGTTCTTTTGTATTTAAAGAAAGTTTCTAATCTATCTGGGTTTAAAGAAGAAATATCAACCGTTAAACTATCTTGCATAAAAGGAACATCTGCTATCAAAGCTCTACGACCTAAACTAACTGAATAGTTTTGTAAGACTTGTATCCATTGTTTAGGCTTAATAACCTTATTAGCAGTTACAATATCACCGTCATTTGCAATAACATGGTCTAACACGTTAACAGCTTCTAGTAATAAATAACCAAATCTAATATTCCAGTCAATATTTAAGTTTCTTGGATATCTGTATTGTGGTGGAGTTTCTCCGTCTGGGTGGTAAGTAGTTACAAAATCAACAACTTTATACTGACCAACTGATAACTCAACAGTTGAACAACCTTTTTTTACAATTCTATCTCTAGCATTTTGATCGCTCATATCTCCAATTATTTCTGGAGTTGGCATATCAGGATAAAACATAGATTGAACATCTAATTGAGGGTTATTTTGCGAAATTGTCGCATATAAAACCGTCATATTAGCAGCAGCCTCTAGAGGTAACCCTTTTGAATTTGGAGCAGGTGCAATAGCTATTGTTAAATCTAATTTTCTAGCGTCTGTAATTGCAGTTATTGTTGCCTCGTCATCTTCAACACTTCCAGTAATTGCTACAAATGGTTTAAAAATTTCTCCATTATATCTTCCAGTTGGATTAATATCGTTTGGTCTGCCGTTGTAAATTTCTAATTCACTCATTACAGCCGATACAGTTCCGTAACTATTTACTACAATTGTATTCCAATTTTCATTAAACGAATTTAAAGAAGTTGTTACGCTTGGAGTTCCAGCTCCAGAAGTTACCGAAGCAATAGCATAAGTAATACCCAAAGAAACATCGCCCGTATCAATTTCAACGCTAATATCGTCAGCCGTTAATCCTTTCCATTTTGATGTTAAGGTTACAACTCCAGTATCTTCACTTGCAATAACAGGTGAGCCTAAAACAGCGTTTACTATATCTTCAATTCTAGCAGCAATAGTCGCCGCAGTATCTCCAGATTGAATATTAATGTTATAATTAACACCATCTAAAGCAGTTCTACCATTGATAGTTAAAAAATGAGTTCCGCTTGATGTTGCCGTACCACTTGGAGTTACTGAAATTTCCTTTTCGCTTGCTCCTACTGGTTCAGCTTGTGGATAAACATAAATAGGAATACCACCAACACCAACACTTCCACCTCCTAATGGGCGTAAAATCCTCATTATTTGGTAAATTGGCGAGCCATATCCGTATAATTCTCCTGCTTTTTGTGTTGTAGTCATTTCACGACCACCCGCATCAACTGTTACCTGTGCTTGATTTGCAGTATTTGCCTCCGCTAAAATTGCAATTCTATGAGGTAAATTTGGCGAATCTTCTTGAAAATTGCCTCTAGTTATTTTATAACCTACTAATTTACTTACTCGATCTAATTGAACTGCATCAGACATATATAATTATTTTAAAATTCTTATCAAATATTCAGAATCAAAAATAATTTTAATTAAAAGTTTTATTTACAGTTACCGTATAATTATGGGTTTTGATTTTTCTTTATAATATTCACATAATCACCCCACATAGGATTTTTAATTTTGTAAGATTTACATACCTCGTCCACAAAAATATCTTTTACAACCATAGCATAAATCCTGCAATCAAATAAGTGATTTTGTAATACATCACTTTTTTTTCTCCAAATAAACCTCTGCTCTGGATCAACTATTTTGTGTTCTGCCTCAAAATGACTGAAAAAATTATTATATAAATATTTACCACCACTTGGAATCGGAAAATTACAAAACCCGCTCGGCTGCTGTTCGTGGTATCTCTCATCATATTTTAAGGACAGTAACCTTTCTAATTCAGATTTAACAACATTAACCTCAGCCAAATAAAGATTTGATTTCTCTTTGGCGTGGTGGTAATTCTTAACATCTTTACCAATAGGTAGATACTTGTCAAAATCCTTTCCTTTAACACCTACAACTGAATAGTTACTGTAATCTATATAAGTATAAGCGTGTTGTGTCATATAACCGCAATCAATCCCAGTAATAAATATTTTCATTTTACGACCCGTATCAGTTTCAAAAATAGTTCCCAGTAATTTATCTAAATCTTTCCAAACACTATTATCCACATTATGCTGATAACTCCATTTTTCCCTATCAATTTTTTTTGTTCCCTCTCTAGGTATAAAAGTTCCAATACTACCATGGTCAACGGAATAACTTGTCATATTTTCACTCCATGCGACAATCTCATAATCTAACCTTGCATCATCCTCTCTACCATTTAAATCACTTCCACACGTAATCATTACAATTTTTCCATTGCCTTGCTCAATTGATAGTTTCTCTGGTATAATACCTATCTCATAATTTTGTATATTACCCTGTATTTCACTTGCTTTTATTTCAGCTCCAATCGGTTCATAAGTTTCACCCAAAACAACATTCTCAAATGTTTGTTGCTTCCTTTCGTCCCTATCTTTATTGGGTGGATTTGCGTTTAAAAATTGCTTTACATAATGCGACCAATCATCCATACCAGGAGGAGCATATAAAGATGATATTTGATAACTCCAATGGTCTTTTTCTTTTGGGTTCTTTTCTGATGGAATCCATAACCCGTTTAAATTCATTTCATATTTATGCGAACTATCAAAAAAGTTTCCGCAATCTTGACAAATATAACCAACACTATCCTCAATTAAATTATCATGATTATCAACTTTCCACGTAATACCAGCCATATCATCACCGTTATTTTTTGGAATTGCCCATTTTAATACTATATGATTACCACAACAAGGACATGGAACATTATAATATCTTTGATCGCCCAACAAAAAAACATCTTCAATATTCGATGAACCTTTTAATTGAGGCGATGAAACCCAATATATTTTACGCTTATGTGCATAAGCCGATGTTCTTTTTTGTACTAATTCCCTCGTTGATCCAGCGTGTTTTGATGATGATTTTGCTGCATCGTAATCATCAACAACCATAATCATCACATCATGCTGTCTTAATAAATTATGATTAGTAACCGAGCCACTTTTTAAATCCCCCCCAGGAAACTCTTTACTTTTATTAGTATCTCCAGTTCTTTGATTCTTTGCCCTTAATACATTTGGTCTTATTAATTTTCTTAATCCAGATGCATCAATCATTTGATCTATTTTCTTAATTGCTGCATCAGATAAATCAGCGTGTCCAGTTAAGAACATAATATTACCTGGGTTCTGTGCAATAGTATATCCAACCAAAGGATTTAAAACAGCAGCAGTACCACCCAATTGAGCCCCTTTCATTATGCTAATCTCTTTCGCTGGGTGGTTTTTGTGTCCGCAGTCTAATGGTTCTTTCCAATACGGTGTCAAATCAAATTTGAATGGACCAGGAAAAGCAGAACCACGAGGCATAATCATATTTTGTTCATACCATTCTGACGGCAATATGTCAGACATATATACCTCAGTTTCTTTTAAAATATCTTGTAAAGATTCTAAATACATTTTTTAATTATAAAAAAACAATATCACATACCATATCTTGATGAGCTAAAGGTTTGCCTCCATAGTAAAAAAATGAATGTCTGCCTAATTTGTATTCTGGAGTTTTGACATCAACCTCAAAATATCTTAATGTTTTTATTGTTTTAAATTTTTCAATAATCCTTTTTTTATCACGATAGTAATAATAAAACAAATCAATATAACCAACTTTTTCATTTGGTCTCCACCCTATACGATCACTGTTTTTGTGTATATTAAAATACCCGAATCCATAAAGTTTATTGATGTGATTGCCCCAGTGATGAATATCATACCAACAAGAATCGTAAAATTTAACTTTTAAATTAATATCCTTTTGCTTAAAGAAAAATTTAAACCTATAACCTGAATAATTATTCCCTTTTTTTATTTTATATGTACCTGATACTGGAAAAAATAACCAATAGAATAATGGGAGTATCAATTTACCGATTAATATTGCTATAAATCCACTGGTAAATAATCCGATTGAAAAATAATAAAATCTATCATTATCAATAAAATAACTTAATATTATTAATATAAATCCTAATCCTATCGTTCCAAATATTGCCGTTGTTGCTTTCATGCTATTTTAATTTTTGTGTTAATATTACTTTATCAACATAACTAGACTCAAATCTAATTAATGCATTTGTGTCATCACGTAAAAAAATATCATCTTGTCCGTAACTATGTACATACCTACAAGGTACGTTCTTAAAATAAATTTTCTTACCAAAACCCATTCGCATAAATGATTTTGACGGTTTGCTTTTCTTTCTGAAAAAATTAAATAGTCCCATTTTTATATTTGTTTAATTATTTACTCTCTTTCTCCAACTCCTTTTGTCTGGCTGTATTCCTCAACAATAGATTTTAATCCCTTATTTGCTACGTAACTCTGCCTCTCTACTGCTTTATTTATTATGGTTGTAAACTCCTTTTTAATATTTGATTTCTCAACCTCAGTAAGTTTTTTTTGCTTCGACACTACAACTGTATAGTTTTCCATTGCATCTAAATAAGCAATCTTAACACCCTCAGTTAACTCCCTAATTAATGATTTTACAATATCAGTTGGTATTAATTCGCCATGCATCTTCATTTTTTTAACTTTCAAGATGGCTATCTCTTCCATTGTTTTCTCTAAAGATGCTTTTTTAATCTTTATATCAATGTCAGCTTTTGAAAGTGTCCTTTTTTGAATCGGAGTTAATTCTTCACTATTTCTAATTGGTGGTGGTGGTAATTCAGTTGTATTATTTTCTTGTACCTTTTTAGATTTTGATTTAGTTTTTTTTACAGTTGGTTGTGCTATAACTTGTTCCCTTTTTAGTTCTAAACGATCCGAATTTTTATATTGTTGTTCGTCTAACCATAGTTTATTCTGTTCGATTGTGTCATCAATTAACTTTCCAGATAACAAAATCTTCCCTCTTTGAACATACACATTTATTGCCCTATCATTCTTTAATCCAGCAAGTTGTGCAAATTCTTTTCGAGTGTAAAAAGCCATTGTTATAAAAAAGTTCCATGTTATTTATACAAATGTAACAAATTTATTTCAATAGTGATAACAATGAATGAAATTAGGGTATAGAGATATAAAAAAGGGGTTTTCCATTCATA